>Ga0193717_1001417_pt1 | contig 14718 bp, 12 predicted proteins | sample U2c2metaG_FD_145900 | JGI IMG/M metagenome (GOLD analysis project Ga0193717, IMG submission 145900) | Soil microbial communities from a riparian zone of the East river system, Colorado, United States - U2c2 | ecosystem: Environmental > Terrestrial > Soil > Riparian zone | place: USA: East River... | reverse complement strand
GTTCGGCTAGGGCCTGTCTCTTGGATCTTGATGGAAAGTCCGTGCCCGCCATCAGTTACCTCAGGGGAACGTGACGGCACCCAGCCACTAACCACCGGCGGTCCGCACCGTTCGCCGGGACGCGACCAACACTTTGAATCCCGGGGAGGCGGACTAGTGACGGCACCCAGCCACCAACCACCGGCGGTCCGCACCGTTCGCCGGGACGCGACCAACACTTTGAATCCCGGGGAGGCGGACTAGTTCATGGCATCGTGCGCGGCCCGACGAACGCCGCCGCGGCGGCCAGCACGTAGCCCAGCGCCGGGCCGTACGCGCCGACCTGCAGGTCCGCGTACCCGAAGCCGTCGGACAGGTCCGACACCGCCGCGATGTGCACGCCGGCGATGACGAGCAGGACGAGGCCCGCAACGCGCCGGAACATCGACACGGCCATCTTCAGCATGAAGATCACCAGGACAAGGGCCGCCAGCGCGACGACCGCGATCGTGATCTCCTGCCGGGAGAAGTCCAGCGAGCCACCGGAGAACATCGAGCCGAACGGTCCGAACCCGAACTTCAGTACCAGCGCGCCGATGCCGATGATCGTCAGCCCGGCCCAGACGACCTTCATGGCCACCGACTCGACGACGGCGACCAGCGACAGCAGGATGCCGAGCACGGCGAGCGGGTAGCTGAACAGCAGGACGTACGCGCCGCTGAAGCCACGCTCGTCGAAGTTCTTCGCGACGTCCCAGATCGCGGGCAGCGCGGCCGACCCCTGCCCGCCCGACGACGCGGCCCACGGCAGCACCGTGAAGCTCAGCACCTGGACGACCAGACCGAGGATGCTGAGCAGCAGCCCGAGGCCTGGCAGGGGGAACGATCTGCCCTCGCGCTCAGGCGGCGCCGGGGGCCGCTGGCGCTCAGCGGGCGGCCGCTGGGGTGCCGGGCGCTGCCCGTAGCCCTGCTGCCCATAACCCTGCTGGCTGTCGCCCTGCTGCGGATACCCCTGCTGCGGGTACTGCTGCTGGTACGGCTGCCGGGGCTGGTGCTGCTGCCGCCGCTCCGGCTCGTCGCGGTACGGCCCTGATGGTCGGGACATGCGGGCACCGTACCGGTCGAGCGCCGCTGAACAAGCCCCCACAAAGCCGAACGGTCCGTGCCGACCTCGTTTAGAGTCGCAGAATGGGATCCGCGAAGAGCACGGAGTCTCGGGCCGACGTCCCGCTCACCAACCTCGACCAGCCGTTGTTCGAGGGGAGCGAGTCGACCAAGCGGGACCTGGTCGACTACCTCGACGCGGTCCACGAGCGCCTGCTGCTGGAGCTGCGCGACCGGCCGTTGTCGGTCATGCGGGTGCGGCCGGGGACCGACCCGTTCATGCAGAAGAACGTGCCGAAGTACGCGCCGGACTGGTTGAAGACGACGTCGCAGTGGGCGGAGTCGTCCCACCGCGAGGTGCACTACGCGCTGTGCGACGACCGGCGGTCGCTGGTCTGGTTCGCCAACCAGCGAGCGGTCGAGTACCACCCGACGCTGGGCCGCATCGACGCCTTGGACCGTGCCACCCACCTGGTGCTGGACCTCGACCCGCCGGAAGGCGACGACACCTTCGGCCCTGCCGTCGGCGCGGCGTTGCTGGTGCGGCAGGCGCTCGCCGACCTCGGGCTCGCCGGCGCCGTGAAGACCAGTGGCGCGAAGGGCGTGCACGTGTTCGTGCCAATCACGACCGACGTCGAGATGGCGGACGCGGCCGCGGCGACGCGGGCGATCGCGGCGCGGGCCGAGAAACTCGACCCCGACCTCGCGACCACGGTGTACGTCAAGGCGGACCGCGGCGGGAAGGTGTTCGTCGACTCGACGAGGGCCGGTGGCGCCACGGTGATCGCCGCTTACAGTCCCCGGACGCGGCCGGGCACGACGGTCTCGTTCCCGGTGCCGTGGGACGAGATCGAGAACGTGTCGCCACGCGACTTCACCATCCGCAACGCGATCGAGCTGCTCGGCGACCGGGACCCATGGGCCGACGCGCTGCCCGCGCCGCAGAAGCTGCCGGCCGACCTGATCGCCGAGGGTCACGAGATCCCGGTGGCCCGCGTAGTCGCGATGCACGAGGGCAAGCGACGCAAACGAGCGGCCGAGAAGGCCGCGAAGGACGGGTAGCCTCGCGGGTATGGACGTAGTGCTGCCGTTCCTGCTGACGGCCGGCGTGGTCGTGCTGTTCTGCTGGGGGCTGGTGCGCGGCGCGGCCCGCATGCGGCGCCGCCGCGTTGGCAGCGCCGCGATGAGCGGGGCCATGAGCGTCATCGACGAGATCTGGCACCCGGCCGCCTACGACCCGCAGATCGAGATCCAGGCCTCCTACGAGCGCGAGGCCCCCGCCCCGCTACCCGGCGACAAGGACAAGCCGGGGAGCTGAATATTCGGCGCTCTTGCCGGTGTCGCAAAGTCGCCACCCTTTGAGTGGACTTGCCCCCCACGTGCCCTGAACGGCTGGTTTTTGCTGGTCAACGCGCGATGATGAGGGCAGTTCCGCGCGAGGGGAAATCGAGTAATGACCATGATGCTGCAGGGACCGGACTCCACTGTTCGGATCGAGGTGCTCGGCGAGGAGCTGCGCCGGCTGCGGGACGCGTGCGGGTTGACGCTGTCGCAGGTGGTGTCCCGGATCGGGATAAGCGAGTCGCACCTTTCCCGCATGGAGCTGGGGAGGCGGCCGGTCAGCCCGGAGGACCTCTCCGCGCTGCTGGTGATCTACGGCGTGACCGGCGAAGAGCGCCATGAGCCACTGGCACTGGCGAAGAAGTCAACGCAACCCGGCCTCTGGCAGCGAAAGGGATCATTCGAGGCACGGTTCGCAACGCTGAAACTCCTCGAGTCTCGGGCGACAAGGCTGGTGAACTTCGAACCGCTGGTGATTCCGGGACTACTGCAGACGGTGCCCTACGCCCAGGCCACTTTCCGCGAGATCGGCCTCTTCGAGGATCAGGCTGCGATCGAGGAACGGGTAGTTGGCCGAATCCATCGGCAGGCAGCGCTGCGGAAGTTCAACGCGCCGCAATTGATCGCGATCGTGGCCGAGTCGGCACTGCGCCATCTGCTGGGTGGGCGTGAGGTGATGCGGGATCAACTTCGCTACCTGGTGGAGGTGGCCGAGCGGCACAACGTGACGCTGCGGGTGGTCCCGACCGCGGTGGGCGGGCATCCGGGTCTCAACGGTCCGTTCTTACGACTGCGATTCAATGACCGGCCGAGTGTGGTGTTCCTTCCGAACCGGACTTGCAGCTTGTTCTTGGAGGAACCGAGCGACGTTACGATTTACGACGAGATGATCGTGGAGCTGCTGCGCGTGGCGATGAGCGAGGAGAACTCAGTAAGGTTGGTGGCAGAGATGGCCGCTAACTTGGAGTAACACTTGCTGGTCTGGCGAAAGAGCAGCCGCAGCGCTGCGGATGAGAACTGCGTTGAACTCGCTCACCTGCCGGCTCGTCTTGCCGTCCGGGACTCGAAGGATCCGGACGGCGCTGTCCTCACCTTCGGTCAGTTCACGGCTTCTGCCGTAGTGCGGCTAGTTGCTGCTCGAACGGAATAACGGTCTCCGCCGGCTGTGTCACCGCCGGGTGGCGGTCCATCAGCTCCGCCAGCTCACCGGCGGCCCGCGCGATGCGGTGTGCCAGGTCGGGGTCGGCCCAGTCGGCCGACGCCGCGTACACCGAGGTCGGCGCCACGATCGCGTGTAGGTAGGTGAACAGCGGCCGCAGCGCGTGCTCCAGCGCCAGCGAGTGGCGTGGTGTCCCGCCGGTCGCGGCTATCAGCACCGGCTTGGGCAGCTCCTCGAACAGGTCGAAGAACGACTTGAACAGCCCGGAGTAGGACGCCGAGAAGATGGGCGTCGTCGCGATCACACCGTCCGCGTCGCCCACCGCAGCCAGCGCGGCGGCCAGCGTTGGCGACGGGAAGCCCGCCACCAGGTGGTTCGCGATGTCCACGGCAAGGTCCCGCAGCTCGACGACCGTCACGTCGGCCGCGACCTGCGCGGTCACCGCCGACGTCAGCCGGTCGGCCAGCAGCCGGGTGGACGACGGGACGGTCAGTCCCGCCGTCACGACGACGAGCTTCACGCGTTGATGGTTCGCTCCGCAAGCTCCGCTCACGCTGACACCTTTGCCCTCTTCATCGACTCGTGCGTCGGGGCGTCCGAGACGCCCGGCGCCCGCAGCGCGGCGAACTCCTTGCGCAGCACCGGCACGATCTCGCCGAGGTGGTCGAGCTGCTCCAGCACCGTCTTCAGCGGCAGGCCGGCGTGGTCCATGAGGAAGAGCTGGCGCTGATAGTCGCCGAAGTGCTCGCGGAACGACAGCGTCCGGTCGATGACCTGTTGCGGCGAACCCACGGTGAGCGGCGTCTGCTCGGTGAACTCCTCCAGCGACGGCCCGTGCCCGTACACCGGCGCGTTGTCGAAGTACGGTCGGAACTCGCGCACGGCGTCCTGCGAGCTCGGCCGGATGAACACCTGCCCGCCGAGCCCGACGTACGCCTGCTCCGCCGTGCCGTGCCCGTAGTGCGCGAACCGCTCCCGGTACAGGGCGATCAGGCGCATGAAGTGCTCCTTGGGCCAGAAGATGTGGTTCGCGAAGAACCCGTCGCCGTAGTAGGCGGCCTGCTCGGCGATCTCCGGGCTGCGGATGGAGCCGTGCCAGACGAACGGCGGCACGTCGTCGAGCGGGCGCGGCGTCGAGGTGAACGACTGCAGCGGCGTGCGGAACCGCCCCTCCCAGTCGACGACGTCGTTGCGCCACAGCTCGTGCAGCAACGCGTAGTTCTCGATCGCGAGCGGGATGCCCTGACGGATGTCCTTGCCGAACCACGGGTACACCGGGCCGGTGTTGCCTCGGCCCATCATGAGGTCGACGCGGCCGTCGGCGAGGTGCTGGAGCATCGCGAAGTCCTCGGCGATCTTCACCGGGTCGTTCGTGGTGATCAGCGTGGTCGCGGTGGAGAGGATCAGCCGCTCGGTGCGGGCCGCGATGTAGCCGAGCATGGTGGTGGGTGAGGACGGCACGAACGGCGGGTTGTGGTGCTCGCCGGTCGCGAACACGTCGAGCCCGACCTCTTCGGCCTTGAGCGCGATCGTGACCATGGCCTTGATCCGCTCATGCTCACTCGGCGTCACGCCGGTGGTCGGGTCGGCCGTGACGTCCCCGACGGAGAAGATCCCGAACTGCATCACGCGCTTCCTTCCAAGTAGTTGCAATGTCAACTACTGCCTGGAACGGTACCGGACCGGTCCCTATTCCCGCGCACGAGGCCGTCGACCGTGAGGCTGAGCGAGATCCAGCACAGCCCGATGAGCCAGCCGCCGAGCACGTCCGACGGCCAGTGCACGCCGAGGTAGACCCTGCTGAACCCGATCGTCCCGACGAGCACCGCGCCAACCACGACCAGTGCCACGCGGCGCGGCAACCCCGGCGACGCACGCACGGCGAGCGCGGTGAGCAGCCCGAGCACGGCCATCGAGTTGAGGCTGTGTCCTGACGGGTAGGACCAGCTATTGACCAGCACCACGTGGTCGGCGACGACCGGCCGCGGCCGCTCGATGATCTCCTTGAGCAGCACGCCGAGCAGTATCGCCCCGGTGGTCGAGACGACGATCAGCACCGAGTCCGCCCCGCGGCCGCGCCACACCAGCAGCGCGGCGGCGGCCAGCGCGATGACGATCAGCGACGGGGTGCTGCCGAACCGGCTCGCGTTGACCAGCACGTCGGTCACCACCGAGGTGCGGTGCGCGACCACGCCGTCCCGCCAGTCGCCGTCCAGGCCGGCGAGCGCGTTGTGCGCCACCACGCCGTACGTGAGTGCGACCGCCGCGGCGATGAGCACGACCACGACCGCGACGCCGCCGAGCGGGCGGCGCACCGGCGTGGTCGAGGTCATGCGTTCACCGTAAGTGGCCGGCGTCCGCCGCGCTCGTGGCCAGATCGCCGTGTTGTCACCATGCACAAACCCACGCGGCAACTAATTGCGTGTTCTGCCAGCAGACAGCGTCAGGTGACCGACGGCATGCTGTGCGTAGGCACAACGTAGTGACCAAGGGGACTGATATGCCGCGTACTCGTTCCACCGCTCTGTTGATCGCCGCCGTGACCGCCGCCGGCCTGGCCGTGGCGCTGCCGGCGGGGTCCGCGGTCGCCGGCTCGGCCATCACCGGCCGCACCGAGACGACGCTCGAGACCGACGGCCGCATCCAGGTGAGCCACGTCAGCCTCACCTCGCCACTGCCGAACGCCGCGCCGCATCCGGCGGCCTGCGACTCGATCGGCTACCTGCGCTACCGCGACGTCGAAGGGCCGACGGACCCGCAGCAGGCCGACGCGGTGGTGATCGCGCAGCAGGGCACGTTCGGCAACGCGTACAACTCCGACAGCGTCGCCCGTAACACCGTCCGGTCCGCCACCGCCGCCGGCCGGCACGTCGAGTACTGGACCCTCGCGCGCCGGGGCAACTGCCTCAACGACGACACCGGGTTCGACGCCGCGCTGCGGGCCGGCGACTACCACGTCGCCCTGGACTACTACTACCGAGGCAAGACGATCGACGGTCACCGCTTCGCCGGGTACGACGCGGTGAAGAACCTGCCCTTCGTGGCCGACCTCGGGCTCGAACAGACCCTGCGCGACCAGTACGACCTGATGCTCCACGAGCTGCCCGACCAGCGGGTACGGCAGTCGAAGGCGTTCTGCACCGGCATCTCCATGGGCGGGCTGGTCACCGGGCTCTTCGCGTCGTGGGACTTCGACGGCGACCCGGCGACCACCGCCGACGCCGGCCACAACCAGTGCGCGGGGTTCGTCGCGCAGGACACGTTCATGCCGAGCGACCCGGTCATGCTCAAGTCCGACCCGGTGCTCGGGTTCGTGTCGAACCTGCTCGTCGGCACCACCCACCAGGCCGCGAGCGCGGGGTTCCGCAGCGGCGTGCTGCCGCGCACGCTCGCCGGCATCCCGGCGCTCGGCCCGGACTCGTTCCACCTGCAGCGCGTCGCCGGGCTGGCCGCGTACCTCGCGCCGGACGCCGAGACCGACGTGCTGTCCTACCTGCCGAACGATCCGGTGACGAAGCTCGGCGAGCGGATCCAGTACGCGCCGTCCTACACCGAGTTCCTGTCCGGCTTCAACGGCCTGCGCAGCTTCCGTTACACCAACGAGGCGCTGCTCGGCACGTTGGTGGACAACAACTCCGTCAACATCGGGCTGTTCCAGGTGAGCGTCGGCGCGCTCAGCGGCGGCCCGGTCCGGCCCAAGACGTTCCCGCTGCCCGGTCAGGTCAGCCAGATCCCGATCGTGGGCGGACTGCTCAGCGCCGTGTCCGGCCCGTCCCCGCGCGTGGCGCCGCTGAGCACGCGGGCGCTCTACACCTGGCGCAACTACAACGAGGTCGCCGGCGTCTCCTTCACCGCGCCCGACCAGGAAGCCACCGACATCCGCGACCTGTCCCGGCAGCTCGCACAAGGCAGCCCGATCGGCTACTGGGAAGAGAACTTCCCGGTGAAGCTCCTCGCCGACATCATCTTCGCGTTCGGCGGCGCCCGGGACGGCGAGCTGGCCAACCTCCGCTACGAGAACGCGGCGCGCGAGACGACCAAGCCCAAGCTGACCGTGCTGGCCGGCAACAGCCCGGTCCGGCAGGCGTCGGCGATCTTCCTGCCCGGCGACGCCAGGACCATCCCGGGCTACACCCACATCGACACGATCAACGCGGCAGCGACGCAGAACAACGGCCGACCCGACCAGAGCGGCCAGCTACTGGCCGACTTCGTCCTCGCGAACTGAGAGGTTTCCCATGTCTCGTCGAAGGATGGCGCTCGTCCTCGCCTCGGTGACCGCGGTGGTCGCGTCGGGGGTGGTGGCCCTCAGCGCACAGGCCGCCGAACCCACGCCGGGGCCACGCACCGAACGTGCGATCACGCCGGTCAACGCCGACCCGGCCGTCAAGAAGTCCATCGTGGAGATCTACTCGCCGCTGCCGCAGGACACCGGCGTGCACCCGGCGAACTGCGACTACGCACGCTATGTCCGCTACCGGCACGCGAACGGACCGGCACGCTCGGCGGACGCGGACTCGATCCTCACCGTCCTACCAGGACTCGCGGGCGGCGCGGACGAGTACGAACCCAACGCCCGCAACACCATCAAGTCCTCCGCGGCCAAGGGCCGGTACGTGGAGTACTGGGTCATGACCTACCGGTCCGAGTGCCTCAACGACCGGACCGGCCTCGACGCCGCGGTCGCCGCGCGCGACTACCGCGTCGCGTTCGACTACTACTACAAGAACAAGCCGGTCAACGGAAAGCGGTTCGCCGGCTGGCCGACCTGGCAGGACGAGTCGTTCCTCGCCACCGTCGGCCTCAAGCAGTCGATGGAGGACTGGCGCACGATCATCGCCGACGGGGTGCCCGACCCGGCGCAGCGCGCCAAGAAGGTGTTCTGCGGCGGGCATTCGGCGGGCGGTCTGGCCACCGGCGTGTTCACCGCCTGGGACTACGACGGCGACCGGGCGACCACCGACGACGCCGCGTACAACCTGTGCGCCGGCTGGTTCGCGCTGGACTCGTACGTGATCGAGGACCCGGCGGGCGTCGGGCAGATCCCGCTGGTCAGCGACGCGGTCGGGGGCCTGAACGTCGCCGTCGCCGAGGTGATCGAGCTGCTCGGCAGGTTCGGCATCCATCCGAGCATCGACTTCAAGATCGTCATGACGGCGCAGACGTGGAACATGGCCGCGATCATCGCCATGGCCGCCTACTTCGAACCGGACGCGGAGTCCACGCTCCTGCGCGACTTCGCACGCACCATCAGCACCCCGCTCGGCACACTGAACATCCAGCTCACCCTGCGCGCGTTCTTCTCCACCACCTACACGCAGTTCATCACCGGCCTGCCGCCCGTGCAGTCGTTCCGCTACACCAACGAAGCGGTGCTGGGTTCCATGTGGGACAACAACACCGGCCCGCTCGCCATCGGTCACCTCGGCCTCGGCAGCCTGGCCGGCGGCCCGCTCGTGCCCAAGACGTTCGCCGCGCCGGAGGTGCTGAACGCCATCCCGGTCCTCGGGCCGCTCATCCGAGGCGGCGGCTCCGGCGCGGACAAGGTCGGTCCGGTCAGCCTCACGCGGCTCCACACCTGGCAGAACTACGACGAGCCCGCGCAGCCGAGGGTGGACGGCAAGGTGATCTCCATGCCCGCCAACGAGGTCGTCGACATCCGCGAGTTCGCGCCCATGCTGTTCGACGGGCCGACGAGCTACCTCGACTCGTTCTACCCGAGCAGGGCCACCGTTGATCTGCTCAACCTGGCCGGCGCACGGACCGGCGACCTGTCCCACGTGCTGTACGACCACGCCGCGGCCACCAAGCCGATGCTGATCGTGCTCGGCGGCGACGGGCCGGCGCTGCCGCCGGCTCGGCTCCTCAACCCGATCACCGCCTACCTCAACCCGGCGGACCCGCCGCTGCTGCCGGCCGACGCGGTGATCGCGCCCGAGTACCACCACCAGTCGATCCTGGCCGGCGCGGCGAAACAGAACAACGGTCGACCGGAGATCGTGAGCACCGCGCTGACCGACTTCATGTACCGCAACACGACGCGCTGAGGTCCGGGACCGGGTGACGTTGATCGTCGCGAGGGAACTCGCGACGATCAACGCGCCGCGGTGGCGCTCCAGCGCCTGCGACAGAGCCCACAGGCTCGCCAGATCGAGGTCGTCGTAAGCCAATGCCGTGAAGGACCCCTTCACGGCGTTGAGTGCCGTCAAGGGGTCCTTCACAGCACTCAACGACGTCCCGAGCCCTTCGCGAGGGTTGACCAGCACCAACGATTTCGCCGAGGCCCTGGCGGGGTGGGTGGGGGCCGTGGCCTGAAGCCACCTTGGGGGCGTTGGGTGATGCTGTTGGCGAATCGCGCGGCTCGCTGCCTGGCGGTCCGTTCGGGACGCGGCTGGTGTCCTGAAAGGCGCTTTCGGGACATCACACCTGTCACGAAAGGCGCTTTCAGGACGCTCAACGTCCCATACGCGCCATTCAGGACACCGACGATGTCCCCGAACGCGCCTTTCAGGACATTGCATTGCCGGCCACCGCGCGAATTCGCCAACAGCATCGTTGGGTGCCCCGAAGGCCCACCTTCGGGGCACCCAACGACGTCTCGTATGAGCCCTTCACGGGTCTGACCAGCACCAACGACTCTGTCGGGGCCTTGAGGCCGAGGTGGGCACCACGTGAGCCAGGCACGATCGCGAAACGCGAAACGCCAGCCACCATTCAGCGCTTAAGTTCCTGGCATTGTCGTTGAGTGCTGTGAAGGGGTCCTTCACGGCATCGGCCATGTCCCGAACGCGCCCATCACCGGGTGGCCGATCGGCCACCCGGTCATCGGCCGATCGGCCGGTGCGCGCGGCCGGGACATGGCCATCTGCCCGACGTGCCGGACGGGTGGTCTGCACCAGGGTTCTCCTTGCAAGACACACGAGCGAAGGGGAACCCAATGACACCGCTGCTGTCCGGCCGGGGCCTGGTGAAGCGCTACGGCTCGCAGTACGCGCTCGCCGGCGTCGACATCGACATCGCGGCCGGCGAGGTGCTGGCCATCGTCGGGCCGTCGGGGTCGGGCAAGACCTCGCTGCTGCATGTGCTCGCCGGCATCCTCAAGTCCGACGACGGAACCATCACCCTTGGCGGGCAACGGGTCGACCAGCTTAACGAGACCAAGCGCAGCGAGCTGCGGCGCACGGAGTTCGGCTTCGTCTTCCAGTCCGGCATGCTCGTCTCCGAGCTGACGGCCGAGGAGAACGTGGCGCTGCCGCTGCTGCTCGGCGGCCGCGACCGGAACATGGCGATCTCGACGGCACGCACCTGGCTCGTCCGGCTCGGCCTCGGTGGCAAGGAGACCCGCAGGCCGGGTGAGCTGTCCGGCGGCGAGGCGCAGCGGGTCGCGATCGCGCGGGCCATCGCGCACCGGCCGAAGGTCATCTTCGCCGACGAGCCGACCGGCGCGCTGGACACGAAGACCGGGCACGCCACCGTCTACGCGCTGATCGAGGCCGCCAGGGAGACGGGCGCCGCGGTGATCATCGTGACCCACGACCGCGAGCTGGCCGCCATGATCCCGCGCACGGTCGCGATCCGCGACGGCCGCATCGAGCAGCCGGTAATCGCACTGTGAGCGGCAGCGACGGAGCGCGCGCCGTCTGGACTGAGGAGCGCGCGCAGGCGCGAGGGACGAGCGCCGAGCACGCGACGAGGGAAGACGGCGCGATAGCGGAGGAGCGGAGCGAACCATGTCAGGGCTGAACCCGATGCAGCTCGCCTGGCGGGTGTTGCGGGTCGACCGGCGCACACAGGTGTCCACCCTGCTGACCGCACTGGGGGTCGCGGTGGCCACCGGGCTGGTGCTCCTGCTCGTCAGCCTCCCGTACGCGACACAGTCCCGCGCCGAGCGGACACTGTGGCAGCACCAGTCGGTCGGGGCGGCCGAGGGGTCGGGCGCCACCGTGAGCTGGGCGAGCAGCGAGGACGAGATCGACGGCCAGCGGATCACCCGCATCGACGTCGCGCCGCTCGTCGACCCCGCCGACGTGCCCCTGCCGCCCGGCATCGACCGGCTGCCGAAGCCGGGCGAGATGCTGCGGTCGCCGGAGCTCGCGCACCTCGCGAGCAGCAGGCCGGCGGCCGAGCTCGCGGACCGCTTCGACGCGACACCGGCCGGCCTGCTCGGCGACGAGGCCCTGATGTACCCCGAGCAGTTGGTCGTGCTCGTCGGCCACACCCCCGACACCATGCCGGCGTACGTCACGGAGCTGACCGCGCTCGGCGAGGGGCACGCACAGGTGGACGGGCTGCTGTCGCTGCTCGCGGGTGTCGGCGTGATCGTGCTGCTGGTGCCGAGCCTGGTGCTGGTGGCCTCCGCGTCCCGCCTGACCGCCGCACGACGCGAACGACGCCTTGCCGCGCTGCGGCTGGCGGGCGCCACTCCCGCGCAGGTGACGAAGATGGTCGCGGCCGAGACGGGTCTCGCCGCGCTCGCGGGCGCCGTCATCGGCGTGGCCGTCAGCCCGGTGCTGCACTCGGTCGCGACGTGGGTGTCGTGGGACGGCGGCACCTGGATGGCACACGACTTCATGCTGCCGTGGCCGATCGTCGGTGCCGTGGCCCTCGCCGTGCCGGTGCTGGTCGTCGGCGCCGCGGTCGCCGGGCTGCGCCGAGTCGTCAACACGCCGCTGATGGCCACCGGCGGACACACCAGCAAGCCGCTCAGCAAGGGCCGGCTGCTGATCGTGCCGGTCGCGGCGCTCGCGTTCTTCGCGTCGCTGTCGATGGCGCGGGAGTCCTCCGCCGCGCTGCTGCCGTTGCTCGCGTCGCTCGGGTTCCTCATGTGGTCGCCCACCGTGGTTGGGCCGTGGGTGACCGCCGCGCTCGGCGGGGTGTTCACCAGGACGTGGCGGCGTCCGTCGGCGCTGCTCGCCGGGCGGCGGCTGCGCGACGACCCGAAGGCGGCCTACCGGGCGTCGGCCGGGGTGGTGCTCGCGGTGTTCGCCGGGTCGATGGCGCTGACGCTGATGCCCAGCCTCGAGTCGGAGGCCGGCTACTTCAGCGAGTACAAGGAGAACGTGCTGTACCTGAACACCGACACCGAGCACGTCGGCGAGGTCGTGTCGGCCACCAACGCCGAGCTGCGGCGGTACGGGCTGGCGCAGCGGGCCGCGCAGGTCGGGCAGGTGTCGCTGCGTGCCGGCGAGAACGACTACCTCCAGGGGTACGTCGTGCCCTGCGCCGACGCGAAGGTGCTGCTGCCAACGAGCCCGAAGTGCGGGTCCGGTCCGGCGGTCTACGCGCCGTCGAGGGTGACGCTGGCGAGCCTGCGCATGGAGTTCACCTCGGCGGAGGGCACCGACGTCAGCGTGGCACTCCCGCCCGACGCGAAGCTGGTGACGTCCGACTCCCTCAGCGCCGTGTACATCGACCCCGAGCTGGTGCCGAGCAACGCGCCGTTCACGGGTGTCGACGTGGCCGTCCCCGCCGATGACGCGTCGAGGGAGTCCGCGCGGACCGCGCTGCTCGCCGCGTCCGGTGGGGCGCAGGTGATCAGCAAGGAGATGAAGCTCGGACAGCAGGACACCGAGCTGGCGGACCTGCGCAGGGTGACGGTGATCGGGTTGGTCACGGCGTCGGTGCTCGGTGGCCTGAGCGCCGCGATCGCCACCGCCGGGTCGGTGCTCGACCGTCGTCGGACCTTCGGCGCCCTGATGGCGGCCGGGACCCCGGTTCGGACGCTGGCCAGGGCGCTACGTGCCGAGGCGGCGCTGCCCGCGTTGGTGTCGACCGTCGGCGCGGGTGCGCTCGGGACCGTGGTCGGCGTGGGCCTGTTCGGGCTGGTGTCAGAGAGTGTGCCGGTCTTCAGCCCGTGGCTCGCGGCGCCGATCGTGCTCGGCGCGATGGTGGCGCTGCTCGCGGCGTCGGTCTGCACCCCGGCGCTGAACCGGGTGCGCGCGGAGCCGCTGGCCGACGAGTAGACGGTTCGCCGGCGGTGGCCACTCCGCCGCCGGCGAGACCGGGCCACGTTTCGGGGCGTGGCCGGTGGGGAGCCTGTCCGTGCTCGGGGCGCGGCGGGTGTGGGTGCCGGGTCGGCCCGGTCCGTTCCTCGGGGGAGGGCGGGCCGGGCCGACCAGCGGCACAGTTCGAGACGGTCAGCCTGGATCCACCGATGGTCTTTGTTGGTCGACGCTGCGGTGTGGCGGGTTGGGGCTGGTCGGGTCTGCTTCGCGGGTGCCGGGGCGCTGTGCGCGTGGCGACACCCGCAGGGTGTTGCCACGAAAGGCGCGTTCGGGACGGGACTGCCAGGCAGCGAGCCGCGCAGTTCGCCAACGGCATCGCTGAGTGCCCGAAGGCCAGGCGGTCTCAAGTCGAGTAGTGGCGGCATCGCGAGTTCACGTCGCGAAGGGGTGACGATGCCCTGAAGGGCCCCTTCAGGGCGTTGAGCGCCCCGAAGGGGCCCTTCGGGGCATCGGACGACGTCCCGTATGAGCCCTTCGCGTGGCCTAGGCGTTGGGGTACGCCGTGAAGGACCCCTTCGGGACACCGAAAGCGGCCTTGAGCCAATGGCGGGCGAAGCGCTGCGCGTACGCCCATCGGCGGATCCAGGGTCAGCGGTCCGCCAGGTCCGCGCGTACTCGGGTGAGGATGGGCATCGCGACGGCGACCTCGCCGGCCAGGAGCAGGTCGGCGGCGTGGCGGACCCCGTCGCACTGGGCGCGGACTCGGCAGCTGTCGCCGGTCGCCGCGGTGCGGGCGAGGGCGGTGCGCAGGTCGTCGGCCAGGCGGGACGCGGGCGCCGCGTTCGGCTCCGCGAGTCGCGCGAGTACTCGCTCCACCCCGACCCGCAGCTCGTGCCCGGCGCGGGGTCGAATGTCGGGCGGCGAGTCCACCCGGGGTCCGGGTAGGGATCTTGTCGCGGATCTTCGTGCGGCGTCGGTCGTCATCGGTCCTCCTCGTCGTTGAGGTCTGGCCCCGCCGAGTTCCTCGGCAGATCCACATCAAACCTGAAGACATTCCAACGGGTGAACACCCGGTCGGGACACTTCTGGCGTGCCGAGAACGTGAACGTGTCTCATTGGGTGGACACCGTGGTCGGATGTTGGGCACGATGCATACGCTCTGCCCGCGGTTACGCCAGACGGGTGAGGCTG
>Ga0193717_1001416_pt1 | contig 14721 bp, 12 predicted proteins | sample U2c2metaG_FD_145900 | JGI IMG/M metagenome (GOLD analysis project Ga0193717, IMG submission 145900) | Soil microbial communities from a riparian zone of the East river system, Colorado, United States - U2c2 | ecosystem: Environmental > Terrestrial > Soil > Riparian zone | place: USA: East River... | reverse complement strand
TTCCCCGCCAGTGCCATGATCGTGAGCGACGGGTTGACCGAAAGCGACGCCGGCACGAGCGAACCGTCCCCGAGGTAGAGCCCGTCGACGTCGTGCGCGCGCCCGTGCGCGTCGACCACCGAGCGTGCCGGGTCGTCGCCCATCGGCGCGCTGCCCTGCATATGGGTCGTGCTGAGCCCGGTCCAGATCACCCGCCTGGCGCCGGCCGCCCGCAGGACCGCGCCGGTGAACGCGAGCGCTTCGTCCATCCGCCGCGTCTCCTCGGCGGAAAACCTTTTGGTGACAACGATTTCGTCGCGCGCGTCGAGCTCGATCCTGGCGGTGTTCTCGTCGGTGGTCATCACCAGCAGCCCCATCCAGTTCCGGTATCGGCGGACCGCGTCGGCGAGCCGTCCGCCCCACAACGGCTGATGACGCTCGCCGTCGAGCAGGCTTTCCGCGAACGACACCGGGTCCTGGATCGTGGTCCCCTCGACGACGAACCCGCCGTCCTCGTCGCGTTGGTGGTCCAGGGAGTGCGCGGTGATCGGGTAACTGACGTGACAGTCCTGCGGCTCGTCGAACAGCCCGTACACCAGCCGTGCCGGATGCAGTCCCAGCGTCCGGCCGACCAGCTTGGCCGACGTCGTCCGCAGCCCGGTGAAAGCGGTGCTGCGCAACAGGATCTGCGGGGTGTTGAGCGAGCCCGCGGCGAGCACGACCACCGGCGCGCGCAGGGTGCCGGATCGCCCGTCGGCCGCGGTGTAACGGACACCGGTCACCTTCGGCCGAGGTCCTCGCGTGTCGACAAGGATTTCTTCGACGGTGTGTCTGGTGCGCAGCCTGAGTCCGGCACCGAACATGGGCGCCAGGAAGGTGTTCAACGTCGACTTGCCCGCGTTGGTCGCACAGCCTTGAAGACAGGAACCGCAGCGCGAACAGTTGTGGTCGGTATAGGACCGCACCGGACGCAGCGCGGCTCCGAGCACCTCGAAGCCGTGAGCGACCCGAGGCACGCTCGGTGTCCAGTCCGCGCGCTCACGGACCCCGAGCCGGTCTTCCACCTGCTGGTAAAAGGGTTCGAGATCCGCTGGCCGGAACGGGTCACCGTCCTCTCCTCGCAGGCCGGTGCGTTCCCAGAACTTGGCGACGTCGAAGTCCGGCGCGCGCAACGCGACCTTGGTGTTGATCACCGTCGATCCGCCGACGCAACGCCCGGCCAGCATCGCCACCGGTTCGTCCTTTGTGGACACCGTCCGCGTCGGCCACCAGAGCCGATGCCGGGCAAGCAACTCGAACCGGCTGTGGCTCTCGGCCGGGTGCAGCGCCCCGGCCTCCACGAGCAGGACGTCGACGCCCCGACCGGCCAGTTCGGCGGCGATCACCCCGCCACCCGCGCCGGAGCCGACGACCACGACCTCGGCTTCGTCCGGTCCCTCGGCGACAACGCCGTCCCACGGACTCGCCGCCGGGGCGGGCTCACCGAGAAACGACCAGTCCTTGCGCAGGCCACGGGTTTGCGGTGTAGCGAAGCCGATGTGCTCGTGCCCGCCGGATCCGTGCGGTGCGAAATCCCCGTAGTACGCCTCGATCGCGAGTCTGCGCATACTGTCGAAGGCCGCACTCCCGACCAACCGTCCGAGCGCGGCTTCCCCGGTGACCCCGGCCAGCACGCCGATGGCCGAATGCAAAGCGTCCTCTTCGGACGGTGTGAGTGACGGCAGCTTGCGTTCGAGATACGCGGCCGGATCCGCCGCCGAGGAGCCCGGCACGAGCAGCTCGCACACCCGCGCGACCACGCGTTCCTGCCCCTCGCTGAGCAGCCGTGCTTCCTCGGCGGTCACAAGAAGGCCGACCCGCCATCGACGTTGATCGTCTGCCCGGTGAGGAACCCGCTGCGCTCGTCGCAGAGGTATTCGAGGGTGGACACCAGATCCGCCGGGCTTTCGGTATGCGGGATCGCCTGCATCGCGCGGACGCGCTCGAAACCGCCGTCGGCCCCGGTGGTTTTGGCGGCGGTGTCCGTGGAGGTCAGCCCGGGTGCCAGCGCGTTGACCGTGATGCCGTCCGCGCCGACGGCGTTGGCCAGCGCGCGGGTGAAGCCGACCAGCCCGGCCTTCGACGTCGTGTAGGCCACCAGGTCCGGTGGGCCGAGGAAGACGGCCGCGGAGACGACGTTGACCACCCGCCCCCAGCCCGCCGCGCGCAGATGCGGCAGGGCCGCGTGGGTGACCGAAAACGGGCCTTCCAGATTGAGCCGCATAATCCGGCGCCAGTCGTCGATCGTGGTGTCCTCGAACGGGATCGGCGGGTAGATCCCGGCGTTGTTGACCACGATGTGCAGCCCGCCGAACCGCTCTACAACCTCGTCGACAGCGGCACCCACCTGCGCGGGCTCGATGACGTCGACCTTCAGCGGCAAAAATTCACCGCCCGCTTCCGCGACCCGATCCGCTGTCTCGCCGAGGTCGCCGATATCCCAGCCGGACACCTTGTGCCCAAGCCGCGCGAGCGCGACGGCGAACTCCTGCCCCAAACCCCGGGCGGCTCCGGTGACGACGGCGACACGGTCGGTGATAGCCATCCGTGGAGCGTGACGTCGCCGCCGGGGATCGACAAGGTCGCCGTTCCGTTCATCGAAACGTTGCCCTTGCCGGAACGTCCCGGCCGCCGTGATCCTGCGCTGTGCTTGACGAGCGCCTACGGCAGGAGACGCCGATGTCCCGACCGCCCTGGTACCGCCGCGTGGTGCGCGACGAGTTCGGCGTGGCATTGGTGCTGGTGGTACTGGTCCTCGCCGTGGGGGCCGCGCACGAGGACTTCCTGCGCCCGTCCAACCTGTTCTCGACCGCGCAGAGTTCGGTCTACGTCGGACTGATGGCCTGCGGGCTGGTGTTCCCGCTCGCCATGCGCGAGGTCGACCTGTCACTCGGCGGCACCTACGCGCTCGGGATCGTCGCGGGTGCCGTGCTGATCCGCGACGGCTTCGCGCCCTGGCTCGCGGTGCCGGTGATCCTGCTGCTCGCGTTCTTCCTCGGCTGTCTCAACGGCGTGGTGACGACGTACCTGCGACTGCCTTCGTTCATCGTCACGCTCGCCAGCGCGATGCTTTTCCGTGGTGTGGCACTGGCTTTGGCAGACGGCAAGCAGATCAGCGGGATGCCGCAGGAAGACTCGTTCTTCACCGTGCTCGGCGGCAAGCTCTTCGGCGTCCCGACTTCGGTGCTCGTACTGCTCGTCGCGACCGTCGTGCTCACGATCCTGTTCACCCGCACCAGATTCGGCGCGCGCGTGCGGGCGATCGGGTCCAATCCGGACGCCGCGCAATTCAGCGGGCTGCCCGTCGCGCGCACGCGTGTCCTGGCGCTCGGCCTTTCCGGGCTGATGGGCGGGGTCGCGGCCGTGGCCGGGCTGGCGTTCTTCACCGCGGGCGACCCGACCGTCGGCAACGGCTACGAACTGACCGCGATCGCCGCGTGCATCATCGGCGGCACCCCGCTGGCCGGTGGCCGCGGTTCCGTGCCGGGCGCGGTGCTCGGCAACCTGATTCTCACCACCGTCGCGGCCAGCCTGGTCTTCCTGGAAGTGCCGATCAACTGGACCACCTTCGCCACCGGCGCGGTGATCCTCGTCGCCGTCGCGTTCGACAGCGTCCTGCGGCGGACCCGGGGTCACGGCCTGGTGCCGCGCGCCCTCAAGCGTCGACCGAACCGTTCGGAGGAACCACGATGAAATCGTTGCGGCTAGGGCTTTCCCTGACGCTCGTGCTCGCCTTGACCGCCTGTGGTGATTCGGGCGACTCGGGTGAGCTCAAGATGGGTATCGCGGTGGCGAACATCAGCCTGAACTTCGCCCAGGAAATGGTGAAGGGCGCCGAAAGCGCGTCCGGGCATGAGGGCGGTGTCGACTTCAAAGCCGTCGGCCCGCCGAACACCGACGGCCCGGCCGAGCAGCAGCTGTTCCAGAACCTGACCGTCACCAACCCCGACGGCGTCATCCTGATGAACCTCGACCCGCCGATCTTCACCCGGCCCGCCGCCGAGGCGATCGACAAGGGCGTGCCCGTGGTGGCGCTGGACACCGCGCCCATGCCCGGCAGCAAGATCACCTTTTACGTCGGCAACGACAATTACCAACTCGGCGTGCTGCTCGCGGAGGAAGCGCTCGAACGGCTGCCGTCGAATCCGTCGGGGTCCATTGTCGTCGGTGTGCCGAACCCGGGCACGCCGGTGCTGGACAGCCGCGCGCTGGGCATCAAGGAGACGCTGAACAAGAAGGCGCCGAACATCCAGGTGCTCGGCCCGTTCCAGACCTACAGCGACGCCAACCAGAACTACGGCGCGTGGAGCTCGCTCGTGCACGCGAACTCCGGCGCGTTGGCGTTCCTTGGCGTCGGGGACGCGGACAGCTACAACCTGGCGAAGATCAAACAGGCGGAGAGCGGCAAGTACCTCGTCGCGGGCGCCGACGTCGACCCGCAGACGTTGCAGGGCGTCAAATCCGGGCTCGACTTCGTCACCATCGATCCGGAACACTTCTTCAAGGGCTACATCGCGACGGCGATGTTGATCCGCTCGGTCAAGCAGAAGAAGCCGTTGCCGCAGGGCTGGCTGGTCATGCCGGGACTGGTCGTCGATCAGGCCAATGTGGACTCCGTCATGCAGCGGATGACCTCACCGCAGGCGGCCTATGACTTCCACAAGGCCGAGATCGACAAGATCCTGGCGAATCCGGAGGCGTTCCTGAAGCCATTGTCGGAAGCGCGCTGACGTGTCGTCGGTGATCCTGCGCGCAGCCGGTGCCACGAAGGCGTATGGCGGAGTGCTCGCACTGGACACAGTGGACATCGGCTTGCGCGCGGGCGAGGTGCACGCCCTGATCGGCGAGAACGGCGCCGGGAAGTCGACGCTGGTCAAGATCCTGTCCGGCGTGCTGCGTTCGGACAGCGGGTCACTCTCGCTCGATGAACGGCCGGTGGCTTTCTCGACTCCCAGAGACGCTTTCGCCAGCGGCATCGCCACGGTCGCCCAGGAACTGACGGTGTTCCCGGACCTGACCGTCGCGGAGAACCTGTTCCCGCACAACGCTCCCCGGCGCGGCGGCCTGCTCAGCCCACGACGAATGGCCTCACGCGCGGCGCCGGTGCTGGCCGATCTCGGACTGGACGTCTCGCCCTACGCACGAACCGGGGACCTCACGCTCGCGGATCGGCAACTACTGGAGATCGGACGCGCGCTGTTGCAACGTCCACGCGTACTGATCCTCGATGAGCCGACGTCCGCGTTGCCACGCGAAGCCGTGGACCGGCTCATGGCCGTGCTGCGCAGACTGGTCGAGCGCGGGATCGCGGTGCTGTACATCTCGCATTTCCTCGAGGAAGTGCTCCGGCTCGCCCAGCGTGTCACGGTTCTTCGTGACGGCCGGGCGGTGGTGTCCGGCGCTCCGGTGTCCACTGTGGACCTCGACGGCCTGGTCACCGCGATGCTCGGTGAAGCCGGACGCGCGCCTGAGCGACGGGTCATCACTGAGGGGACTGGCCCACCGGCGGTGACCTTCGAGAGCGTCAACGTTCCCGGCGAACTGCGGGACGTCTCGTTCACGGTGTCGCCGGGAGAAGTCGTCGGGTTGGCTGGGCTTCAGGGAGCCGGGCACCTGACGGTGTTGAAGGTGCTCACCGGGCGTGTGCGTTTCTCCGGCGTTGCGACGATTTCCGGTGTTGCCGCGCCGCGTTCTCCTCGGGCCGCCGTCCGGGCGGGGATCGCGTTCGTGTCGAGCGACCGGAAGCGCTACGGGTTGATGCTGGACAAACCGGTATGGCAGAACACGAGCGCGGCGAGCTGGCTGGGCGTCGGCCGCGACTTTTGGGCACACCCGGAGCGACTGGCCGCCGAGGCCGCTGCGCACCTTTCGCAGCTTCGCGTGCGCGGCGGTCCGTACGACATCACCGAGAACCTGTCCGGTGGGAACCAGCAGAAGGTCGTTTTCGCGAAGTGGCTGGATATCCGGCCCGAGGTCGTCGTGCTGGACGATCCGACCCGAGGTGTCGACGTCGGCGCGCGGGCCGAGATGCACTCCGTCATCGCCGCTTTCGCCTCCGACGGCAAACCTGTCCTCCTCGCGTCGACCGACCTCCTCGAGCTCGTCGAACTCTGCGACCGAGTCCTGGTCTTCCAACGAGGCCGCCTCGTCAACGACATCCCCGCCTCGCACCTCTCCGAACAAACCCTCAGCGTCGCCATGAACGCCGGCTTCGTCACCTGACCCAAAACGCCATGAAGGGTCCCTTCCTCTCAAAACTGAAAGGAAGGGACCCTTCATACGACTTGAGGTGACCAGCTACGGCAGCGTCGCCAGGTGCCCGCCGACGGCGTTGGCCCACGCGTAGTTGTTCGACGCGTCCCAGTTGATCGACCAGGTCATCGCCCCGCGGATCGCCGGGTACGGCGTCGCGGGCTTGTAGGCGCCACAGTTGACGGCCTTCGCCAGGCAGTCCAGCGCGTTGTTCACGATGGTCGGCGACACGTACCCGCTACCAGCGCCCTGGGGCGACGCCGGAACGCCGATCCCGACCTGGTCCGCCCGCAGCCCACCCTGCAGCTGGATGCACGCCAGCGCGGTGAGGAAGTCCACCCCGCCCTGGGCGTAGACCTGCCCGTTGCAGCCGTTCATCGAGCCGGAGTTGTAGTACTGCATGTTGACGATCGTGAGAATGTCCTTGATCCCGAGCGCCAGCTGGAAGTACCCGCCGGACGTCGACTGCATGTCGATCGTCTGCGGCGCCATCGTGATGACCGTGCCGCCCTTCGCGTAAATGCTCCGCAGCGCGGAACCCATGTGCGTGGCGTTGACGCCGTTCTCGAGGTCGATGTCGACGCCGTCGAAGCCGTAGTTCTGGATCAGCGTGCCGATGCTGTTCGCGAAGTTCGCGGACGCCGTCGCGTCGCCGACGCTGATCGTGCCGTTCTGGCCACCGACGGAGATGATGACCTTCTGGCCGCGGGCTTGCACGGTCTTGATATCGGCCTTGAACTGCGCGTCGGTGTAGCCGCCGAGCTGACTCGACAGACCCGAGTCGAGCGTGAAGCTGACCGCGCCTGGCTTGCTCGTGTCGGCGTCGGCGAACGAGACCGCGATGATGTTGTAGCGGGTCGGGACGTCCGCCAGCTTCAACGCCTTCGCGCCGTTGTAGAAGTTCTGCCAGTAGCCGGTGAGCAGGTGCTTCGGCAGCGCGGTGTCCGTCGGCGGCTTGCTCGTGGTCGTGGTCGGGGTGGTCGACGGTGGGGTGGTCGTCGTCGACGTCGGCGGCTTGGTCGTGGTGGTCGGCGGGGTGCCGCCCGGGCCGTCGAGGCTGACATCGTCGGCGAAGTACGTCGGCTGGCCGTACCAGCCGTGCAGGTAGATGCCGACGCTCGTGCTGGCCGCGCCGGTGGTGAAGTTGACCGTCAGCTGCGTCCAGGACGCCGCGCTGGGCGTCCAGGTGCTGACCTCGGTCGTGCCCGCGCCGGCCGCGCCGAGGTAGACGTAGCTGCCCTGCACCCAGGCGGTCAGTTTGTACGCGGTGTTCGGCTTGACCGCGACGGTCTGCGAGCACCTCGCGTTGTCCTGACCTGCGGGTGTGCCCGAAAGCGCCTTGGTGCCGGAGTGCGTCGGAGTGCTCACGACACCGCCGCCGGTACACGACCAGCCGCCGAGGTTCCCGTCCTCGAAACCGGGGTTGCTCAGGATGTTGGCGGCGGTCGCGTTGCCGGAGACCACCAGCAGCAGGCCGGCGCACACCCCCAAAGCGGAAAACAGCGCCGCGAGCGCGTGTTTGGGTTTGATCGCCACGGTACCTCCACCTGAACTGGTGATATGGACCACTTAAAAATGGACTAGACCAATCAAGGTGTCAAGGGGCGGCTTCGAGAGGGTCCTACGAAAGTCGCAAGGCCGTCAGCGGCACAATGTGAGGCCTGACTTAACCGAAGGGATCGTGGACAGTGGGCTTGCAGTCGGTCGAGCAGAAGATCGCCGAAGAACTGAATGTGCGCGAAGGGCAGGTCAAGGCCGCCGTCGACCTGCTCGACAGCGGCTCCACCGTGCCGTTCATCGCCCGGTACCGCAAGGAAGTCACCGGGATGCTCGACGACACGCAGCTGCGCACGCTGGAGGAGCGCTTGCGCTACCTGCGCGAGCTCAACGAGCGGCGCACGGCCGTGCTGGAGTCGATCCGCAGCCAAGGCAAGCTCGACGAAGCCCTCGAAGCGTCGATCCTCGCCGCGGACACGAAGTCCCGGCTCGAGGACATCTACCTCCCGTTCAAGCCGAAGCGCCGCACGAAGGCGCAGATCGCGCGCGAAGCCGGTCTCGAGCCGCTCGCCGACGGCCTGCTCAACGACCCGTCGACCGACCCGCAGGCCGCCGCCGCGGTCTTCGTCGACGCCGAGAAGGGCATCGCGGACGCGCAAGCCGCGCTGGATGGCGCCCGCGCGATCCTCGTCGAGCGCTTCGCCGAGGACGCCGACCTCATCGGTGAGCTGCGAGAGAAGATGTGGTCACAGGGCCGCCTGTCGTCGAAGCTCCGCGAGGGCAAGGCCGAGGACGGCGCCAAGTTCTCCGACTACTTCGAGTTCTCCGAGCCGTTCACGAAGATGCCGTCGCACCGCATCCTCGCGATGTTCCGCGGCGAAAAAGAAGACGTGCTCGACATCAACATCGAGCCCGAAGAGCCGTCCGACGAGCCCAAGCCCGGCCCGAGCGACTACGAGACGCGTATCGCGCAGCGTTTCGGCATCGCGGCCAACGGCAGGCCCGGCGACAAGTGGCTGACCGACACCGTCCGCTGGGCGTGGCGCACGAAGATCCTGCTCCACCTGGGCATCGACCTCCGGATGCGCCTGCGTCAGTCGGCCGAGGACGAGGCCGTGCGCGTGTTCGCGTCCAACCTCCGTGACCTGCTGCTCGCCGCGCCCGCCGGCACCCGCGCCACGATGGGCCTCGACCCGGGCTTCCGCACCGGCGTCAAGGTGGCCGTGGTCGACGACACCGGCAAGGTCGTCGCGACCGAGGTCATCTACCCGCACCAGCCGCAGAACCAGTGGGACCGCTCGCTGGCCGTGCTCGGCAAGCTCGCCGCCCAGCACAAGGTCGACCTGATCTCGATCGGCAACGGCACCGCGTCCCGCGAGACCGACAAGCTCGCGATCGACCTGATCAAGGCGCACCCGGACCTGAAGCTCACCAAGGCGATCGTCTCCGAGGCGGGTGCTTCGGTGTACTCGGCGTCGGCGTTCGCGTCGGCCGAACTGCCGGACATGGACGTCTCGCTGCGCGGCGCGGTCTCCATCGCGCGACGCTTGCAGGACCCGCTGGCCGAGCTGGTCAAGATCGACCCGAAGTCCATCGGTGTCGGCCAGTACCAGCACGACCTGTCCGAGGTTTCGCTGTCACGGTCACTCGATGCGGTGGTCGAAGACTGTGTGAACGCGGTCGGCGTGGACGTCAACACCGCGTCCGCTCCCCTGCTGACCCGCGTTTCCGGCATCACGACCGGCCTGGCGGAGAACATCGTCGGGCACCGCGACGAGCACGGCCCGTTCAAGACGCGGCTCGCGCTCAAGGAGGTCGCGCGGCTCGGGCCGAAGGCGTTCGAGCAGTGCGCGGGCTTCCTGCGCATCCCCGGCGGTGACGACCCGCTCGACTCGTCGAGCGTGCACCCCGAGGCGTACCCGGTGGTCCGCAAGATCATGCAGGCCACCAGTACTGACCTGCCGAGCCTGATCGGCAACGAGCGTGCTTTGAAAGCCGTGCGCCCGCAGGACTTCGTCGACGAGACGTTCGGTCTGCCGACGGTCACCGACATCCTGACGGAACTCGAAAAGCCCGGCCGCGACCCGCGTCCCGCGTTCAAGACGGCGACGTTCGCCGAGGGCGTCGACAAGCTGTCGGACCTCAAGCCCGGCATGCGCCTGGAAGGCGTGGTCACCAACGTGGCCGCGTTCGGCGCGTTCATCGACGTCGGCGTGCACCAGGACGGTCTCGCGCACGTTTCCGCGCTGTCGAAGAACTTCGTCAAGGACCCGCGTGAGGTCGTCAAGCCCGGCGACATCGTGAAGGTGAAGGTGCTGGAGGTCGACATCCCGCGCAAGCGGATCTCGCTCACCCTGCGCCTGGACGACGAGCCCGGCGCCGCGAAGCCCGAGCGTGGCGGCGGTGGCGGCGGCGGCCGTCAGCAGCAGGGACAGCGCAAGCCGCAGCAGAACCGCGGTGGCTCACGTTCCTCCGCCGCACCGGCGCCCACCGGCTCGCTGGCTGATGCACTGCGTAAGGCTGGCTTCGGGAAGTAGGGCCCGACCCAGCGTGGCTCGTGAGTGTTTCGCGGGGTTAGAACCCCGCGAAACACTCACGAGCTTTTACGCACCAGGCCGGTGTAGCCCGCGACGAAGAGCGTGGCGAACGCCCAGCCGAGCACCTGCGCGAACCAGCCACCCGCGAGATACCACTGACCAGCGAGTTTGGTCACGTCGAACTCGCATCGCTGTGACCCGCCCGTCTTGACCAGCGGGACAGCCAGATCCACCGCGAACCCGACGTTCTCGACCGCCGTGCACGCCCCAGGCGGGCGCCCCGGGGAATGTGTCGACATATTCCCCGCGCCGGCGCCGAAAGTGAGCAGCAGCGCTAAAAAGACGGTCGCGAGCAGACCGGCCAAGGGGCGCCAGGGGCGGTAGCCGTAGCCGATCAGGACTCCGCTGAGGCGGTGCACCAGCCGCCGGAACGGCCCGCCGATATCCCCTCGACGTCGCAGATCTCGTTGCTGGGCAATGAGAATCCGCCGCGCGTCACGTTCGTGCCCGGCGGCCCGGTGGACTTTGGCCAGCTGTTGATACGGCTGCGCCCGATAACCCGCCGGATGCTCAGCGAGCATCGCAAGCCACTCGTCCAGCGTGGCGTCCCAAGGCACCTGTGTGTAGGTCAACTCGTCCACGTCGGCCCGGATGCCGGACAAGGGCAGTATCAGCGCACCCTTCACGGTGGGCACCAGCCAGATCGAGGTAGTCCCGTTCCGCGTTGTTCTGCACGATTTCCCCGTCGCCAAAGGAAAGTTGCGCACCGAAAATCGCGTCGATCAAGATGATTGTGGCCTCATCACCGGTGGATTCCGCCCGGAATCCGGCGTCGAACAACGCTGAACTCTCGACCCGGCAAGTGGCCGCGGTCAGCGCCGGACCCCCCTGGCACACTAGGTGAGCGCCATTGCCGATCAGCTGGCCGGAGATCCGCGCGCCGAACAGCCGGAAGCATCCGCCCGGCCCCGCGCCTTCAGCCCGAAACCCGTCGCCGAACACGAGATCTTCGCCGATAGCTGCCTGGTCCCCAAGGAAAGCCGGACCACAGGTGTTCTTCAACTCCGCGCTCCCCAGTTTCAGCTCGCCACCGATCCGTGCCCCAGGCAGTCGTACCGTGCCGTACGAAGACGTGGTCTCCGCCCGAAAACCGTCAGTGAAATGGGCATCACCGCCGACAGTGATCGAGTCGGCTCCCAGCGCCGGTCCATCAGTGTTGGTCAGCTGCGCGCCATCCATGCGTAGCTGACCACCGATGTGGACCCCACGCAGCCGGATCGTGTCGTCGTCGCAGGCGGTCGTCGCCGTTACCCGACTGAAGTGCACACTCTCCTCGACAGTCATGCCGTCCGCGCCGAACGCGGGCCCGTCCGTGTTCGACAGCCTGGCGTCGCTCAGGTCCAGTTGGCCACCGATCCGGGCCGCGAACAGGCGAATGGTGCCCAGCGCGTCCTTCGATTCCGCACGGAATCCCGCGCGCAGGAAGACCGATCCCGACGCCACCAGCCGATCGGCGTCCAAAGCCGCGCCCTCGTCGTTCGCGAGTTCGGCGCCGCTCAGGAGCAACGTCCCGCCGATGACGGCGTCGGTCAGATCGATGCCGCCGTGGAGACACCGGACCTCGGACAGCACGATCCCGTGCTCGCTCCGCAGCCCGTCGGCGTAAATCGCCGGAATCGTGCTGCCGGAGAAGTCCAGGAAGGAAAGATGCGCTCGCTCCAACCGGATCGGCTCGTCGAACACACAGGACGTGAGTGACACCAGCACGCTGGTGCGAAGGTCGGACAGGTCGAGGTTGCCGACGATCCGCGCACCCGCCACCTTCAGCGCGCGGGGTTCGCCGCGCAGGACTCGCGCGAGCTCATCGGCCCGGATCTCCCGCCCCTCGAACGACCCGCCTTTTTTCACCGCCCGGGCGAGCCTGCTCATGCGAAGCGGACCTCGACGGTGCCCAGGTCACCGAAGTCGGCGACGATATGCGAACCCGAGACGACCGGTGCCGGGGCTGTCGCGGTGCCGGTCGTGACGATTTCGCCTGCCTTGAGTCGCCGTCCCAGCTTCGGTAGTTCGAGGGCCAGCCAGTGCAACGCGAGCCGTGGGTCACCGAGCACGGCGGAACCGGAACCCCGTGCGAACTCTTCGCCGTTGAGCAGCAGGATGACCGGTTGGGCGGCCAAGTCCAGGTCACGCCAGCCCGGCACATCCCGACCGGCGATGAAACGCTTGCTGTATCCCGAATCCGCGAGGATCTGGGTGATCCCGACATTCGCGTAATCCTTGTACCGCGAATCCGGCATTTCGACGGCGAGCAGCATCGAGTCGACGGCGTCGAGCACGTCCTCCAGCGTGTGCTCGACAGCGGGATCGAGATCGCGCGCCATCCGGAACGCGAACTCGGGCTCCGCGACCGGCAGGATCACCGAATCAGCCGGGATCAGCTCGCCTTCCGCATGCCGGAACTGGGCGAACATCCGGCCGGGAAACGGCTCCTCCACCCCGAGGAACGCGCGGGCCGTAGCCGTCGTGGCCCCGATCTTCCAGCCGAAACCCGGCCCGGCGAGTTCCTCCAGCCGGGTCTGGATGGCCATGCCGTCAAGGGCGTTCCGCGGCCGGATGTCCTCCGGCAGGCCCAGCAGCTGAGTACCCGTCCTCCAGGCACCCCAGAGCAGCTCGGCCGCGGAGAGATCGTTCGTCATCGGGGGATTCTTCCATGGGAAGGTCGTCGATCCATACGAACTCGACGTCCTTTCCATAGGCGAGGACAAAGTGGACGCTGTCCAGCGACGAGAACCAGCCGCGCGTGCGATGATCCGGCGACTGGGTGATGACCCGGTCACCGAAGTCGAGCCCCCACGCGATCACTTCGGCGTCGAGCCCGTACTGGTAGTCGTGATACTCGTACATCGCGAAGCGGCGTGGTGAGTTCTGTTTGACCCAGGTGCGCATGAGGGCGCCGACCTGGTGGCGGTTGTAGGTGACGATCTGACCAGGAGGCGTCTGGTCGATCCACTGGGCGATTTCGAGGTCTTGCTCAGTCGTCATGAGACCACACTGGCATGAATCGGTATTGTCCCAAAACCTGAAACAAGCAATCCGATCGAGTGATGGCGCGATTAGCGAAAATTCGGTGAGATGTTCCGATGAATGCCAAACACGGAACCGCGCGTATGCGCAGTCTAGCAACGGAATTGGTGAAACTGCGCGGCGAAGCAGGCTTAAACACGCGTAGCGCCGCGAAGCTGGTAGGGATGTCCGCGTCGACGCTCAACCGGTTGGAGAACGGCGGGAAGGTGATCGAGCCAGAGGACGTCTCGGCGCTTCTGGTGGCCTACGGCGTAACCGGCCCAGACCGCGACAGACTCCTGAACCTGTCGCGCGAACCACATCTGCCAGGATGGTGGGAAACCAGCGGAACTCCCTTGCCACAACAACTTCCAGCTCTGATCCGCTTCGAATCCGAGGCCACCCGAATCGTTCACGCCTCCATGCTTCGCATCCCCGGACTCATGCAGACTCCCGAGTACATTCGGGAGGTCATGTCCTCGACCGCCATGACCGGGCCAGAGACCGAAGCCAAGGTCGCCGCTCGTTTGGGCCGACAGGCCATACTTTCGAAGCCTCAATCACCGCAGTACCTGGCAATCCTCGACGAAGCAGCACTACGCAGACCGTTCGGCAGCGCCGAACTCATGGCTTCCCAAATCCGCCATATCATCGAACTCGCAGGTAAACCACACGTTCAGATACTCGTACTCCCGTTCTCTGTCGGGCAGCACACCGGGCTCGACGGAACCTACATTCTCCTTGATTTTCCGAAGGCTCGAACGATCGTGCATCTGGAACACAAGAAGTCTTCACTGTTCCTGGACGAGCCCAAGGACGTGGCTCCGTTTCAGGAAGCGACGGATACACTGGTGCAGGCAGCGTTGGGACCAGCGGATTCGCTGGACTTCCTTGCCTCGCTGGTGGTCGACTACGGCAAAGGGTGAAACAAGATGTGGCGAAAGTCCAGCTACAGTGGCTCGGAAACCGAGTGCGTCGAGGTCGCTATGACCCCAAATGTCGTGGGTGTCCGAGACACCAAAGACCGTGATGGCGGCACCCTCTCCCTCTCCACCTCCGCTTGGTCCGCCCTGCTGGAAAACCAGAGGCGCCCCACCGAGTAACCCTGCTACCGTCCGCCGGGTAAGAGTGTCCGAGCGCGAGGAGCGGTACATGCGGCGAGTTTCGACAGGCCCCACCAACTGTCGGACGCTCGCACGTAAGGACACCCCCGCCACATGCGGATGCTCAACCTCGGAATTCTCGCGCACGTAGACGCCGGTAAAACCAGCCTGACCGAACGCCTCCTCTTCGAAGGCGGCGCGATCGCCCGCATGGGCGCGGTCGACGAAGCCCGCACCCACACCGACGCCAT
>Ga0193717_1001415_pt1 | contig 14721 bp, 13 predicted proteins | sample U2c2metaG_FD_145900 | JGI IMG/M metagenome (GOLD analysis project Ga0193717, IMG submission 145900) | Soil microbial communities from a riparian zone of the East river system, Colorado, United States - U2c2 | ecosystem: Environmental > Terrestrial > Soil > Riparian zone | place: USA: East River... | reverse complement strand
AGTCTTGTCTGTCCCCGAAAGGGAGGTCTTCGTCCCGAGTGCCGAGCAGGATCGCGCCGACCGGGCCGCTGCCGTCCTCGGCGATCAGCGAAACCACCGACACGTGCACGCAGGGGGTGAGCGACGCCGCCAACGCGGGCGGCAGGTTGAGTACTTCGGCGGGAGGCAGTGGCCGTGCCCGGACGTGCCCGGCGCCCGACATCGTCTGGCTCAGCAAGGGCGCCAGCTCGGGCAGCACCCGGCGGACGCGTCCCTTCGCCACGCCGGACGGAGCGCCGGCGCTCCACCATTCCCAGCGGCCACGGGTCGTCGGCAGGACCACGTAAGCGAAATCGGCGAGTTCGGCGGCCGCCAGCTCGGCGATCACCGCCGCCGTCAACGCCCGATCCCAGACACCGGTCAGGCGCACACCGGCTTCGGCGAGGAAACCTTCGATGCCCACCGGCTCTTCCGTGGCCCGGGAACAGGTCCAGATGCGCCAGCCGTCCTGCACCTTGCGACAGGCCGCGGGGAAACGGGCTCCGCCGTACTCGACGTAACCTTGGTCACTGTTCTCCAGGCCGTCCTTGTTCAGGCTCAGCACGGCGACCTGGCCCGGTTCGACCCAGCCACCGCCGTCGAGCGACGGGAACCATTCGAGCGCGGCGGGGTTGCACCAGCGGATCTGCCCTTCGGCGTCCTGCAGGATCACCGCGTCGCTGACGTCGGCGAGCGCCTCACGCCAGAACCCGCCGGTGTCCGGCAGGTCGTCCAAGCCGGGTCGTCGGCTAGGCACGGCAACCGCCGACAGCCGACCACAATGCCATTCCCGAACCTCCTGGCCCAGCGTAGCGCGGCGTAAGCAGGTGCCCAGCTCTGCGTAGACAACGAGGGCTAGGTCGAAGTGTAGAGCGAATCATGGGACGCTGGCCCCAGCACCTTCGCCGAGAGGGACGAGAGCGTTGACAATCCAGCCCCAGCCCGTGCATTCCCAGCCTGATGGCGAGGATGGCCAGCCGATCGACGAAACCGCGCTCGAACGGCTGCTCGCCGCCGCTCGTGACCTTGGCGACGGGAACTTCCGCCGCCGTGTCGTCATCGCCGGCGACGGGGTCCCGGCGCAGCTCGCGGCCGCGTTCAACGACATCGCCGAGCGCAACCAGCGGCTGGTCAGTGAGCTGCAGCGGGTCCGCGCCAGTGTCGGGCAGGCGGGCAAGCTCGACGTGCGGGTCGCCTCCGAGGTCGGGCCCGGCGGCTGGGCGACGGCGGTCGACCTGGTGAACGGGCTGATCGGGGACGTGACCCGGCCCACCATCGAACTGCACCGGGTGCTGGGCGCGGTCGTCGAAGGCGACCTTTCGCAGCCCATGGCGCTGGAGCTCGACGGCGAGCCACTGCACGGCGAGTTCGCGCAGCTCGGCCAGCGTGTCAACGGGCTGCTCGCGCAGCTGTCCCTGTTCGCTGCCGAGGTCACGCGCGTGGCGCGGGAGATCGCCACCGAAGGCCGCCTCGGCGGGCAGGCCGACGTCCCCGGCGTCGCCGGGACCTGGCGTGACCTCACCGACTCCGTCAACTTCATGGCGACGAACCTCACCGACCAGGTCCGCAACATCGCCCAGGTCACCACGGCCGTCGCGGGCGGCGACCTGACCCAGAAGATCAACGTCGACGCGCGCGGCGAGATCCTCGAACTCAAGAACACCATCAACACCATGGTCGACCAGCTCTCGTCGTTCGCCGACGAAGTCACCCGCGTCGCCCGCGAAGTCGGCAGCGACGGCCGCCTCGGCGGCCAGGCCGAGGTCCCGGGTGCCGCCGGCACGTGGCGCGACCTGACCGACTCGGTCAACCAGATGGCGAACAGGCTCACCGACCAGGTCCGCAACATCGCCCAGGTCGCCACCGCGGTCGCCGAAGGTGACCTGACGCAGAAGATCAACGTCGACGCCCAGGGCGAGATCCTGGAGCTCAAGAACACCATCAACACCATGGTCGACCAGCTCTCGTCGTTCGCCGACGAAGTCACCCGCGTCGCCCGCGAAGTCGGCAGCGACGGCCGCCTCGGCGGCCAGGCTCAAGTGCCCGGCGTCGCCGGGACCTGGCGGAGCCTCACCGACTCGGTCAACCAGATGGCCGACAACCTCACCGACCAGGTCCGCAACATCGCCCAGGTCACCACCGCGGTCGCCGAAGGTGACCTGACGCAGAAGATCACCGTCGACGCGCGCGGCGAAATCCTCGAACTCAAGACGACCATCAACACGATGGTCGACCAGCTCTCGTCGTTCGCGGACGAAGTGACGCGCGTCGCGGTCGAGGTCGGCACCGAAGGTCAGCTAGGCGGCCAGGCGCAGGTGCCCGGCGTCGCCGGGACCTGGCGTGACCTCACCGGCTCGGTGAACTTCATGGCCAACAACCTCACCGCGCAGGTCCGCAACATCGCCCAGGTCGCGACGGCCGTGGCGCGAGGTGACCTGTCGCAGAAGATCGCCGTCGACGCCCAGGGCGAGATCCTCGAGCTCAAGAACACGCTGAACACGATGGTCGACCAGCTGTCGTCGTTCGCCGACGAGGTGACGCGCGTGGCGCGCGAGGTCGGCAGCGACGGCCGCCTCGGCGGCCAGGCGCAGGTGCCCGGCGTCGCCGGGACGTGGAAGAACCTGACCGACAACGTCAACTTCATGGCCAACAACCTCACCGACCAGGTCCGCAACATCGCCCAGGTCACCACCGCCGTGGCCCGGGGCGATCTGACCCAGAAGATCAACGTCGACGCGCGCGGCGAAATCCTCGAACTCAAGAACACCATCAACACCATGGTCGACCAGCTCTCCGCGTTCGCCGACGAAGTCACCCGCGTCGCCCGCGAAGTCGGCACCGAGGGCAAGCTCGGCGGCCAGGCGCAGGCCCGCGGCGTCGCGGGCATCTGGAAAGACCTCACCGACAACGTCAACGTGATGGCCGACAACCTGACCGACCAGGTGCGCAGCATCGCCACGGTGGCGACAGCGGTCGCCGGCGGCGACCTCGGCAAGAAGATCACCATCGAGGCGCAGGGCGAGGTCGCCGCGCTTGCCGAGACGATCAACGGGATGGTCGAAACGCTGCGGGCGTTCGCCGACGAAGTCACCCGCGTCGCCCGCGAAGTCGGCACCGAGGGCATCCTCGGCGGCCAGGCGCGGGTGCCGAACGTCGGCGGTACCTGGAAGGACCTCACCGACAACGTCAACTTCATGGCCAACAACCTCACCAGCCAGGTCCGGAACATCGCGCAGGTCACCACCGCCGTCGCCAAGGGCGATCTGTCGAAGCGGATCGACGTCAACGCCTGGGGCGAGATCCTCGAACTCAAGACGACCATCAACACGATGGTCGACCAGCTCTCGTCGTTCGCCTCGGAAGTGACGCGGGTGGCGCGCGAAGTCGGGACCGAGGGCACGCTGGGCGGCCAGGCCGAGGTCGAGGGTGTCTCCGGCACCTGGCAGCGGCTGACCGAAAGCGTCAACCAGCTCGCCGGCAACCTCACCTCACAGGTGCGGGCGATCGCGGTGGTGGCCACGGCCGTCACCGCGGGCGACCTGACCCGGCAGATCACCGTCGAAGCCTCCGGTGAGCTCGCCGAGCTCAAGGACAACATCAACCAGATGATCGCGAACCTGAAGGAGACCACCCGGACCAACCAGGAACAGGACTGGCTCAAGACGAACCTGGCCCGTATCTCCGGTCTCATGCAGGGACACCGCGATCCCGCCGCGATGGCCTCGCTGATCTTGAGTGAGCTGGCGCCGCTGGTCGACGCCCAGCAGGCCGCGTTCTTCCTGGCCACGGTGGAAGGCGGCAAGACGGTCCTCAGGTGCATCGCCGGTTACGGACGCTCGGTGGAGGTCTCCCCGGAGCTGCGGTTCGATCTCGGCGAGTCGCTCATCGGGCAGGCGGCGGTCGACCGGCGGACCATCCTGGTCCGCAACGCACCGCCCGGCTACGCGCAGATCTCGTCCGGGCTCGGCTCGGCCGCGCCGGTCAACGTCATCGTGCTTTCCCTGCTGTTCCAAGGAGAAGTGCTCGGTGTCGTCGAATTGGCATCGGTCAACGAATTCAGCGAGGTCCACCTGGATCTGCTCGAACAGCTCCGGGGAACGATCGGCGTCAACGTCAACACCCTGCTGACGAATTCCCGCACCGAAGTCCTGCTGACCGAATCGCAGCGCCTGGCCCAGGAGCTACGCGCCCGGTCCGAGCAATTGCAGGAGCAGCAAGGGGAACTGCGCCGGTCGAACACCGAGCTCGCCGAAAAGGCGGGCCTGCTCGCCCGGCAGAACAGCGACATCGAGGTCAAGAACAGCGAAATCGAGCAAGCCAGGCAGGAACTCGAAGACCGCGCCCGGCAGCTGACCATCGCGTCGCGCTACAAATCCGAGTTCATGGCGAACATGTCCCACGAACTGCGCACCCCGCTGAACAGCGCGCTGATCCTCGCCAAGTTGCTGGCCGACAACCTCGAAGGGAACCTGACCGAGAAGCAGATCCAGTTCGCCAGCACGATCTACTCGGCCGGCAGCGACCTGCAGCAGCTGATCAACGACATCCTCGACCTCGCCAAGGTGGAGGCGGGACACATCGAGCTGCGGATCTCCGACGTCACCTTGCCCGAGCTCGTCGAATACGTCGAAACGATCTGCCGCCCGCTGACCGCGGACAAGGGGCTGGAATTCGCCGTCGAGATCGAGCCGTTCGTGCCGGAAAGCCTGCACACCGACGAACACCGGCTGCAGCAGGTCCTGCGCAACCTCCTGTCGAACGCGGCGAAGTTCACCGACGAGGGCAGCGTCCGCCTGCACATCCGCATGGCGAGCCCAGCGGAAGTCAAGGAGGAGAGCATCCGCGACGCCCCCGGTGTGCTGGCCTTCGACGTCGAGGACACCGGGATCGGCATCCCAGCGGACAAGCTCGCGATCATCTTCGAGGCGTTCCGCCAGGCCGACGGCACGACCAGCCGCAAGTACGGCGGCACCGGGCTGGGGCTGTCCATCAGCATGCAGCTGACGCAGCTGCTCGGCGGTGAACTACGGGTGCGCAGCGAACCGGGCACCGGCAGCACCTTCACCCTGTACCTGCCCGTCGACACCGAACGCGCGCCCTCCCTGACGCCAGCGCACACCGGGCAGCTGGCCGTGCTGCCGCCGCTGTCGACACTGCGGTTCAACGGCGAGAAGGTGCTCATCGTCGACGACGACCTGCGCAACGTGTTCGCGCTGTCCGCGGTGCTCGAACAGCACGGCCTCGAAGTGGTCTACGCCGACACCGGCGTCGCCGGGATCAGGTCGCTCGAACAGCAGCCCGACACCGCGCTCGTCCTGATGGACGTGATGATGCCCGAGCTGGACGGCAACTCGACGATCGCCGCGATCCGCGGCATGACCATGCACGCCGACCTGCCGATCATCGCCGTGACCGCGAAGGCGACCGCGGAGGACAAGGAACGCACCCTCGCGTCGGGCGCCGACGAATACGTGACCAAACCCGTGGACACCGACCACCTGCTGAACCTGATCAGCGTCCACCTGGAAGCCGACGAAGGCGCCTGACCCCGGGGAATATGTCGACACTTTCCCCGGGGACGGTTAGCGGTCCCGCCACGCCAGTGGAGAGAGCGTGGTCGCCGCCTCGGCGACTCGCTTCGCCGTGTCCGTCGTCAGGCTCTTGAGCGCCGAGTCGATCCAGCCCTGCACTCGTTCGACACCGATGTCCCGGTATTCGACCGCCTGCAGCAACATTTCGAGCTTGTCGGCGTCCCGCGCGCAACGTGCCTCCGCGGTCTCGCCGATTCGTACTCGTCGACCGCGGTTCGAACGGACTCCCCGGCAAGCTGGGGCAGCGCTGCGGTCTGAACCGCGGTGATCTTCCGGGCGTCCGGCTTGTCGACGAAACCCTTGATCGTATGCGGCAGGTCCCCCGTGCGGGTTTCCTGCGAGTCATGCCAAATCGCGAGGTACGCGGCGTGTGCGGGATCGGCGTTCTCCTCCGCGGCGATCAATCCGGCCAGTTGCGCAACCCGCATCGTGTGTTCTGCCACGGACTCCGGATCGCGCACGCCGGCATGCCACCATCCCGAACGTCGCATCCTTTTCAAGATGCCGAGTTCGTAGCCGAACGCGGCGAGGGCCGTTGCCTCGTCTGACACCTGGTCTCCTATCGTCCGGCAATACGTACCGCGTAATGCAACCCGGCTATCTGGTCACGAGCGCTTCGGGAAATCGAGTCGGTCGATGCGATCTTCTCCAACACGACTGTCAGTGGGTAGTGCAGCTGCGGCCACTCGGTGAGCAGAGACGGCCGCAGCGCGACAAGACTGTGGAGGCTGTGCAGGTTCAAGCGGAGCTGCGGGGTCGTGACGTCGAGACGCTCGATCAAATGCCGCATGAGTTGTATGCCGCCCCAAGAACGGCTGTCCGTGCGCATCATGAAAGCGTCGTCGACCTGATCGTCCGCCAGCTCACCGATCCAGTAAGCCCAGTAGTTGAGGTTGGCTGTTTCGGCCTGTTCACCGGAGATCCCGGCGACGAAGTCGTGCAACCTGTCACCATCACCGGTGGACGCCAGCGCGACGGAAGCCGATCTCGTGCCGAGTAGGCCTGAGACATCTCCGTCTGAGATTTTCTTTCGGAAGGCCCGTTGCCATTCAGCTCGCAGCCAGTCCGCAGTCCCGGTCCGATGATCGAATCCGAGCAGATAAACGGCTTGGCGCCGGAGGAGGAGGTGTCCGGGGCCGATCGCTTGCTCAGCGACGGCACGCAGATGATCGAAGAACCTCGTCCGTTCTTCGAACGTAAGCGAAGGGCCACTGGGGACGGGCCCTCGCCGAGGGACTTTGGACGTGAAGGCGAGCAACGGAGCAGGTGGCTGTCCAGTCACCGGCCAGGTGATCATGTTCGTGAGCGAACGCCGGTGCACCATGGCGGCAAGCGGATGCGGTTCTCGCTCGGACCAGCGTCCACCCGCGGTAATACCGCTGGAGAGCACCAGATCCGCTTCGACGGCTTCGTGAAGATGCCTGCCGATCGACGGCGGCGCTCCGGCGCGTGTGAGGCTGTTCCGCAGCAACAAAAAGTCACCAGCCTGCATCGCGGACAACGGTCTCCTGCCGGATTCCCAAGCTTGGACGGTGCTGGCATCAACACCCGCGGACTCGGCGAACCGCTCTTGGGTGAACCCCGCGGACTGCCTGGCGAGCTTGAGCACGAATCCGGAGACGACGCCCGGAAAGCGCGAACTCCGACCGCCAGTCGGTATTGCCGGTTCTGTGGCCATCCCGAGCCATCCTCGCAGCCGATTCCGTCGACACACTCGCACTGTGAGTCGGTTTTTCCGGTGACACCAAGATCCTAGCCTGTTCCCATGCGACTACATAGCGTGACTGTCCGATGAGCTGGCACTCAGGTCCCATGTATGAGCCGCCGATCGCAGCCGTCGTTTTCCGCAACCGGGAGGGATTTCCTCTGCCTGAAGACGAACCGGAGCCGGTAGCTCGCGAGGACGAGGAAGCGCAACCGTGAGTGCACGGATCACCGTCGATCTGGACAACGTGCATCCCGTGTTCGACGGACGCTGGCACCGCGTGTGGCTGACTCGGATGCCCGCGCCCGGCGAACTGATCCAGACCTTCTGCGGACGCGTCGAGCAAGCGGAGTACAGCGAGCGATACGACGAGACCGTCGTCCCCGCGACCTGCTGGACCTGCGATCTGGTCCACCGCCGCCAACAAGGCATCAACGTCCGCCCGGACCATCCCGGACTCGGCACGGCGCACACTTCACCAAGCCCCTGACCCCCGGGGAATATGTCGACACTTTCCCCGGGCCGGGTTACGCCGGGTCGATGGTGGCGAGCTGGTTGAGGCCGGAGGCGAGCAGGACGCGCTCGATCGGGCTCCGCGCGGGCACGGTAACGGTCAGCCGCTCGCCGCTGGCCCGCGCGGCCATCGCGAGTTCGAACAACGCCCGTACGGCGAAACTGTCCAGGTACTCGACGCCGAGGAGGTCCAGCCGCAGCGGGACCGAACCGCCGCGGCTGATCTGCTGGACCCGGTCGCGGACTTCTTCGGCGTTCGCCGCGTCAAGTTCCCCGGTCATCCGCACGCGTACCGGTTTCTCGTCGGTGAGGACCTCGACCTCCAGCACGTCCGTCCCGGCCCACGACGCCGCGGCCACCGGTTTGCCCGCCGGCGCTTCGCTCGTGAGCTGGTAGGTCATCCGCACGGTCGTCCCGCCGGGGCCGCGGTCCAGCCGCACGTCGCCCATCGACGCGCGGACGAGGTGCAGCCCGCGGCCGCGGTGGGCGCTGGCGACGAGGTCGGTCTCCTGCCACCGCCCGTGGTCGGCGACCTCGACGTGCAACTGCCCGCTGTCCCGCAGTGCGGCGGTGACCACCGCTTGTCCCGGGGCCTGGTCGCGGTAGGCGTGCTCGACGGAGTTGGCCATCGCCTCCCCCACCGCGAGCTGGACGGCCATCGCGTCCTCGGCCCCGATGTTCGCCCCGGTCATCCACTCGCTCAGCGCCCGGCGGACGGTCGAGAGCTGCTCCGGCCGGGCGACGACGTCGAGGCGGAACGGCGGTATCTCGACGGATCCGGCACGGACGACGAGCAGCACGGCGTCGTCCTGGACCGGCGCGCCGCCGGGCAGCATGACGGCGAGAAGTCGTTCGCTGAGTTCAGCGCAGGAGAACTGCCCATTGCGGACTTCGGCGGCCGCCTCGAGGAAAACGGCGTCCGCTTCTTCCGGCGACCGGCCCCGCCCGGACAGGACGCCGTCGGTGTACAGGACCAGTGCGTCACCGGCGGCGAGCGGCACGGTCTGCGGAGCGGCGGGCTCGCCCGCTCTCGCCAGCGGCATCCCGAGGGAACCGGCGAGGAACACCGCCGGCCCGGACCGGGGCACGAAGATCGGCCACGGGTGGCCGGCGCTGGCACAACGCAGTTCCTGGTTCGCGGGATCGAAGATGGCGACGGCCACGGTGCTGCCGACGGCTTCGGGAATGCGTCCGGCGAGCGCGTCGAGCCGGCGCAGCACCGTCGACACGTCGTCGCCCGCCAGCAAGGCCGAAACGAGCGCGCCCCGGAGCATGGTGATGGCGGTGGCCGAAGAGTCCCCGCCGCCCACGAGATCCCCGACCGCGACCGCGAGCCTGCCGCCGTCGAGGGTCAACGCCTCGGACCAGTCGCCCCCACTGCTGGGGACATTACCGCCGAGCCGGGCAACGCGTCGGACCACGCTTCACCCGGCTGCGACTCCTCGTGTTTCAGGCCTCGGACAGCACCTTGTCGATGAACTTGATCGTCTCTTCTTCGCTGAGCGCGATCTTCTCCAGCTCGCGGAAGATGACGACGTACTCGCGCGTCTCCTCGGAACTGTCTTCGATCAGGACGTCCTTGTACGGCTGCTCGAGCATCAGCGCGTAGTCGTCTTCTTGGTCGGACAGCTCGAAGATCTCGAACGAGCCCACCAGCCCCCGATGCCTGCCCGCGGTGAACGGCACGACCTGGATGGTGACGTTGTCCAATACGGCCAATTCCTTGAGCCGTTTCAGCTGGTCCCGCATGACCTCCGGGCCGCCGACCTGACGGCGTAGCACCGATTCGTCGAGGATGAAGTACGAATCCGGCCCCCCGGGCTCGAGCAGCTTCTGCCGTTGCAACCGCACCGCCACGCCGTTTTCGATGCGTTCCTCGTCCGCGGTTCCCGCCGAAACCAGGACGCGGGCGTACTCACGCGTCTGCAGGATGCCGGGCACGGCCAAGTTCTGGAACTGCCGGAGCCGGATCGCGGAGGACTCCAGGCCGAGGAAGGTGAGGAACTGCTTCGAGTAGTTGTCGCGGTACTTGTGCCACCACGCCTGTTCCTTCCCGGCGCGGGCCATCGCGACGAACTCCTCCACCCGGGCCTCGTCGGTGATCTTGTAGTTGAGCAGCAGCGCCTTGAGATCGGTGATCGAGATGCCGACCGTCCCGTTCTCGATGCGGATCAGCTTCGAAGGCGACCAGTCGAGCGAGTCGGCGACATCCTTCTGCGTGAGCTGGAGCCGGTCACGCTCCTGTCGCAACTCGCTTCTCAGCCTCCGGAGCTGGCTGAGCGGGGTTTTACCCCTGGTCATAGGTCCTCCTCATAACATCTGACAGGGGTCCCTGCCACATAGCACCTGGACAGTTGGCGAAAAGCTCTCTGTCGCAACGCTGGTCAGCAAGCGGCAGACTAGCCGATCGACGTGTAGCGTAATGCCAGCTTTCCTCGGTCAAGTCTTGGGGTTACCAACTCGGACCGCAGGATCAACACAGTCACACGATCAGCGGATTCGGCCCTTGCGGCCGCCGGCCCGCCAACCGTCTCCCCACTCTCAGTTCTCCTGCTCCCCGCAAGTGCGCACCCAGCCGCGGTGCCGTTGGCCGGCCACCTTGACATGAGCCACTTCGTCGAACGCGCGGACGTCGATGCCTTCGTAGCCGTGGCGGACGACAGAGGTGTAGATGTCGTCGGAAACCACCACCAGCAACGGTCGCACGGACGCGCGGAACCGCTTCTTCACTTCGGGGGCGTCCAAGAGCCGGAAGGCGACGTCGAGCGCTTCGCCGAACCAGCCGTGCCCGTCGAAATGCACCTCACCGGCGTGCACCACCGCCCGCAGGCGCAATCGCTGGTCGGGGTGGCTTTCGGCGTATCCGGCCAGCAGCTCGTCGAGCATCGGGACGACCTTGCTGAGCAGCAGCGTCTTGGGAATGTCGTCCACCGGGTGGATGAGCGCGAGGATCCCGTCGCCCCGGTCCACGAACTTGTCCCGATGGGGCGCGGTGATCCCGCTTTCCACCATGCAGCGTTCGAGCAGGTCGTACATCGCCCGGCGGAGACTCATCTTCGCGGAGTTGTTGCGCTCGGTCGACTGCTCGATGTCGACGGCGAAAATCCGCCGGTAACAAGGCTGGCCGATCTGCGGAACCTGCGTGGCGGCAACGGCTTCGAGCGCACGACCCCCGTCTTCGGACTGCCACACCTGGTCGTTCTCGGCGCGGGCCATCCGCACCAGGTCCTCCACCCGACCGGCGTCGGTCACGCCGTAGTGGAGCAACAACACTCTGAGATCAGCGACCGGGATACCCCTGGTGCCGTTTTCGACGCCGGCCAGCATCGAAAGCGACCAGTTGAGCGCGTAAGCGACATCCTCTTGCGTGAGCTGAAGCTTCTCCCTCTCCTGCTCCAGCTCGACACTCAGCCACCTGAGCCGGCTGAGTGGTCGTACACCCCTCGTCATAGGCCCTCCCTCTGTCTGCGGCAGATCGCAATCTGCTACATGGCACTAGGGTAGCAAGCCAAACGCCCTTCGGCATACGGAAATGAGCCAGAAGCTCGCTGACAAGCAGATATCAGGCCAACTGCCACGTGAAAATTAGGGCATAACGGCATAAATCGGGCACATTTGCCGAGTTTTGAGCGTAAAAACTGACGAAGACTGCCCGAAAAGTTGCTACTTAGGATGAGTTTTGCGGAGCACGTGCACCGGAGTCGTGATCCTGCACGTGCATACGCACCATGCGGATGCACCTAGCAGATGTCGGCGTCGGCCTGTAAGTTCGTCAGGAAGGCGGCCCACTCCGCGACAGGGAAGGCAAGGCGCGGCCCTGGACGGTCCTTCGAGTCCCGCAACAGGACGAGGTCGGCGCCGAGGACGACTTCGACACAATTCGTGTCGTCCCCGCCACTGGCCGAGCTCTTCACCCAACGGATGCCGGACGGTTCTACTTCCACCACGTACGCGCTGCTCCGTCGGGCCACCTGTACTCCTTGATTTCCGCGGTCCAGACCAGTCATTAGGGTATTCGCTACCCGCGGTCGGCTACAACCGCCGAAAGGCGTTCAAAATCATCTCGCGTTGGGTAGGTTCAAGGAGTGGATCCGATATGGGCACTACGTCAGATAGCTTTCCATCTGGAACGCAACGGCGAACCGACATATCGGGTCCGTGCGTTCCGTAATGCGGCGGCGGTCGCCGAAGGACTACCCGAGGGCGAACTCGAACAGCGCGCCCGCAATGGCACCCTCGGCGCCCTTCCCGGTATCGGGAAAACCACCGCTGCCGTGCTCGCCCAAGCGGTGGCCGGCCGGGAACCCGAATACCTCACCAAGCTCCTCCAGGGCGGCACGTCGATCCCCGACGGCGGCGCGCTCCGCGAGGCGCTGCGCGGCGACTGTCACACCCACTCCGACTGGTCCGACGGCGGCAGCCCGATCGCGGAAATGGCCGAAGCGGCCCGCGACCTCGGCCACGACTGGATGGTGCTCACCGATCACTCGCCCCGGCTGACCGTCGCCAACGGGCTGTCCGCGGACCGCCTGCGCGCCCAGCTCGACGTGGTCGCCGAGCTCAACGAGCGGCTGGCGCCGTTCAGGATACTCACCGGGATCGAGGTGGACATCCACCTCGACGGCGCTCTCGACCAGGAGCCGGAACTGCTGGCGTCACTGGACTTCGTGGTCGCCAGCGTGCACTCGAAACTGCGGATGCCCGCCAGGGAAATGACCGCGCGCATGCTGACAGCCGTGTCGGATGCACGGGTGAACGTACTGGGCCATTGCACGGGAAGACTGGTCACAGGAAAGGGACGCCCGGAGTCGGAGTTCGACGCGGAGAAGGTGTTCGAAGCCTGCCGCGACAACAACGTGGCGGTCGAAATCAATTCCCGCCCGGAGCGCCTCGACCCGCCTCGGCGACTACTGAATCTCGCCATTGAAATAGGATGCGACTTCTCCATAGACAGCGACGCGCACGCGCCGGGTCAATTGAGCTGGCTACCCTACGGATGTGTTCGCGCGACGGAATGCGGAATCACCCCGGAGCGGGTGATCAACACGCGTTCCGCGGACGAACTGCTGGCCTGGGCGGCCGGATAAGGGAGCGCCCGCGTCCGCCGGGCACGGCCGGACGCGGGATCGCTCAGCGGCGCGGGTCGCCGGTGGCCCGCTGAACCTTGCGAACGGCTCCGTCGAGCTGGTGGTGGTACTTGCCCTTGGTCTGCTTGTCGACGAACCGCGCGGCCTGGTTGGCGAGCTTGTTGACCTTCTCCGGGTTCTTCTTCGCGTATCTGCGGGCCACTTCAGCCGTACCCGCGAGGGCGGTCAGCTTGCGAAGCAGTGCCATGATCTCCCCTTCCGATGAGCAGCTTGTGGTGTGACAACGTTCCGGGCGGCGGTTTGAGTTCCCCCAAACCCGGCCAAGAGCGCATTTCCGACGATGGGTGAAGCCTATGGACCTTCAGGCTGACGTGCAGCGCGACGCCGTCGTGCCCAGCTGGGCGACGGTGTCGTCGCTGGTCGCCCCGGTCGCGATGATCGGCGGCTGGACCGTCGCGGCCGACCGGCAGCCCGGTGGGTTCGACTGGGCCCGCCGGACGATCAGCGAGCTCGCGGGGTACGGGGCGCACGAGCGGTGGATCATGACGACCGGGCTGGTACTGCTGGGGATCTGCCATCTGATGACCGCCGCGGGACTGAGGACCGCCGCCACACCGGGCCGGGTACTGCTCGCCATCGGCGGCGCGGCGATCATCACCGTCGCCGCCCTCCCGCTCCCCGCGCACGGAACGTCGCTGTGGCACGGGATCGCCGCGGGGGTCGCGTTCGTGACGCTGTCGGCGTGGCCGGTGGCGTCCGGGGCGACGGTCGTCAACGGTGTCGCGAGCGCGGCGCTGACCGGTTTGCTGCTTCTGTTCCTGGTCGACCTCCGAAGCGGCGGGGACTATGTCGGCACGACGGAGCGTCTGCTTGCGGGCGCGCAGGCGTGCTGGCCCGCGGTGGTGACACTCAGCGCCGTGACCCGATGGGAGTCGGCACACTCATAACCCTGGTGTTATCGATCGATGCGATCTTCGTCGTTGTTCGGCGGTTCGGAGCAGGCGATCGTAGTACTCATGAACGCACTGATCACCCGCTCGAACGAAGCCGAAACCCTCGACAGCGACCCGAATTCGGTCCTCACCCTGCTCGCCGACTCCGGCACCACCGCCGGCGCGCTGACCAGCAACCGCAGCACGTTCCGCCAGGGCGCCGACGGTGCACCGCCGCATTTCCACACCAGCGCGTCCGAGCTCTTCTTCGTCCTCAGCGGCTCACTGCAGGTGCTCGTCGGCGAAGGGCTCGTCACGCTGGGAGCGGGCGACACGCTCGTCGTCCCGCCGAACACCCCGCACGCCTTCGGCGCCACAGCCGGCCAGGACGCCGACGTGCTGTTCGTGTTCACCCCGGGCATGGACCGCTTCGACTACTACCGGCTGCTCGACCGTGTCTACCGCGGCCAGGCGGACCCGAAGGAGATCGGCGAATCACAGGAACGGTTCGACAACCACTACGTCGACTCCCCCGTCTGGCGACAGGCCCGTTCGGCTAGCTGACAGCGCCTAAGTACACCTAGCCGTCCTGTCCTTCGTGGGCCATGTGGAAGGCGCCGTCCTCGAGGCGCCGGATCAGTCTGTGGGTCCACTCCGTGCGGCTGTCCGCGGTGTGTATCCACAAGCCGAGGACTTCGCCGACCGCCGCGGCGAGGAGGTCGAGCCGGGGATCGCGGCGCGAGAGCGCGGTGCGTAGCAAGGTGAAGTAGGCCTGCTCGCCGTCGTCGGTCACTTCGTCAGCTAGTAGCGGCCTTGTCGTAGGCCTCGCGGGCTTCGGCGATGGTCGAGCGGTGACGCTCGGCCCACCCCGTCAG
>Ga0193717_1001414_pt1 | contig 14729 bp, 10 predicted proteins | sample U2c2metaG_FD_145900 | JGI IMG/M metagenome (GOLD analysis project Ga0193717, IMG submission 145900) | Soil microbial communities from a riparian zone of the East river system, Colorado, United States - U2c2 | ecosystem: Environmental > Terrestrial > Soil > Riparian zone | place: USA: East River... | reverse complement strand
TCCGACCTGCTCGATGGCATCGTCGATGTCCAAAGCGGACAGTCCGAGCCGGATCCCGGACACCTGGAGCAGTGCGCTGTCGGTGCTTTCAGTCGGCAAGGGAGCCACCGTCCCGGATCGCCGCCTCGACCTGGTCGAAGACCGGGTCGCCGAGGAAGCTTTTGAAGCCGAGGATGACAGCGTCCGCCGAGCTCTTGCGTGCCCGGCCGACCAGGCCCTCCTGGCACAGCACCAGGTTCGCGTCGGCCGGGATCTCGTTGACCGGCGTGTGCTCGACCTTGATCTTGTACGGCTTGAGGCGCTTGCCCAGCTGGGAGGCGACCATCACGCTGCTGCCCATACCGGCGTCGCAGGCGATGACGACCTTCTTGATGTCTGATCCCTGAATGCTGCTCATCGAACCGTTCCCTTCGCGTCCGCGGGCACTGCCCCGCCGTTGGCCAACTGTTGCTTCTGTTCTTCCTCTTTAGCACCGCGGCCGAACTTCAGCAGGGCCGAAGCGACCACAAAGGACACCGCAGCCGCGACCAGTACCCCGGCGATGACGCCGAAGAAGCCGCCCTTCGGGGTGACCGCGAGCACGGCGATGATGCTGCCCGGCGACGGCGTCGCGGTCAGACCGGCACCAGTGATACTGAAGACGAAGACACCCGCGGCGCCACCGGCGATCGCGGCGAGGATGAGCCGGGGTGCGGCGAGGATGTACGGGAAGTAGATCTCGTGGATCCCGCCGAAGAACTGGATGATGATCGCGCCGGGCGCGGTCGCCCGCATCGCCTTGGCGCCGAAGAAGGTGATCGCCAGCAGGATGCCGAGGCCGGGGCCGGGGTTCGGCTCGATCAGGAACTCGATCGCCTTGCCGGAGCTGGCGGACTGCGAGACACCCAGCGGGCTCAGCACACCGTGGTTGATCGCGTTGTTGAGGAACAGCACCTTGGCGGGCTCGACGATGAGCGAAACCAGTGGCAGCAGGTGGATGTCGATCAGCGCCTGGACGCCGTTGCCGAGCCCCTTGGTGATGGCCTCGACGACCGGGCCGATGCCCAGCATGCCCAGTACCGCCATCAGGCCACCGATGATGCCGGCGCTGAAGTTGTCGACCAGCATCTTGAACCCGGCGCCCGTGCGGCTGCCGATGTGCTCGTCGAACAGTTTGAGGAGGTAACCGGCGAGCGGGCCGATGACCATCGCGCCGAGGAACATCGGGATGTCGGCCCCGACGGCGATACCGATGGTGGCGACCGCACCGACGACCGCACCGCGCTGGCCGTGCACCAGGCGTCCACCGGTGTACCCGATGAGGACCGGCAGCAGGATCTTGATCATCGGATCGACGAGCTGGGCGATATGCGCGTTGGGGGCCCAGCCCGTGGGGATGAACAGGGCGGTGATGAGACCCCAGGCGATGAACGCGCCGATGTTGGGCATGACCATGCTGGCCAGCTGTCCACCGAACCGTTGCACCACGACCCGGGATCGTTCCGCCCGGGTGGGCTCGGCATCTGTCTTCGTCATCATTGACACTTCCCAGCAATCGATCCGGTTACCTGAAGTACAGCTTCTTCTCCGAGCGGCCCGCTCAGGGCTCGTCCCGCAGTTTCCGGTCCCACTCCGGTTCCGCGTGTACGTGGACCGGATGGGACCGGACGTCTTCGGGGCCTGGCATCGTGCTGCCGGGCAGGGACACGGCCGCGGCACCCCAGGCGACACCGGCGCTGAGCGCGGCCCCCCCGCGGCCGCCCGCCGCGATGAACCCGGCGAGCATGGCGTCACCGGCACCCACAGTGCTGCGCGCGGTGACCGGTGCTTCGGCGTGCCATACGCCGTCGGCCTCCACGAGGACCGCGCCCTTGCTGCCGAGGCTGGCGAGCACGGAGCCGGCACCGAGTGCGCGCAATTCCCGCGCGGCCTCGACGACGTCCCGCAGCGTCCACAGTGGACGCTTGACCGCCTCTTCGAGTTCTTCGAGATTCGGTTTGATCAAGGTGGGCCTGGCTTTCACCGCCGCCAGCAGCGCCGGGCCGCTCGTGTCCACGACGATCTTCGCGCCGCCGGGCCCGAGACGGCGGATGAGGTCGGCGTAGAACTCGTCGCTCATCCCCGGCGGCAGGCTGCCGGCGGCGACCACCCAGGATGCGTCCGCGACATTGCCGAGAACGGCCTCGGAGAAGGCTTTTGTCTCTTCTTCGCTGAGTTCCGCGCCCGCCTCGTTCAGTTTCGTGACCGTGGCGTCGGGCTCGATCACGCTGATGTTGCTGCGCACGGGCCCGGTGGCGGGTACACGGACCACATCGATGCTGTAGTCACCGAGCAGCGTGATCAGCTGCTCGCCTTCGACTCCCCCGGCGGGCACGATGGCCCGCGCCTTGAGTCCGTTGCGCACCAACGCCCTCGCGACGTTGATCCCCTTGCCGCCGGGATGGATGTGCACGGCGGCCGCGCGATGCAGGCCGCCCCGGACGAGCTCGGCGACCTCAACGGTCCGGTCGACACTCGGGTTCGCCGTCACGGTTACGAACACTGGGAACACCACCTCCGCCTCATCGGCCCAAAACTGGACGGCCACCAGGTGGTGCGACGCTGACCAATATTGGATTTGGGTGATTTTGCCTGTGTTCTCGTTGTTTTGCAAGACCTGCATGGGTTTGCTTCCGCACACAACCTGCGGCCAGGCCCTTGACCGGCAACAGATTTGACCAAGTCCGGTGTTATCGGTTTGTTGCCAACCGGCAGAACGCCACATAACCTCACATCCCGTACCGCGACCTGCGGAAGGAACCGTCCCTTGTACGCCGAAGAACGACAGCAGAGGATCGTCGACCGCTGCCGCGCGCGGCAGCGTGTCGAGGTCGCGGCACTGGCCGAGGAACTCGCGGTCACCAGCGAAACCATCAGACGGGACCTCAGGGTCCTGGAACGCCGAGGCGTGCTGCGCCGGGTGCACGGCGGCGCGGTCCCGGTGGAAGGGATCGGGTTCGAGCCCGTCCCCGCCCCCGCCGGCGGCGCCATGACGGCGGAAAAGGCTCGCATAGCGCGGGCGGCGCTCGCCGAACTGCCCGAAGAGGGCACGATCCTGCTCGACGCCGGCACCACGACCGCACGGCTGGCCAACGAACTGCCGAGCGACCGGACCCTGACCGTGGTGACCCACTCGGTCAGCATCGCGCTCATGCTCACCACTCGGCCGAACCTGACGGTGATGCTCATCGGCGGGCGCCTGCGCGGCCGCACACTGGCCACTGTGGACACTTGGGCGCTGCGCGCGCTCAAGGACACCTTCGTCGAGGTGGCTTTCCTTGGCACGAGCGGTGTTTCGCCGGCGCGAGGGCTCACGACCCCGGATTCGGCGGAGGCGGCGATCAAACGCGCCGCGATCGGCAGCGCGCGGCGCTGCGTCCTGCTCGCGGATCACACGAAGGTCGGTGACGACCATTTCACGAAGTTCGCGGCACTCAACGAAATCGACATGGTGATCACCGACAGCGGTTTGGACGCCGGGTCCGCCGCCGAACTCGCGGCGGCGGGACCGAAAGTGATCACCGCCTGAAACCTCACTGGATATAGTCGGGCAGCACCTTTGGCGGCCAGCAGCCGACCCCGAACATGCCCATCGAATAGGCCTTGGACACCAGCGCCGGCCGGTTGGCCACCTTCAGCTTCCGCAGCAACGTGCTCACGTGGTACTCGACGCCACCTCTGCTGAGGTAGAGGATCGCGGCGAGCTGGACGGTGGAGATCCCGGCCGCCACCCCTTCCAGGATGCGCGCGTCCATCGCGGTGAGCGGCTTCTTCCGGCCGGTCAGCACCTGCGGGTCCCGCTCGAGTTCCGGCCGGACGAGCACCATGACGCTCTCGACCTGCCCGTTCTCGCCGTGCACCGCGATGCCGGTGAGCTCGGCGGTGAACGCCGGTTCGCCAGGGCGCACCGCGACCATCCGCTCGGTGAACCGGACGCGGCGGCCTTCGGCCAGCCGGGCGAACTGCTGGTCCACCTTGTCGCGGACGCTCGGGTGGAGTAGCTCGAAGAAGCTGTTCCCGCACACCTCGGCCGAGTTCCGCGCGAACTGGCGGAACGTCTTCCGCTCATTCTTGACCACCCGGAGCTTGGGATCCAAGCTCGCCATGCACATGCCCGAGCGGTCGAAGAATGAGCGGAAGACGTCGTTGAAGCCGTCGTCGGGTCGTCGTACCGAAAAAGTGGCCTGTACCGGCTCGACCAGAGTGACAGCGGTGCCTGTGCTCATTTTACGACCATTCCTCTCTTCATGAGATGAAGATCCATGCCCTACTGGGACGGAATTCCCCCAAGTCCTTACCCTTAAGCACTATGTACGCCGACAGAATCGGAAGTCAACGCCAGCGGAATAGTGACGCTTAAGACTGTGGTGCTAACACCGCTTGGTTCGGACCCGGGGTGCGGGGGTTCGGTACGGTGCGGTTCGGTACCCCGCTCCGGTCGCGACATCGGCCGCACAAACCGGTACCCACCAGGGAAACTCGTGGGCAACAGCGCACTACGGACAGGGAAACCGGCGGCGCGCGGTAAACGTCTTCCCGCCCTTTTGGCTCGGCCATATCCGGGCGCGGAAATCACGCGCGAAGCAATAGGCCCATGGGGCTACGGATAAGAATTCATCGCGAGGAAGAACGCTCGCGGAACAATCGGATCAGAATACTTGCCACAAGAAAACGACCGGCAATTCACATGCCACCGACACCCGGCCACCATGGAATTCGGGCGTGGGCGCGACCGAGGACATCCGTCGCCGAACGTGCGCCATGCTCCACTCCCTTCCGGTCGGCCGAGCCACGAGATCGGTAACCCCAAGACCCGGATGCTAGCGGAGCCAATGTGGGCTTACAACCCATGCCCATGGTTTTGCCTTCGTTTACCTACATGCCTGCCCGTTTAACGTCCGTCGGACACCGTGCCATCAGAGATCGACACCCGGCACTCATCAGGCCAGGCGCAGGTAGAGCCCTAAAGCAGCCCTGAACTGCGAAAAGTCTTCACCTTAGCCGGGGTCGCACGACCGGCCGCACCCATGCAAGACTGACGGTGCAACCGCCGTGGATAGCAGGCAAACGCAAGCGAAACCACTTGAAGTAGGTTGCAAACCAACATACCCCCGGATAGAGTGAAAAACCGCCTGTTCGGTTGTTCAGCACCCTGATCCGTTCCCCGGCAGTTCCGAGATGGGAGGCGATCCTTGTCCGAACGACACCTTTCCGATCGCTGCCCGCCCGGATGGCATGAGGACAAGCCCGGTGACGAACTGGCCGGGCGTGACGCGGAAGTCGCGCTGCTCGCCGACCGGATAGCCGGCCTCCGCGCCGGGCGGTCCGCGGTGGCGACCGTGACCGGGCAGCCCGGTACCGGGCGGAGCGCCCTCCTGCGTAAAACGTTGCTGCTGGCCAAAAACGCCGGTGTGCGAACGGTTCCGCTCCAGTGTTCCCGCGCCGACGCCGACGTCCCGTACGGCCTGGTTTCCCGGCTCGCCGCGGCGCTCGACTTTCCCCGGCCCGCCGAGCCCGCCCAATGCGGGGAATTCCTGGCCGTCACCCGGGACCGGCCGACGGTCGTCGCCGTCGACGATCTCCAGTGGGCCGACGCGCTCTCCCGGCAGTGGCTGCGAACCGCCGCCCGCCGGCTGCACACGACGTCACTCTTCCTCGTGTGCGCGGTCCGTGGCCGCCACTCCGAAGTGGACATCGACGGCCCCTGGGTCTCGGGATCGGTACTCGAACTGAGCCCGCTGGGCACCGACGAGGTCCGGGAAGTCATCGCCGCCGGCTACAGCGGCGCGGTCGAAGACGAGTTCGTGGCCTGCGCGACGACCGCGACCGGCGGTATCCCCGCCATCCTGAAGGCCGCGCTCGGCCGCTTCGCGCTGACCGGGCTGCCCCCCGCCGCCGCGCAGCTGCCCGCCTTTTCCTTGCGCGCGAGCGAAACGGTGAACCACTACCTCGAAGACGTCATGCTGGACCTGTCGCCGGGCGCGATGAACCTGCTGCGCGCGATGGCGGTCGCCGACGGCAGTCTCGACTTCGAACTCGTCCGCACGCTGGCCGGCTCCCCCGGCACACCGACGTCCACGCTGCTCGGGCCGCTGGTGAGCGCCGGCCTCGTGGAGCCGTCCGAGACGCGTCCGGCGACCCCGGAGGTCACCGGAAAGGTCTTGGCAGGCATGTCCGCCGAGACCCGCCATGACCTCTATTCCCGCGCCGCGGAGCTCGGGCACCTGGCCGCGATCTCCGATCTGCCACTGGGCACGCTGCTGCTGGGCGCACCGGTGGTCGGGAAGTCCTGGGCGGTCGACACGCTGCACCGGGCGGCCACCCGCCACCGGGTCGAAGGCCGGGTGGCGCAGGCGATGGCCCTGCTCCGGCGGGCGCTGCTCGAACCCGTCGACGAACCGCGGCGCCGACGGCTGCTGATGGACCTCGCGGCCTCCGAGGTCCGCGAATCGCCCGACGGCAGTGACCGGCGGCTGCGGCAGATCCTGCTCTCCCCGGAGACCAGCGGTGACGGGCCGCTGCTGGTGAAGGCCGCGGATCTCCTCGTCGCCCGAGGGTCCACTTCGGACACCCGACGGGTCCTCACCACGGTGTGCACTCGCGAGGGCGTCGATCCGGCCGCGCTGGACACCTTGACCGCGCTCGGCTGGCTCGCCCACGGCGGGGAAACCGACGAACACGAGTTCCCGGTGGCGTCGGCCCCCATCCTGCCGCCATTGCCGGACCTCCCCGCCGACCCGACCCAGGCCGCCGTCGTCGCCTGGCAGCTGGCCTGCCGCGGGCGGGGACGAAGCCGGGCGAAGGCGCTCGCGCGAGCCGCGTTGAACCGGGGCGTGGACCAGAACCGGCCGCTGGCGCCGAGAATCGCGGCCAGCATGGCGCTGGGGTACACCGGCGAGACGGCCGAGGCGATGGCCGGGCTCGACGGCGTGCTCGCCGACGCCCGCCGCCAGAACGCCCGGGCCGCCGCGGGGCAGGCCCTGCTGCACCGGGCCATCCTCGCCCAGCGCAACGGGCAGCTGGCCGAAGCCGCCGAGGACCTCGCCTCCGCACGGGCACAGCTGCCGCTCAACTGCTGGTCGTCGAGCGCGCTGCCGGCCTTCCTCGCGCTGGACGTGATGGTGAACCTGGAACTCGGCTCACTGGACCGTGCCCAGCGCGCGGCCGCGGTGGAACTGCCTCCCGACGCCGAAATCGGCATCGGCTGGGCGCGGTTGCTCTGCGCCCGGGGCATCGTGGAACTGACCACCGGCAGCCCGGAAGCCGCGCTCCACCGGTTCCAGGAAGCGGGCCGGGTGCTGGTGAGCAGACAGTGGATGAACCCCACACTGGCACTGTGGCGGGTACTCGCCGCCACCGCGAACCGCCGGTGCGGCAACGAAAACGCGGCTCGGCGCCTGGTCCGCGAAGAAATCGAGCTGGCAAGGGAATGGGGCTCGCCGACCGCGCTGGGCGTCGCGCATCTCGGCGCGGGGAACGCGCTCGGCGGGGCCGAGGGAACCGGCTATCTCGAAGAGGCGGTGCGGCTGCTCCGGAATTCCCCGGCCCGGCTGAGATACGCCGCCGCGGCCATCGACCTCGCCGCGGTGAGACTGGACACCGGCGAACTCGACGAAGCCGCCGCGCTGCTGCGCGGGGCCGAGGGCATGGCGCAACTGCACCTGGCGGACGGCCTGGTCCGCAAGCTCCGCGAGCTCTCCGAACAGCTGGCCGCCAACCGCTCCACTCCGGACATTCGGGCTCCTTTTTCCCAGCACAGTGTGCTTTCCGGCCAGGAGGAGCATCTCGCGGGGCTCGCCGCGGCCGGCCGCTCCAACACCGAGATCGCGGCTTCCCTCTCGGTGAGCACCCGGACCGTCGAGCTGCGGCTGGCCAAGATCTACCGCAAACTCGGCGTCACGGGCCGCACCGGGCTGCGTTCGGTGTTCATGCGCCAGCCGATGGAAAACTGAGTTTGCGGCCGCACTTCAATCCATACTGTGGTGCCGCCGTCCGCCCAATCCTTCGTCGTCGGCGGCATGCCACATCTGGGGGTCGTACGGGGTGTCGGGAACAAGGACGACCTCTTTGCCGCGGGGCGCCGGCACGACTCCGGAAAACAGTTCGTCCAGGTGAATGTCGATACTTTCCAGATCGTTGAGCAACCGGCGGACGGGGAAGACGTCGCCGAGCCGCGAACGCAGGCCGTCCGCGAGGTTCTGCAGGTCACCGACGATGCGGCGAGCGGTACGGATCTCGTCTTCTGGCATGTCGGTACCCTTCGACTCTTCTCGAACAAGAATGCCCCGGCGGATTTCCGCGGCCGGGTGAACAATCGGCGCCGCGAACAAGGCAACAATAGAAAGACCGGATGCGGGTCGTCAACCGGAAATCGATCATGAACCGGGAAACTAAGGAGAATCCGGTACGACTCGCGCGGCCGCGCTGAAGACTAGTGATTTATGGGCCCGATCCGGGGTTGACTGGGACCCGAAGTTGCTACAGTTCGAGTCGGTTCGGGCGGACGGGTGCCCCGGAATTCCGTGAGGAGTTTGGATCACGTGCTGCTCGAGCGGGACTCCGAAGTGGACTCGGTGACCGCTTGCCTGCGTGAAGCCGCGAACGGCCGTGGCGCGCTGGTCGTGATCTCCGGCCCGCTGGGTTCCGGAAAGTCCTGCCTGCTGCACGCCCTGCCCGGGCACACCGCCGGGGAAACGGTGGTCCTGCGCGCGAGCGGCGCGCTCGAGGAACAGGACTTCGCGTTCGGCGTGGTGCACCAGTTCCTCGACTCGGCCTTGCTCGTCGCACTGCCCGAAGCGCGTGATCAGTGGCTTTCCGTTACCCCGGAAGGCAAAGCGCTCGAGACCCTGTACGGGCTCGTGGTGCGGCTCAGCGAACGACGGCCCCTCCTCGCGCTGGTGGACGACGTCCAGTGGGCCGACGCGCCTTCGCTGGCCTGGCTCGAGAGGCTGACGAACGAGCTGAGCTCCCACCGGATCGTGGTCGTGGTGACCGTGTCCGAAGGGGAGCCCACAGCCGAAAACCCGGCGGTACTGGAGATCCTCGGCCGCGCGGACCGGAAACTGGCCCTGCACCCCCTCTCCCCGGACGCCACCGCGCAGGCTGTCGCGGAGGAATTCGACCGGCCAGGCGAAGAAGCTTTCGTGCGCGGCTGTCATGAGGTCTCCGGGGGCAGGCCGCTGTTCCTGATGTCCGTCCTGGCGGAGCTCCGGTTGCGGGGATACCAGCCGATCGCCGAACATGCCGCCGTCGCGCGCTCGATCAGGCCGACGGCGTTGCGCGCGCACCTCGCGGCCTGCCTGCGGTCCCAATCCGCTGCCACACAGCGGTTCGCGCAGACGCTGGCCGCGCTCAACGAACCAGACAGCCGGGAACTGCTCTCGCCGATCTCCGGGCTCAGCCCCGATGAGCTCGCCGGAGCGGCCGAAACGCTGGCGACACTGGGTCTGCTGGCCCCCGGCCGGGTACTCCGGTTCTTCCACCACACGGTCCGCGACGCCGTCGAGCAGTCGAGCTCCCCCGGCGAGTTCGCCGAGCTGCATTTCCGACTGGCGGAAGCACTCCGTGAATGCGGCTCCCCCGTGGACGAGATCGCCGCGCATCTGCTGCGGGCCGAACCGCGGCCGGTGCGGTGGGTCACCGACGTGCTCCGGGCGGCGGGCGGTGCCGCGTCAGGACGCGGTGATCCCGACGCCGCGGCCCGGTATCTGCGGCGCGCCTTGATGAACTCCCCCGAAGAGGACCGCGGGCGGGCGCAGCTGCTCATCGATCTCGCCGCCACCGAGCGCCGGTTCGACCCGTTGCTCTCGGCGCAGCATCTCGCCGAAGCGTTGCCCCTGTTCGATTCCGCCGTCGAACGCGGTCACGCCGCGGTGCGGACCGAGCCAATGATGCTGGGCCTGCGCCAGGGCGCCGCGCTCGACCTGATGGAGAAACTGCACGGGGAGCTCGGCGATCCGGCCACGGGCACCGGGGAGTCCCGCGAAATGGCGCTGCGGCTGGAAGCCAGGCTGCGGTACGCGAAGATCAAGGATCCCCTGCACCTGGTGGACGCCGCCCAGCGGCTCTCCGGGCTGGGGGGCGAACCTCCGCTCGGCACCGTCGGCGAGCGGGAACTGGCCGGTGCGCTGCTGTTCGCGGCCACGTTGTCGGGCACCGATCTGGCCGCGGTCACCACCCTCGGCGGACGGATCCTGCGGAGCGAACGGCCGAGCCTCGACCAGATGCACACCGCCACGCCCCTGATCGTCCGCTCGCTGATCACGGCCGACTCGCTGACCGACGCCTCGGCGTGGCTCGACCGAGCCACCGCGGAAGAACGCCGGCTCGGCGTGTCCTCGCTGCGGACGTTCATCGGGGTGCAGCGAGCGCTCGTCGCGACCCGCCGGGGCAGGCTCGCCGAAGCCGCGGACCTGGCGTTCCACGCACTGGACCTGATCAGCCCGTCGGCACAGCCGTTGCTGGAACAAGGGGTGCACGCCCTGGTCCTCATCGCGATGGAGACCGGCGACGCGGCCTTGGCCGCGCGTGCGCTGGCCCGGTGCGCGGAGCACGAAACGGAGCTCCACAGCTCATGGCTGCGGAAGCTGGTGCAGGGCGCCGCGGCGGCCACGGCCGGGAACGCGGAAGTCGCGCTGAAGTACTTCCACGCCTCCGGGCGGAATCTGGACAGCACGGGCTGGCGCAATCCCGAGATCGTGCCGTGGCGCGGCTGGGCCGCGATGCTGCATTTCCGGCTGGGGCAACAAGCCACGGCCAAGGAGCTCGCCGACGAGGAGTACACCCGGGCGCGCACCTGGGGCACCCCGCAGGGGCAAGGACGATCATTGCGCGTCCAAGGCGCGATCACCACCGGGGCAGCCGGAATCGAGCTGCTGACCCGCTCGGCCGAAATCCTCGCGAAGTCGGAGAACCCGTTGGAGCAGGCGCGAACGGCGTTGCTGCTCGGCGAACGCCTGCGCGACATCGGTCATCCCGACGCGGGGTCACACCTGGCGCGGGCACGGCAACTGGCCGCCGAATGCGGCGCGTCCTGGCTCGTCCTCCCCGACGCCAAGCCGCCCGCCGTTCCGGCCCCGAGGACCGCGCTGACCGCGTCCGAACGCAAGGTCGCCGAACTCGCCGCAAGTGGGATGACCAACCAGCTCATCGCGCGGCACCTCGAGATCACCATGCGCACGGTGGAAAAGCACCTCACGAACTCCTACCGGAAACTCGGCGTCGACGGCCGCGCGGACCTCGCCCGCGCACTGGAGCCCTTCCCTCCCACGTAATCTCCGACCTGTCGTAGCTAGAGGTCGTGAGTGACAACAAGTGTTCTTTTGATGGGTAAGGCAAATGCGGCGGGCCGCGGACTGCCCTGAACGACGCGTTGAGGTCATTGAGTGACACGAACGCGTCGTTCATGGCATCGCCGCTCGGCTGCCGCGGTGGGGTCGTGCCCGCAACGCCGTGAAGGCCTCTTTCGCAGCGTCAGACGCCGTGAAGGAGGCCTTCACTACGAGCCGACGGGCACTTTCCCACCAAAGTGCGACACGGCGCTCCCGAGCGCTACTCACGAGATGTCGGCATGACGTGATACCCCGCGTCCGCAACTATCGCCATCTGTCGACAGATGGCGAAGAGAACGAAGGCCGCTTCGGGAGCGGGGACGGCTCTCGAAACGGCCTTCGCGGGTCGAGCGCGGATCGCTTACTTGGCGGAGACGGGACCGCCGTCGGCGATTTCCTGCTCGCGAGCCTTTTCCTCCTCCTTCGCGCTGCGGCCGAATTTCAGTAGCGCGGAAGCGATGAAGAACGAGACGACCGCCGAGACCAGCACTCCGGCGATGACCCCGAAGAACCCGCCCTTGGGGGTGACCGCGAGGACGGCGATGATGCTGCCCGGCGACGGCGTCGCGGTGAGACCCGCGCCGGTCACGCTGAACACCAGCAGACCCGCCGCGCTGCCCCCGATGGCGGCGATGATGAGCCGCGGCGCGGCGAGGATGTACGGGAAGTAGATCTCGTGGATTCCGCCGAAGAACTGGATGATGATCGCGCCCGGTGCGGTCGCCCGCATCGCCCGCGCACCGAAGAACGTGATCGCCAGCAGGACGCCGAGGCCGGGGCCGGGGTTCGGCTCGATCAGGAACTCGATCGCCTTGCCGCTGTCCGCCGACTTGGCGATGCCCAGCGGGCTCAGCACACCGTGGTTGATGGCGTTGTTGAGGAACAGCACCTTCGCCGGCTCGACGATGATCGCCACCAGTGGCAGCAGATGGATGTCGACCAGTGCCTGCACACCGTTGCCGAGTGCCTTGGTGATGCCCTGGACCACCGGGCCGATGCTCAGCATGCCGACCACGGCCATGATGCCGCCGATGATGCCGGCGCTGAAGTTGTCCACCAGCATCTTGAACCCGGCACCCGTGCGGCTGCCGACGTGCTCGTCGAACTTCTTCAGCAGGTACGCCGTGAGCGGGCCGACGATCATGGCGCCGAGGAACATCGGGATGTCCGCGCCGACGGCGATACCGACCGTGGCGACCGCGCCGACGACCGCACCGCGCTGGCCGTGCACCAGCCGGCCGCCGGTGTACCCGATCAGTACCGGCAGCAGCAGTTTGATCATCGGATCGACGAGGTCGGCGATATGCGCGTTCGGTGTCCAGCCGGTGGGGATGAACAGGGCCGTGATGAGACCCCAGGCGATGAACGCCCCGATGTTGGGCATCACCATGCTGGCCAGGTATCCGCCGAATCGCTGAACCGCTACTCGGGCTGAATGCGCCTTTGAAGGCGTCTCTGTTGTCATCGTCGACACTTCCAGTTCGAAGGGGGAAGCCCTGCCACAGGGTTCTCAGCGGGCTGAGTAGCGGATTTCCGCCGACTTCGCCATGTGACCCTGCTCGCACTTGCGCGATCGTTTGAGTGATTTTGCATGGCTTCACGTTGTTTTTCAAGGGATTTCAAAGATTGCTTTAGCAAAGCAACACGGCCGTTATCGGACCGGTGTATCCACTGGTCAAAGCCTGGTCAGTTCCCGCCGGACGCGGCGGTTTCCCCAGCAAGGCAGCGGAATACGCGGTAGGATCGATCCAGGTGAGGCATTTCGGCGGGCGCCCGGAGGACTACCTTCGGGACAGCGGACGCGGCTTCGGAGCCCTCGGCACGGGGTTTTCGCGGTAGTTGATACCCACACGTTCACATTGCGGTCCGGCAAAAAGCAACATAAACTCACTTTTTCGTGGGATCCGACGGGGAAGGTGGCAGGGGATGTACGCCGAAGAGCGACAGCAGATAGTCCTCGAACGAGCCCGGAAGAAGGGGCGCGTCGACGTGACTGCACTCGCGGAGGAATTCACCGTCACCACCGAAACCATCCGCCGCGACCTCACCGTCCTGGAACGCCACGGCGTCCTCCGGCGGGTCCACGGCGGCGCGATTCCCGTGGAGCGCCTGGGTTTCGAGCCCGCACTCGCCACCCGCGAAGGCGTGATGACCGCGGAGAAGGAACGCATCGCCAAGGCCGCGCTGGCCGAGCTCCCCGACGAGGGCACCATCCTGCTCGACGCGGGGACCACCACCGCCCGCCTGGCGGAGATCCTGCCCGCGGACCGGGAACTGACCGTGGTCACGCATTCCGTCAGCATCGCCCTGTCGCTGACCACCCGCCCCAACCTCACCGTCATGCTCGTCGGCGGCCGGTTGCGCAGCCGGACACTGGCTTCGGTGGACGCCTGGGCGTTGCAGGCCCTGAAGGACACCTTCGTCGAGGTCGCGTTCATCGCTTCCAACGGCGTTTCGGCCGAACGCGGGCTGACCACACCGGACTCCGCCGAGGCGATGGTCAAGCGCGCCGCCATCGCCAGTGCCCGCCGCTCCGTGCTGCTCGCCGACCACACCAAGGTGGGCAACGATCACTTCGCCCGCTTCGCCGACCTCAGCGACATCGACACGTTCATCACCGACAACGGCATCGACTCCGCTGTCGCCGCCGAGATCGCCGCCGAGGGCCCGAAGATCGTCACCGCTTGACTTAGGCCGTGTCTGGCAAATCAAGTTCGCGGTCTCCGCGCCCAGGCGGCCCCTGACGGCACGGGGAATTCACCCGAGTACAACCCCGGTACGAGGGCAAATCCCCCGCACCGCCAGGAACCACCTGGATCACGAAGCCCATCGAACAGATTCACCAGACACGACCTAGGACTGCCGGGTCGCCAGTGCCTCGGCGAGTCCGGCCCGGCCGTCGACACCGAGCTTCCGGTACGCGTTCGTGAGGTGCTTCTCCACCGCCCGGCGGGAAACGCCGAGCTTCTCGGCGATCTCCTGGTTCGTCAGGTTCCGGACCACCCAGCCGGCGACCCGGTTCTCCGTCCGGGTCAACGCCGTCCGCGCGCCGAGGCTCAGTTCCGCCCCTTCCGGTTCCGGGCCTGGTTCGGTGGCCAGCCAGGTCGCCCCGCAGGCCGTCGCCAGTTCTTGGCCCTGCCAAAGGAACTTGGGCCCATCCTGGCCGTCTTCCGCGATCAGCCGCCGTCCCAGCAGGATGGACGTCCTGGCCATGCCGAGGCGGTCTTCGGACCCGCTGAGCACGTCGGCCGACTCGCGCAGCAGCTCGATACCGGGTTTCCCGGCGGTGACCGAGCCCCGTATCCGCAACGCCCGGCCCAGCGCGGCCGGCGCGCCCCACCGCGCGGCCAGCTCATGGTCCTCTTCGGACACCTCCATCGC
>Ga0193717_1001413_pt1 | contig 14731 bp, 15 predicted proteins | sample U2c2metaG_FD_145900 | JGI IMG/M metagenome (GOLD analysis project Ga0193717, IMG submission 145900) | Soil microbial communities from a riparian zone of the East river system, Colorado, United States - U2c2 | ecosystem: Environmental > Terrestrial > Soil > Riparian zone | place: USA: East River... | reverse complement strand
TCAGCGGTGACGCTGTCCGCTTCCTAGAGGTCATAGTGGTGGCTACGCCTTGTCCTCTGCTGTTAGCCGCGCCAATAGCCGTGATCAGCGGCATGGCGCGGGCCAGCCGCTATGGGATCATTGTGAAAACAGGTTCAGCGTTGGAGCGGCTGGCCGAAGCCCGCACTATAGCGTTTGATAAAACTGGCACGTTAACTTCCGGGATTTTGACCGTGGATGATGTCAGAGCCTTTGGCTCGCACACAAAAGACGAAGTGCTCGCCTTAGCCGCTAGCCTGGAACAAAGCTCTAATCATATATTAGCCCAAGCGATTGTCACTGAAGCTAAACAACAAAAACTCAAGCTCAAAAAACTAAAGAATGTTAAGGAAATTGCTGGACGTGGGCTGCAGGCCCAACTTAAAGGTGATGAAATTGTAATCGGCAGGCTTAGCTTGTTGGAAAATCACGGCGTCACGTTGCCCGCTAAATTTAAACCCGAATCAATTAGAGAAACAGCTACTTACTTAGCAGTTAACGGCGAGCTAGCCGGAGTCATTACCCTCAGTGACGAAATACGGCCGGAAACAGAAGCCACAATGGAAAATCTTCGCCTACTAGGCTTGCGTAATTTCATGATGGTAACCGGCGACAACCGGACTACCGCCCTAGCAATCGCCAGTAAACTCGGCATCAATGAAGTTTACTCGGACATGTTGCCCGCTGATAAGCTCAGGGTACTAGACGAGTCCAAGCAGCGTCCTGTTGCCTTTATTGGCGACGGCGTCAACGACGCGCCAGTCTTAGCTGCCGCGGACGTGGGTATTGCCCTGGGCGCCCGTGGGTCAACGGCCGCCAGCGAATCAGCCGATATGGTAATAATGTTAGACGATCTAAGCCGGGTAGCTACTGGAGTGGAGATTGCTAAGCGGACCTTTGGAATCGCTAGGCAAAGTATCTTGGTGGGGATTGGTCTTAGCCTAATATTAATGCTGGTATTTTCAACCGGCAAATTCTCGGCTCTGTCAGGCGCTATTATCCAGGAGGTCGTAGACGTAATAGTTATTTTTAACGCCTTGCGGGCCCACCTGATAAACCCCTCAAACGTGCAGTAGAACTAGAGCTACCAGGACCGGCACTAACAAATTATCCGAGCCATTAACCCCAACGTTCTCAATAAAGCTGGCCGCTACGCTAATCCCAAGCATCCAAGCCAAGCTGATTGGCGTTAATAAATGCGGATTCACTAATACCAGAATAGCCATGGATACAACAAAGAAAGTTAAGGTCCCAACCAGGCTCTTGGCATGCCCAAATACTGAGTAGCGGTACTTGCCGGCAAAGCGGCTGCCAACTATGGCAGCTAGTCCATCAGCCAGGCTCATTTGCAGCAGCGCTGCCACGTAGATCCATTTATCGTGGGTTATCAGAGCGATGGCGCCCACGGCTAGAGCAAAGTATACTTCGCCCCAAGTTGGCCGCTGCACGCTATGAATAGCTTGGAAAATATTCAAAAACTTGGATACCGTAATGCCAACTAAAAAAGCTATGCTTAATAATTCTATCTGTTCCCATGACAAAAAAAGTGGCCAAAAGGCCACGAAACTTCCAACTGTTACATGCACGAATTTACGTCCAAGCTCAGTATGAGCGTCCCGCTTGCGCCACCATAGTTCGTTAGCGACTAATATAATCAATACAACAAGACTAGCCGCGAGAAGTTCCATTACAATATTGTACGCTACAACTGAATTCTGCTGATTGTAAATTGGTCGGGGAGACAGGATTTGAACCTGCGACCCCGCGGTCCCAAACCGCGTGCGCTACCAGACTGCGCCACTCCCCGACGTTACTTACAGAGGTTGATTATATCAGAAAACTTGCTGAATTTGTTCGATTGACTCGGCTAAACCATCTTGCCCGATTGTTACTAGAACCGAATTGAACTGTTTTGGGCCATTTGTTTCTAAAAAGTTGCGCGTATGCTTGCCGTCTCGCCAACGAGGCAGAACACTATCAAACGTAACTCCCAGCGAGGCATTTAGCGCGCCGCACATACCAACGTCAGTAACGTGAGCCGTTCCGCCTGGCAGCACGCGCGCGTCAGCTGTGGGCACATGCCAATGATCGCCCGCTACCAGGCTGGCCTTGCCGTCTAGGTAATGGCCAATGACAACTTTTTCACTTGAATAATCGCCATGAAAATTCACAATCGTCGCAACTTTTTCTATATCCTTCTGTTCATCCAAAATCTTGTCGATTGTCTTTAAAGGATTATCGGCTGGCTTATCGGCGTCTTTACCAACTATCTGTCCAAGCAAGCTTACGACTAAAACCTTGCCGTCTTTGGTTTGGATATACTTCCAGCCAAGTCCGGGCGTACCGGCTGGGTAGTTAGCTGGCCGGATAATCGGCTGGCTTGGATCAGTCATGGCTGGAATAATATCATCGTGGTAGAGACTCCAGTTGCCGCCGGTACAGAAATCTACGCCAGCTTTTTTTAGCCTTTCAAAATCGCTTGGCGTAATTCCCCGGCCTTCACTGGTATTTTCAGCCTGGGCAATCACCAAATCAATCTTATGCTCGTTACGAAGTTTTGGGATTACTTGCTCAATCACTTGAAGACCCATTTCCCCCATCACGTCACCAACATACAGAATTCTCATAGCTAAATTTTACTTGGCGAATTCTATGGCACGAGTTTCGCGGATGACGTTTATCTTGATGGTACCTGGATATTGCATGGTCGATTCGATCTTAGTGGCAATATCCCGTGCTAGCTTGATAGCGCTTAGGTCATCGATGGTTTGCGGCTTAACAAACACGCGGACTTCACGGCCAGCGCTAATGGCGTATGATTTTTCAATGCCAGGGAAGCCGTTAGCAACGTTTTCTAGCTCGCGCATACGTTCGCCGAAGTTCTCGGCTGAGATGTTGCGGGCGCCTGGGCGTGAGGCACTAATAGCGTCAACCGTACGGACAATCAGCGCTTCTACGCTAGTAGCGTCAACATCATCGTGGTGCTGTTCGGCAGCTAGGGCAACTTCTTCAGGAGCGCCGTACTTGCGCAGCATTTCGCCACTGATGTGGTGGTGCTTGCCTTCCATCTTGTGGGTCAGAGCTTTGCCTAGATCGTGCACTAGCGCGGCGTACTTGGCTGTCTTAACGTCCGCGCCAACTTCCTCGGCAATGACACCAGCAATGTGGGCCATTTCCGTGGAGTGCTTAAGAACGTTTTGGCCATAACTAGTTCGGTACTTAAGTTCGCCCAGTAATTGCAGGACTTCTTTAGGAATGCCAATCACACCAACTTCACGAGCAGCGTCTTCGCCAGCTCGAATTACATCTTTCTCTACTTGCTTCTGGGCTTTCTCAATAACCTCTTCGATTCGGCCAGGGTGGATACGACCATCTTTCATCAACATCACCATTGTCATGCGAGCGACTTCGCGGCGGATTGGGTCAAAACTACTCAGTACAACGTAGCCAGGAGTGTCATCAACCATGATGTCCACGCCAGTGGCTTTTTGTAACGCTTGGATATTACGGCCTTCTTTGCCGATGATACGGCCTTTCATATCATCATCTTCCAGCTTAATGCTGGTGATGGTTCGTTCGGCCGTAACCTCGCTGGCCATTCGCTCCATGGCAGTCGTTATGATTAGAGCAGCTTGTTCCTCGGCGTTGTCACGGGCTTCATTCTGAAGCTTATTAATTAGGCCAAGTAGATCCTGTTTAATATCGCGCTCGGTCATTTGCATTAACTTATCGGCGGCGTCAGCCTTGGTAAGCTTGGCGATTTTTTCCAGCTTGTCCTGCTGCTTGCCACGGATTTCCCGGATCTCATTCTTAAGCTGCTCAACCTCGTCTTCGTTTTTACGAAGTGTTTCGCTGCGCTTGTCTAGCTGGTCCAGTTTTTTATCTAGAGCTTCTTCACGGCTGACCATGCGCTGCTCAAGATCTTTAAGTTCACGGCGCCTAGTCTGCTCTTCTTTGCGAGTTTCTTCAACCGCCTTGTTGGCGTCCTCGCGGGCTTGGTCAATTAATTTAGCCGCTTCTTTTTTAGCGTTCTTTAGTTCTTTTTCGGCCTTGGCCTCAGCTGAGCCCATCCGGTTTTTTGTGATAACTGTGCTGCCACCAAAACCAATGGCAAGCCCAACAATAGCGAGCAATGCTTCTATCATATCTGTCCTTTCTGTATGCAGAACAGCTCACGCCTAGGCGTCGCTATCACTTCTCTAGCCTAGTGAACTGATCTGTAAAGTCGAATTAATTTAGAATTTGGGTGTGAGGAACCGCTCTCAAACATTGCAATTCCTGTCTTAAATATACGCTTGCTTGTTAGCTCTGGTCAAATAAATGGCCTATTTCCGGGGCTTTGTAACGTTTGGAGCGGCACCATACTCTGGAACAATGATTTTTTGGTTCTCGCCTTTCATAAGTTTTTCGATTCCAAGTTTGATCCAGTCGTCAGTCGTTTCGCCAACTATGGCTAAGCCTAAGCTATTCGCCAGCGCGTTGGCCACGCTAAGACCAATTCGCAGTCCGGTGAAACTGCCCGGTCCTTTATAGGCCACAATCGCGTTTAGGTCAGAAAGCTTATAATCTTCCGCTTCTAAGATTTTTTTGATTTCAGTATGAATAGTCTCGGCGAGTTGGCGGTGGGCTTGCCATGAGTGATATGCAACCTGCTCGTTGTCTTTATACAAACCAAGCTCAGCTTCTGGTTTATCTGTACGGATAGTAAGTATCAACATAGTTAACGTGTTAAGTATTATCTTCTATTAAATAGCTAAGACTGGTTGGATAAGAAAATTTAAATAAGCGGCCAGTTTCTGACTTAGCTTTTATACTTATAGATAGCCGGCTGGCTGGCAAGACGTCTTCTACGATTCCACCCCACTCAACAACCACCACGGCTTTAGGGTCGTCTAAGATTTCGGCTAATTCGTCACGCATTATTCCAGCCTCTTTGAGCCGGTAGAAATCAAAGTGATAAAGAGTCAGGTCATTGGCTTTATATTGGTTAGTAATTGTAAAGCTCGGGCTTTTAACCGGGTCCTGGCTGCCCATGCCAGCCGCCAAGCCACGGACGAAAGCGGTCTTGCCACCTCCCAGGTCACTGATAAGTTCAATAACTTCACCGCCACGAAGCTTACTCCCGGTCCGCGCGGCGAGCGCCAAGGTAGCTTCTAAGTTGGTAGATTCGGTTTGCCAAGTCTGCTCGGTACTCATATGCCCCGTATAGTAGCGCGGCTCCGGCAACTAGGGCAAGCGTCCAGATATGTATTGGTGTTGTGCTAGGCTCTTCTTCAAAGCCGCCTGCTAGCTTAGTAGACTTTGATGTCTTGCCCGTTTTGCTGGCTTTGGTAGCGCTACCCTTAGTAGATTTGGATTTGGCAGCGGCAGCCTTCTTTTTGGTAACTGGCTGCTTAATAACGTTGGCAGCTTTAGGAGTTAAGGTAGTAGTCCAATACCACTTGCCATTAGCTAATGCCCAAGCTTGGCCATCTTTAGCATTGGCATATACATCACTAGCAGATATAGAATTACCTAGTGGATCTATAAGTTTTGCCTGGCTACCAGTATTACTTAGGCTCAGACTGGTTGCTTCCGAATAAAATGCCGTGAAGCTATTAGGTGCCAAGCTTGTTCCGGCCGGAAACACATAACTTTTTAAGGTTGCCAGGCCGGTTTGCAAAGCAAAGCCAGTCAAGTCAAAACTAACCGGGTTCGGATTATACAATTCTATGAATTCGTCAGTCGTATCATTGCCGGTGCCATCAGGATTTGGCAGCAGTTCATTAATTTTAGGCGCCATTAAGCCGATGTCGCTGGCTGGCAAAACGCCAGTTGTGGCTACACCTGAATCATCATCACTTAGATTAGCTATGGTTACTGGTGGTTCGGTAGATGGCAATAATTGCCCTAAGCCAGTTGGAACAGGCAAGCCTGATGAAGTCACTAAATTACAAGCGTTATTGGCGTCAGGCTGGACTGTTTGCCAAGAACCCGCGCCTGGAGTAGTAACTATAGGATCCTGCGAGCTGTTAACTGGCTGCCTGTTCAAAAACGCGTTGGTGTTAGCAGGCAGGGTTTGGGCGCCAGTGGCCGCCGTTTTGGACCAGCCAACATAGTCTTGCAAAATAGGAATAACCGCTCCGCCGGGACTGGACTGGCTCGAACCAAGTATTTGAACCATGCCAGCCGTGCTAGATAGCCCTAAAGACACTGATTCTATTGATAACTGGTAGCAAAGCAGCAACGAGCTGTCATTGACCATAAAATACCCATGCGGCGGCACCGTGCCCGACAGCGCTATCAGCCGGCTGCTGGTGGCTTTGCCCAAATCGTAGCTGTTGAAATATTCCAACTGGTATTTACTCATGTCTAGCGCCGAGTTGGTCGTATTGTAGAGCGTTATGAACTGACCACTACTGCTAGTTATTTTGAGCTGGCTAATGACGAGGGAGGGTACATTGGCCGTGTCTGCCGCTACGAACGCGGGCATGCGCACCATCGCCAAACTGAACAGCAAAGCCGTCAAAATTGTGGTGAGGGGTCGCCGTGTCTGCCGCATGGTAGAAGGATTGTATGGCCACAGTTATTGGCGGGCAAGCAGTAGCGTCTTGAAAGTGTTTCAAATATTAAATTAGTTAATATCTCAGGCCGATTCGCCCAAGAAGCGGTATAATTAAAGCATGTTACAGCTCAGCGCCAGTTTACTCAATAAATCAGTCTTATCGCTTCGCACAAGCGGGCCGATTGCCACAATCACGGGAGCAATTATTAATCCTGATAATTTGAAAATCGAGGGTTTTTACTGTGAAGACCGCTATGATAAAAAGAAGCAGCTGATACTGCTAAGCCAGGATATTCGTGACGTATTGCCACAAGGCTATGCCGTTAACGACCATGATGTCTTGTCAGAACCAGATGAATTAATACGGCTCCAAAAAGTTTTAGAGATCAATTTTTCCCTAATTGGCAAACAGGTAGTCACGGTCGACAAAAAGAAAATTGGCAAGGTGAGCGACTTCGCGGCCGAGACCACTACCATGTCCATACAGAAAATATACGTGGCCCAGTCCGTCTTTAAAAACTTTGCTGGCGGCTCGTTAAGCATTGACCGCTCGCAAGTTAACGAAATCACGCCCAAACGCATAATCATAAACGAACTAGCGAACAGAGCCCCAGTTGCTAGTCCCGCAACCGCCTAGTCCTGGTTTTTTATGGCGTCTTTAATATCGCCGTAGTTAAAACCCTGCCGGGCTAGGTATTGCATTAGCTTTAGATCATCTTGGTACTTAGCTTGGCGCCGTTTAGTCTCAATTACTGCCCCCAGGGAGGCCTGTTCGTCTTCCCGCTCAGTTCCCACGGCCTCTTCTATCAAGTCAGTAGCCACATGTTTTTTTCTAAGCTCCATGATTAGCTTGCGCCGCGAGGTAGGGCGAAGTAGGCGGCGGTCGTTAACGAACGCTTGGGCGTACTTTTTATCATCAATTAAACCAATATTACTTAACTTGTTAAGTATTTCTTCCACAAGGGGAGGGGAGGCTTTTTTTCTATCTAAATAGACGGAAATTTCCCACTTAGTACGCGGTCTCATTGCCACGTATCTGAGAGTTTGGGCGTACAATTTGTCATCAACTGATAACTTTTTGTAATCACTCACCTCTTGCTGGCTTAATTCCTGCCCGCTTGCCAATTTGCTATCTAGCAGCGCGGTCTCGCTCAAGGAAAAGGCGTACTCCCCTTCCACGAAAATAGAGTAGCGCTCTCCCCTTCTAACCTGTTGCTTAATTCCGGTTATCTTCATGCTAGCTTACGGGCTAGTCCTTGGCAGCCTCGGCTTTGAGAACCTTGTCTGCTAGTTCTTTGAGAACCTTGGGATTTTCGTCCAGGTATTTTTTGGTGGCTTCACGGCCTTGGCCGATTTTCTCTCCCTTGTAGGCGTACCAAGCACCAGATTTTTCTACGATCTCGGCCGTGGCGGCAAGATCAAGCACATCTCCGGCTACACTGATACCTTCGTTATACATGATGTCGAATTCGGCTTGGCGGAAAGGCGCGGCGATCTTATTCTTAACAACTTTAACGCGCGTGCGGTTGCCAATTATTTCTTCGCCAGCTTTAATTTGGCCAATCCTGCGGATGTCCATTCTAACCGAAGCGTAAAACTTCAAGGCATTACCGCCTGTGGTAGTTTCTGGATTACCGAACATCACGCCAATCTTCATGCGAATCTGGTTGATGAATACTACGGTGGCTTTGGAGCGGTTAATGACACCGGTGAGCTTTCGCAACGCTTGGCTCATTAAGCGGGCCTGCAGGCCTGGCAAAGAATCGCCCATGTCACCTTCAATTTCAGCCCGTGGCACTAATGCTGCTACTGAGTCGATAACAATAATGTCTACGGCGTTTGAGCGGACTAGAGTTTCAACAATTTCTAAGGCCTGTTCGCCATTATCTGGCTGGGAGAGTAATAGGTTTTCCACGTCCACGCCAATGCGCTTGGCATAGCCAGGATCAAGCGCATGCTCGGCATCTATAAAGGCGGCTGTGCCGCCAGCTCTTTGGACCTCAGCTATGGCGTGGAGGGTAAGGGTGGTCTTACCGGATGATTCGGGACCATAGATTTCAACTACGCGGCCGCGCGGTATGCCGCCGCCTAGGGCAATATCCAGGCTCAAAGCTCCAGTTGGAGTAGTTTCCACGGCTTGGGCATGCTGTTCGCCTAGTTTCATAATTGAACCCTTGCCGAACTGTTTCTCAATTGTCTCCATAGCCAAGCCAAGCGCTTTGGATTTACCCTCCGCGTCACCGGCTTTTACTTGCTGCATTTCCTTTGGTTCTTTTGTGCTTTTAGCCATCATGCCTCCTACGGTCATTTACCCTGTTTGTTGCCCACCCACTTACTAATAGTTTAGCACTATAAGCAGGCTGCGGGCCCAAAGAAAACTGCTACAGCTTATTGGAGGCAAGTTTTTCAGATTATTTAATATTTATTTAACAAACCGCCTCTTTTAAATTGCTTACGTTTTAGAGGCGATACTGCTAAAATGAGGCCAGTATGGGTGGACCCAATAACATAAAAAGACCAAATGGATTCACAATCGTTGAATTAGTTGTGGTCATCACTGTAATTGGTATATTGGCCCTTATTACTAATGGCTTCATAATTCGTAACTACCGCGAACGGACACATTACAGCCGTTCGATCTCAGAACTTAACACCATGGCTAATGCCGTCAGTTTGTATGTTGCCAAGTATAACGCCTATCCTGATGACGTGACCCGTGATATACCAGCTGGCCTCAAAGAGTTCGTCCAAAGTGATGGAGTTAACGCTAACTGGCCAAACGCTCCCTGGCCAGGCAGTGTTTACGATTGGGACAACTGGCCGCCTGACAGTATTGGCCCGCAGCAAACCTATCAAATAAGTATCCGCTTTTGTGATCCTGGCGACACGGCAACTTGTAAGAAGAATTTTCCAAAAGAGCCTTGGGTTACTAGTGACTGGGATAGCAACAGTGCTGTATATTTCTGTATAAGCGGGTCCTGCCGGTCACACCAGAGCATGCCCATGAACCACCCAGGCTATTGTATTAACTGCGGCAACGCTAAGGATATTTTCAAAGGATAATTATGCGTATACCTGATTCACTAGTCGAAAAGCTACTCAGCAAAAGCGGCGGCCTTACAAAGGATAAACTAGCCAGTCTGCACGAGCAGGCCGGCAAGGATAAAAAACCGCTGCAAGACGTGGTTATCCAAAGTAATTTAGTAACGGAAAAGGATCTCACCAAGCTCTATGCCGATGAGATCGAAGTGCCGTTCGTGGAGCTTAAAGCTAATGAGATCAAGCATGATTTTCTTAAACTCTTGCCTGAACGGATCGCCCGGCAATATAGCGCGGTCGTGTTTGAGGTTGACGGTAAGACCAAACACGTCGCCATGGAAGACCCAGATGACATCCAAGCCCTTAATTTCTTGCAGAAACAACTAGGTAATGACCTAAAAGTTTATATAACCACGGCCAGCCTTTTGCAGGCAGCCCTAGACCAGTACAGGGGTAATATCAGCAGCGAATTGACCAAAGTCATTGCTGATGACAAAGAGGAAACCGCCGATGAGGCTATTGACGAAGGTGACGTGGCCGAAGACTCGCCAGTTGCCCAAACCGTTAATATAATCATCGAATACGGCATCAAGGCTGGTGCCAGTGACGTTCACATTGAACCGCGCGAGGATTTTGTGGTGGTTCGTTACCGGATTGACGGGCTCTTGCGTGAAGCCAATAAATTGCCGCGCAAGCTACTGGGCGCTTTGGTTAGCCGGATTAAAATCCTCAGCAATCTGAAGATTGACGAGCACCGGGCGCCGCAGGATGGCCGCTTTAAAGTTGAAGTCAGCGGCCAGGTTTACGCCTTGCGTGTCTCTACCCTGCCCATCCTGGACGGCGAAAAAGTAGTAATGCGTATTTTGAACGAATCGAGTAAAGCGGCTGATTTCAGCGAACTTGGTTTCTGGGGGGAGGCGCTTAGCGATCTCCGGCACGCCATTGCCCAACCGCACGGCATGGTCTTAGTTACCGGGCCAACCGGTTCGGGTAAATCCACGACTTTGTTTAGTGTTCTTAGCTCGCTTAACACGCCAAACGTTAATATCTCAACCGTTGAAGACCCAGTGGAATATCACGTAGTTGGCGCTAACCAGGTGCAAGTTAACCCAATCGCTGGCATGACCTTTTCGAATGGTTTACGCGCATTACTAAGACAGGACCCGAACATTATCATGGTGGGCGAAATTCGTGATGGCGAAACTGCTGATCTAGCCGTCCAAGCCGCCCTGACCGGACACTTGGTTTTCAGCACCCTGCATACCAATAACGCTTCGACTTGCTTGCCCCGACTGCTCGATATGGGTGTGGAGCCATTTTTAATCGCCAGTACGGTACGGGTCGTGGTTGGCCAGCGTTTAGTCCGGAGGTTATGCACCGACTGCCGTCAGGCCATCAAGCCTGACGCGGCGCTTTTAAAACACCTGGAGGAAGCCTTTAATCTCAGTGATAAGGGCGGCATCAAGCGCATAAACGAGCTGGAGGCCATGGCCATACAAGGCAACATAGGTATTAACTCCAAGGGCAAAAACAAGAGCGATTCAGCTGATCTAAGCAGTACTGCCACTACTATCACAAGATTGTGGAGTGCCAACGATGAAGGCTGCAGCACCTGTAATCACAGCGGCTATAAAGGCCGGGTAGGTATCTACGAAGTGTTGAATAATTCAGTTCCTATCCAAAAAATGATTGTTAGTAGCAGTACCTCAGACGCGATTGAGCAAACCGCTATTAGCGAGAATATGCTTACCATGCAGCTGGACGGCTTGGTTAAGGCCCTGCGCGGCGAAACAACCATTGAAGAAGTTCTTAGGGTGACAACCCAGGAATAAAAATGCAATTCACATACAAAGCTACTACTAAAGAGGGCAAGACAATTTCTGGAACGGCTGAAGCCAGTAATCGCGCAGCCCTGCTCGCCCTGTTACACAAACAAGGCGTTCATCCGGTTCTAATCCAGGCTGACAAGTCCAAGCATAGAACCAGCAATTTATTTGGTCCAAAGAAGAAAGTTAAGCTGAATGATCTGGTTATTTTTACACGTCAATTGTCCACCATGATTTCAGCTGGCGTACCGTTGGCCCGTTCTTTAGCGGCTCTGCAAGATGATGCCGGCAATCCATATATGCGCGAGGTTTTGGGCGATGTTACAAAAGACGTGCAAAGCGGCAAGACGCTAGGCGAAGCCTTTGCCAAACACTCAACAGTTTTTTCAGAAGTCTATATCAACATGGTTAAGGCCGGCGAGGAAGGCGGGATTTTAGACGAGATCCTTAAGCGCCTAGCGACACAAGTCGAACAAGATGCCAGTATTCGCAAAAAGATTAAAAGCGCCATGATGTATCCAACGGTGATATTAAGCGTCACTGTGGTGGCTTTCTTTGGCATCATGCTATTCATCGTACCTAAGCTTGGTGGTATTTTGCATAGCCTGGGTGGACCAAACGCCAAACTGCCAATTTACACCCAGTTATTGCTGGACTTTAGTAACTTCTGCGCTAAACCTACCTTGCTTGGTCATCTTCCAATTCCAATCGTCAACAAATTGCCTAACCTGATAATTTTGTTGATCGCGGGAATCATAGCTGGCATATACATACTCCGGTATATCAAAACCGACTCCGGAAAATATAAATTTCACAGTCTCTTACTCAAAATTCCGATTGTTAAGACCGTGATCTTAAAAGTGGCGATTGCCCGGTTTTCACGGACTTTTGCTTCGTTAATGGGTTCGGGCGTTAGCGTACTTGACGCGTTGGAAGTGACCGGCGCGGCCTTGGGCAACAAGGTTATAGAAGAGGAGCTCAAAGCCGCGGCCGAGGAAGTTAGGAACGGTAAGCCGTTGAGCGAGCCGTTGAGCAAAAGCGAGCATTTCCCGCCAATCGTGGCCCAAATGCTAATGGTGGGAGAGGAAACTGGCCAGATTGACACGGTTCTAGTGAAAATAGCTGATTTTTACGAAGAAGAGGTCACGGTGTTAATTGATGGCCTGGCAGCCATTATTGAGCCAGTTATGATTATATTCTTAGGAGCTGGTGTTGGCTTGATTGCGGCCTCTGTGATGGGTCCAATCGCTAACCTTTCAAAAAGCATCGGCCAGTAACACCTAAGAAAAGGCTTGACGCCAGCACGCTTATGGTTATAATCAGTACCCAGATACTTCCGGCTGTAATTATTAAGCCGTTAGATCATTAGAAAACAATAAATAATCAAGGAGGGTGGGCTCTCATGATCTCCCTTAAAAAACGTAATCAAGGTTTCACGATCGTCGAATTGCTGATCGTCATCGTAGTCATTGGTATTTTGGCGTTGCTCGTCATTACTACCTACAGTGGAATCCAGCAAAAAGCACGCAATAGTAAAAGACAAACTGATATCGCTAGCCTGCAAACGCAGCTTGAGGCTTTCTTTAGCCAGAATGGCTACTACCCAAGCTTAACTGACTTAAACAGCAGCACCTGGCTTGGTACTAACATGAAGAGTCTTGATCAGAACGCCATGATTGATCCTTCTAACCCAACCCAGAGTAAGACATTACTAGCAGCTCCTGCTCTTAAGTCCTACTCGTACGCCGTTAAGAATAGCAGTGACGCTAGCTGTGAATCTGACGACACGACTTGCGCCAAATACACCTTAACTACCAGCTTTGAAGGTACAGTTAACGGTAATGCCACGGCCTCCAAGAGCAACTTAGACTAATAACCTAAGCTTAGCTATAAAAACCCCGGGCTCCGGCCTGGGGTTTTTATACTATAATGAGATAAACATGAGCAGTACTATAAAGGCCTCGGATGGGTTTACGGCAGTTGAGCTATTAGTAATGCTCGTGGTGCTGATGGTAACTTTCATTGCCTTCTCTTCTAGCTTCACCACCATCCACACTATCAACAAACAAGCCCAGGATATCAACACTGCTAACTCGATCGCCTTTGCTAAAGCCCAATCATACGAGAATAAGCCCTTTGTTAACCTACCAGCTACCACGCCGCTTGGTACGCTAGTGCAAGTCGAGGATTTCACCTCCAGCCTGCCCGCATCGCTACAAGAGCCACATAGCGCGCTGGTTTACGTTAACTCGGTTTCAACTACCCTCAAACAAATTGTGGTTGATATAAGGTATGGCACGGCACCACAGCATACTATTCAATACGCTGATTTCATACAGAAAAATGGTTTATAAATTATGAAGCTGTTCCAGCCTTTAGATAAACGGCAAAGCTCCGGTTTTACGCTAATAGAATTATTAATAATTTGCCCGATATTAATGGCCATAATCGCTTTCATGATGAACTATTTATTCAACCAGTACGGGCAATTAGTCTCCCAGAACGCCAAGGTTAACTTGCAGGTGGGAGCCCAGTCGGCCATCTTTAGCCTGCAGGATGACATTTTCTTCTCTAACGCCTTTGTAAGTGATCTAAACGATAACCTCAGTGATACCTGGGCGCCGTCTGGCGGCTGGCACGCCTCGGCTAATCCAACCGTTTTTATAATGTCCACGCCAGCTTTGACGGCCAGTCATCGCAAGGCTAACCGTGAGCCAGTTTATATCAATACGCTAGGTTGCACGCCTAACAGCGTTAAGGAGCAAAATGACGCCCTATATAACAACATTGTTGTTTGGGTTTCCGGTTCTAACCTATACAAACGCGTTGTTAGTGCCCCCAGTAATTTAGCTACATGTGGTAGTAGCTGGCAGAAACAAACCTGTCCGGTGGGCCATACTAGCAGCAGCTGCCCGGCTGATATTCTCTTAACTGATAAGCTAAGTTCGTTTAGCGTGCTTTATTATGACAGTAATGGCACTCAAGTTAGCACGCCAGAACAAGCTAATGCCGTTAAACTTACTATCAATCTCGCGGATACGGCTTACGCGGAGAATGTTACTGGTAGCTCGTCAATAACTGTACGGAGGCTTAACAAATGAAGCGGCTAAGAAATAGTCAAAGCGGTTTTGCCCTGCCAGTCATAATATTGCTTATAGCCATAATGTCCATCACGGCTTATGCCGTGCTGAGCCAGTCTACCAATAATTTGACGCTGACTTACCGGCAATCCTATATTCAAATGGCTCGGGTGGCCTCCAAGTCAGCCATTGATTACGCCCAAGAGCAATTTGATAACTCCAGT
>Ga0193717_1001412_pt1 | contig 14742 bp, 11 predicted proteins | sample U2c2metaG_FD_145900 | JGI IMG/M metagenome (GOLD analysis project Ga0193717, IMG submission 145900) | Soil microbial communities from a riparian zone of the East river system, Colorado, United States - U2c2 | ecosystem: Environmental > Terrestrial > Soil > Riparian zone | place: USA: East River... | reverse complement strand
GGCGGTTAAGGAATATATAAGCCCCGAATTTAATGTACTGCCAAAATGCGGGAATCCATCTTTCAAAAAAAGATAATCCTCTTTTGTGTAATGAAGAAAAAAAGTTACGCAATTGAAAACCAGGAATGGGAGTAAATGGATCGACAGATTTCTATTTTTAAAACCGTACCCAAAAGATAACGAACGGATGTAAAAATAAAACACCGGAGAATTAATTAAGGGAAGGGAAAAACTTACCAGTTGTAGGTATCCCGGAAAAATGGGTTTGGCAGATAGGTTATCATAATAAAACCCTAATTGTAATGAAATGATCCCCATCCATAACATTAATATCTTGTCGCTACCCGAAATTTTCGTCTTATTCTTCAAAAGCAGGATGAAAAATAAGCCATTAATAGCACCTGTTAATATTAATGATCTTAGAAGCATTTATTTCAAAAAATCCAAATTAGCCAAAATAAGCTTATGATTTCTGATCAATTATTATAAAATGGATATAAAAGCAAAAAAGCAAGGTACGAATTATTATGAGAAAGATTATTCAATGCCCGAATACTCGCCTTACTCAACTGGTTGCTTGCTATAAACAGCGCTGGGGGTCCGGCAACGCTAACAAATCTTCAATCGACTGATGCTATACATCCTTCTCATCTTCTAAAATTTCCTTTATAACGCACAGAATTCATTGCAAGCCTAATTTTGTTTAACTTTTTAATGCTCAAACATTACGAAAACTAATTTCAGCTTGCTTTTTTATTTAAAGAAGCCAAAAAACTATCAAGGCGGCTTAGTACCTATTTACATTCGGATCACAGTCGATGGACAACGTGCCGAATTAACATCCGGTCGCGAATGCAGCCCTTCTATTTGGAACTCTACAGCAGGACGACTTAAAGGTAAAATAGATTAGAATTTCTGATTATAAGCTTTTAGAAGACCATTTCTGTCCACCCTTTGTTTTGGCCGATGGTGTGCTGAGCTTTAAAAGGATGGAAAATTTATGCGTGCAAATTTCACGGTAACGATGATATGTTTTCGCAACAAATGGCAATGTCATTACTCCTATCCGCTACTTTTTACAGAATTAATTTTATGCAGGTTTTTGATGGGGGAAGTTGGTAACAGTTGGTAACGGTTGAGGATGGGTCTAATATGCCTGTACTATACATTTGATTGAGCTGATATTAATTAGCTCAATAGTAGATTATTAACCAAAGAATTAAGGCAAAATCCCAATTTAAAACCAATTCATTTATGACAAAAATTTACAAATTTTATGGCATCTTAAGCTTTCTGCTAATTATGTCGGCCTTCATGTTGACCTCATCAAAGGCCTACGCCCAAAACTTAAAGATTTCAGGAACGGTAAAAGATGAAACAGGGAATACCCTGCCTGGCGTCTCAGTTTTACTAAAAGGTACTAACAACGGTGTCACGACTGATGCAAACGGGATTTTCACTTTAAATGCACCTTCAGGTTCGACACTAACCCTGAGTTATATTGGTTTCCAAACTAAGGAAGTCAAAATAGTCGGGATCGAAAATCTAAACATTACCCTGTCTGCTAATTCAAAGACATTAAACGATGTAGTAGTTGTAGGATACGGCACTCAAACGAAATCGACTGTAACCAATGCAATTACTAAAGTAACCGCTAAGGACATATCAGCAAGCCCCTCAGCTCACTTAGGCGCAGGCTTAGCAGGCCGTATTTCGGGTGTGACTATTAACGCTCGTGGAGGCGAACCCGGCGCGGAGCAAGTAGAAGTTTTTATCAGGGGAAAAAGCACGACAGGTGATGCCAATCCGCTCTATGTGATAGATGGTATCGTACGGGATTACTCCGGATTTAGCTACATAAATCCAAATGAGATAGAATCCATTTCGGTACTAAAGGATGCGTCAGCTGCAATCTATGGGGCCCGCGCTGCAAATGGTGTCGTTTTGATCACTACCAAAAGGGGAGTTGGTGGAAAACCGGTCGTAACAGTTGATTATGATCATGGCCTTTCTCAGCAAATGAGAATTCCTGAATCGGCGGATGCTGCAACGTTTGCAACAATGGCCAATTTGGAGCAACGAATTAAAGGGCAGCCAGAGCCTTACACTGCCCAGGACATAGAATTATACAGGAATGGCAGCGATCCGTTGAACCATCCTAATACGAACTGGTCGAAACTTATTTTTAAGGACTGGTCAGTACAAGACCGGGCAGATGTCTCCGTTAACGGCGGCAGTAAAGATGTTAGGTATTTTGTATCCGGTGGTTATCTAAGCGCCAATTCACCTTTCAAAGAATCATATACCTATAACAAGCAATACTCATTCCGTTCAAATATTGATTTTGACGTCAATAAGGATCTTAAGCTTTCCCTTGATGTATCAGGCCGCAGACGGGATGTGGTAACATCACATTTTGACTGGGCCCATATTTATTTGGGTGTTCCAACCCTTAATGGAATCTATCCTAACGGACTTGTTGGTCCGGGAAGAACAGGTAATAATGCTGTTTTGATGGCGAGAGATCGTGATTATGGTTTCAACGACACCAAGAATAATACTTTTTTCGGAACGTTATCCGGAGATTATAAAATACCCGGTGTAAACGGCCTTTCTGTTCAAGGTAATTTTGCTTTTGATTCTGATGATAGTTATAACAAGAACTGGGTAGGTGTAACTTATTATTACGTACTTAATCCTACAACCGGTGAATATGTTAAAACTCAAAACAGCAATGCTGCTTTCCCCAGCCTTGGGGTCAGCTCTCCTAAATCCACTGCATTAACCACAAACATCAAGCTTTCATATAAGCGCACCTTTCTTGAAAAACACACTATTGATGCTTTCGTAGGTTACGAACAGAACAGTACCACGGGGTATAATTTATATGCGGGCCGTACAAATTACGCTTCCGCAGCATTGGAAGAGATTTTTGCGGGCAGTTCTGACAAGCAGAATCAGTCAAATGACGGGTCTTCCGCAACTACAGGTAGGGAAAACTTCTTTGGCCGGGCACAGTATGGTTTCATGAATCGTTATAATATTCAATTTCAGTTCCGGTACGATGGCTCCCAAAATTTTCCTAAAGGTAAAAGGTACGGGTTTTTCCCGGGAGTATCAGGCAACTGGAATATATCTAACGAGCCTTTCATGAAAGATGTTAGCTTTGTAGATAACCTTAAATTACGTGCTTCTTATGGCGAATTGGGAAATGATAAGGTTGGTGCTTACCAATACTTAACGTCTTACACTTATGGATCAAATTATGTATTTAATGGAAACACCGCACAGGGCCTTGTACAGACCGGGGCTCCTAACCCTAATATTACCTGGGAGGTTGCCAAGACCACTGATTTCGGGCTTGAATTTGGCTTGTTTAAAGGACTGCTGAATGCTGAAGTAGATTATTTCAGGACTACCCGAAGTAATATTTTAGCTTCACGAAACGCATCTGTACCTGAATACACAGGACTTGTGCTTCCTAACGAAAATATTGGCCAGGTAAAAAATCACGGTATAGAAATCAACCTTACGCATAATAATCGTATCGGAAATGATTTCCGTTATTCATTTTCAGGAAACTTCACTTACGCTAAAAACACCATAGTTTTCCAAGATGAACTGCCCGACCTTCCGCAATGGCAAAAAGCTGAAGGTAAACCAATTGGCAGCCCGCTCCTGTATGAATATACCGGTATTTTTCGCGATGCCGCTCAGGTAGCATCTACCCCGCATCGTGACGGTTCTGGCCCAGGAGATCTTATTATCCGTGATGTAAATAATGACGGTATTATCAATTCGTTAGACGGGGTACGTCAGAATTACGGAAGTACGCCGCAAATCGTATATGGCCTTAATTTCCGCTTTAATTATAAAGATTTTGAATTGTTTTTAGGCTTCCAGGGGCAGGCTAAATCCATGGGGCAAAGATTTAATCCATACCCTTATGATCCGATTGGATGGGGTGATTTTCCGACATACCTGTCACAGGATGTCTGGTCGCCCGAAAATCCGGGAGGTACCAAACCTAAACCAGGTCTGTCAAGTGCTTTGGGACTGAGCGGTACAACGTACAACTGGGAAAGTTCAGCCTTTCTGAAGTTAAAAACTGCTGAATTTTCTTACACACTCCCGGCGTCATTATTAGCAAAGGCCGGAATCCGGAAAACGAGAGTATATCTGAGCGGCTCAAATCTTTTCTTCCTGCATGATAATTTCAAGCCTTACAACCTTGATCCCGAACTGACAAACGCAGGCTGGGGATATTCGCAGAATCGTATCATTAACATTGGAGCGAGTTTAAGTTTTTAAAATCAACGTTATGAAAAAAATATTCTTCTTATTATTTATTATATCAACCCTTGTATCCTGCAAAAAGGATATCCTTGATATAACACCAACTGACCGCTTGTCAGAAACGGCCATCTGGACTGACGCAACCTTACCGCAGTTGTTCGTCAACGCACAGTATAATACGCTTCAGCATGGCTTCAATAATGATGTCCAGTATTACGGTGACGAAACATATAGTAAGTTCGATGATGGCGGATACCAAATAATCGGACTAAATCAGATTAACCCAAGTAATGTTGATCAGATTTCTCCAAGATTCAATTATTGGAAGACTGGTTATAATTCGATCAGAAATTTCAATATCTTCTTTTCGAAGATTGATGGAACACCATTGACGCCTGAAAATAAAAAAGCTTTGGCTGCAGAAGTAGAATTCCTGCGGGCATTTGTTTACGCTCAATTGATCTGGAATTATGGGGGTGTACCCATTGTGGAAAAAGTTTATAACTTGAATGAAGAGTTGACTGGGTTAAAACGAAACAGCTATGATGAATGTATCAGTTATATTATAAAAGATCTGGATGACGCTATAGCTGGGTTACCTGATCAGCAAACAGGTGCTAATGCAGGCCGCGCATCGGCTGATGCAGCCAGGGCACTAAAGGCACGTGTATTGCTTTACTATGCCAGTCCCCAAAATAACCCGACAAACGATAAAAGCCGTTGGCAGCAGGTATCTGATGCAGCACTTTCTCTTATTAACAGCAACCGCTACACACTTTCGGATAATTACCATAATCTGTTTATTGGCGGCGATAATAAGGAAGCCATATTTTCCCGCTATTTTTCAACGGATAATTCTCAGCAAATCGGTAAACTTTTTGCACCGATAGGGTCAGGTGGAAATGGTTATGCACAACCTTCACAAAACCTGGTAGACGCCTATGAAATGACAAACGGCGTTATTCCTGTAATAGATGGAGTGACTAACCCTGATCCTGCCAATACGTATAATCCTGCAAATCCTTATATCAATCGCGACCCAAGGTTTTATGCCAATGTGCTGTATAATGGGGCCTCTTATAAAGGACGGGCGATTGAAACTTTTAACGGCGGCGCAGATTTTTTTGGACCAGACGCTACAGCAACCGGCTATTATAACTACAAATTTCTTGATCAGAACCAGGTGGTGTCAGGCACAACCCCGTACACCTATCCCTGGCACTTTTTCCGCCTTGCGGAAATTTATCTGATCTATGCCGAAGCATCGTATAACCTCGGTAAAGAAGCGGATGCCAGGGAATACATCAACAAAGTACGCCAGCGTACAGGCGTAAACATGCCACCGGTTACTGCTACCGGTACAGCTCTGTTTGACCATTTGGTGCACGAGCGGCAGATTGAACTGGCATTTGAAGGTCATCGCTTTTATGACACCCGAAGATGGAAAATTGCCCCGCAGGTGGATGCTAAACCAATTACCGGCGTGCAGGTTGTAAAAAATGGCAACGGAACATTCTCCTTTAACAGGTTAGAACTTCTTAAAAGGGTTTGGAATGACCGACTATATTTAATCCCATTGTCCTTCCAGCAAGTTCAGGCAAGTGCGGGCAGCCTTGTACAAAATCCGGGATATAATTAGAATTAAAAGATTAATCAGAGGCCCGGTTTAGTGGCCTCTGATTATTAAAATTATTAAAGAGAATGGCGAAACGTAACCTTAAAAGGAATTTTGATCCTGTTATTTTTACAGGCGAGCAACATATCAGCGCTTTGTTCACCCATCATTTTAAAATCTGTAGATATCGTAGTGATACCATTCATCAAAACTTTTTTTACAGGAGAATCATTATAGGATATAATACCGATATCTTTTCCGATCACCAACGAAGAAGCTTGTGCGAGTTCAATCAATTCAATGAGATGAATTTCAGCCAAATTAATGTAAACCGTGCCGCTTTCCATTGTTTCGTCATCAAGATCAGGGATTATTTTAAAAGGAAGGTTATTAAACCGGCAAAAACTTATAAAACCTTTTATGATATCGCGTGAGTAATAAGATGAGAGCGGATATATAAGTTTAATAGTGGAATAGTTGTTAAGATGAGCAAGACATTTATCCAACCCATAAAAAATATCTCTTTCAAAATCCTCGTATACTGCGCCAAAATTTCCTTTTATCCCTTCAGGAAGCTTGTCCATTAAGATAAGTTTTTCTTTTGGCAATGTATCTATCAATTCAAGGGCCTCATGTTCATGATCGATAAAATGTGGGATTATCACAATTTTATCGTAAGCATCTTTTTTCTTTTGTAAAGTTTTATAAAACAAAGGATAATCGTTGTTATATACAAACAGCTCAATAAAAGCCTGGTCTCCAAGCTTTTCAGCAAAAGAGTCATAAATAACTCTTTTATGGCTGCTAAGCTTATTAAAAAGCAGTAAAACCTTAAGGCGTTCGCCAAATTCAGTTTTAGAAATAAAGTAACCTTTTCCGGCTACCGAGCCTATTGTTCCAGCACTCTTAAGGTCTCTGTAAGAGCGTTCGACGGTGTTCCGCGCTACATCCAGTGCCTCACTAAGGTCATTAATGGATGGTAAGAGGTCATTTAGGCATAATTGGTTTGTTTTTATGCCGTTCAAAATTCCATTGGTAATCTGTAAATACTTAGGTACAATGGAGTAGTCATTCACTTTGATGATTTTCAGATAATTTTTCATACAGCTTAATAACTAATTGATCAATTATAACGCTGGTTCCAAGTTTTCAAATTTTACCACCCATGATCCATCTTTTGGGAAACCAGGCTGTGCACCTTTTGAGCCGTCCCAGCCTGCGGTCATCATAGCCACAGCATACAATAGGCCGCCGTTTCCCGGGAAGTAAGGGTATGGGCCGCCGCCATCTACAAGGCCATGTTCATCCAAAATAAATCCCGGATAATCGAGTAAATATTTAATAGCGAGGTCGCTATGGCCAAGGCGGGCTGCACACATGGCCAACATAGGGAAATCCCACCCCCATGTTTCGTTCAGCCGCCATTTTTCGTTTACCTTCGCTAAGGTCTTATCCATAACCGCAGTATCAACACCGTCTCCCGGTAACATACCATAGGCTCCAATCAAAGCCGGATGTTCATAATTATAGATACTCCATTGCCCGTAAATATTTTCCCATTGTACATAAGTCCCGTCCTGTTGAGGCAATAGTGAAAGACCCTTTAGTACTTTGTCATAGGCTGGGTTGGGTGCAAGGCCTAATCTTTTACGCCATTGCTGTGCAAGCTTCAGGCCCGTACGCCAATAGCTCAATTCAAAAACAGGGTTTATTGCAGTTCGCGGCTGTGCATTTTCTGATACAACCTGCAGCGGATAACCGAGGATAAAGCGTTTTTCACGTCTTTGATAATATGGGTAAGAAGCCATAAAATCTGCTGTGTTGCTAATTACATCCTGCCATTTCTCCAGCACTGACCGTACCGGATTTTTACGATATTCCAATTCTGCCATGAAAATAGGGTGAGGCTGTTGCCAGATTAGTAGCGGATTGATCTCATTTGGCCATTCCCAAAGTTGATCATCACCTAAGGTTTTTGGCCATCTTACACCTTCATAACCCTGTTTTTTAGTCCGTGGTTTATAAGCTTCCAGATCTTTACGATAAATTGAAATTATATTATCCATAGTATGAAAGCGGTTCCATAGTGCATAATGTGCCGCGTGCCACCAAATCATCTCAAAATGGAATTTACCATACCAGCCATTATTTACCAGCCCGCTTTCCTGAGGTGGCATGTTTCCTGCCTCATTAACGGCCATTAGGTATTGAGATAAGACTATCCGGCGTTCCAATTCCTTCCATCTTTGATCTTTGCTGGCAGAAAGATCAATAGCACCTCCGGTGCTCCAGAAATTTTTCCACTTAGCAATACTCGCTGCCCGTACTTGTCCGAAGCCTGGCAGGTTTGCGGGTATTGCCTGCTTTGAGAAGCATAGCGTAAACTCCAGGTTGTTTCTCGATGCCGGTTTCAGCGTATATTCATGCTCTGATGCTTTGCTTAAATGCGCCGCACCGTTCCATTGCAGCTTTACGTTAAAGCGTGTATCATCCAGCAGGCGTTGAAAGTCGGCTTTATTGGCACTTATATTTGCGATGGTTTGATGTTTAGCCGGATTGTTCCAGTCAGCGCCATTACCAAATTCTTTTTGCGATGCGTAGGGAAAAGCCAGTTTTATGGCAATCACTCCGTCATTCAAATTAGGCGCCTCAATTTTGACCGACACGGCGTCAGAATTAGGATCACCGATTGTGGTGACCTTCACAGGTTTTCCCTCAACTGTAAACGAACTTACAGCAATGCCGCTCCAGAGATCCAGCTGTTGTATTGGATTGCCCAACTGTGTTAACGCTACTTCCTTACCATCCTTTGTTTTAAGGATAAAGCCAATCCTCGCTAAATTGAGCCGCTGTGGATTTGCGCGCATCCAATTTACAAGATCATTTTGTTCTTCGTTTTGTATATCATAGCCAACCAGCCTTCCCTGGGTATCCCACTGCTGACCTCTGAACTGCTCAGGGCCATCCTTTCCTGGCAGTGGAAACTTGTGCCACCCCCACTCAGACATAGTATTTGCATCCTGATTATATGTTTGTAAACCAGTGATATCAAAACCGAAAGCAAAATGTCCGTTTCCAACCTGGGTAGGTCCTTTGGAGTTTCTGTTGGTTATAACAAGGTTATGCCTGCTCACGACCTGATGCCTGTCAATGGGCGATGGATTTGCTTTTAAAATAGGGCCTGAAAAAGCAAAGAAAACAATTAGTCCGATAGTAAAAATTCGATACGAAGGGATTAAGTAATTTTTTTTAATCATATAAATAAATCTTAAAAAGAGGTTTATAACATTGCAGGATGTCTGCGGATAATACAATATTGCGCATATTGATGCAAGCATTTTTAATGCACTTGTTAAGTCATAAAAAAATATCAAGTTCTTTTTTTAAAAAGCGCTATAAATCAATTACTTATAATAATGTTTGTAAACAAAAATCTCACTTAAGTATTACATGATTTGGTTTCCAACAGCTTTCCATTAGTTGATAATCAGCGATTTATGTAATAGAATTCCCTCTCCATGGTCCCCTGTTTTTTGAAGATATGGATAAATGGTAAATTAGGTTTTTCAAGATATTATGAAACATTACTTTGTATTAATCATCCTGTTGGCTATTGTCACAACTAGCAAAGCTGATACAATTGCCAGCCTTTTAAATCCTTTAAAGGCAGAATTGCTTCAGAAGGCTCGTTATGATGCCCAAAAAGAAGCGGTAATTGATCATTATAAAAATGAATTGGATAACTGCGGAGCATCAAATGACGAACGCCGGTATCAACTTACCCGATCACTTTTTAAAGAATATAAAGTTTACAAATTCGATTCAGCCCATGTTTATGCCCAAAAGCTTTGTACACTGGCGGAACGATTGCATAACCCATTTAAAAAACGGGAAAGTCAAATCAATATGGCCATTGTCCTCGAATCAACCGGACTGTACCTGGAAACGAATGAATTATTGGTAAAAATCACTTCGTCATCTCTGGAAAGGCCTTTGAAGGTACCTTATTACGAGTTGCAATTTCATTTTGAGAATGATTTGGCAAAATACGCCCAAGGTACATTCAATGAGGCAGGCCACCGACGCAAAGCCGCTCAATACCTTGATTCTACTCTGCTTTATGCCACACCAGGAAGTTTTGAGCAGCATATACATATGGCGGAAAAAAGTGACACCTTGGGCCAGCAGAGCAGTACCGCCCACTATTGGTATTTATATAAGCAATATCCGCTCACAACGCACCAGCGAGCAATGGTCGCCACCGGGTTAAGTTTTAGTTACGACGGAAGCGAAAAAATACGGCTTCTGGTTACCGGCGCAATAAATGACATCAGAGCGTCTATAAAAGAAACTGAAGCGATATTTATTTTAGGAAAAGAACTTGCGGCAATGGGAAGGCTTGATGATGCGTATGAATTTGTTCAGGCGGCTTCAAATGATGCAGAATTTTTTAACGCCAGGTTGAGAAAAGTAAAGATATCAAGTGAACTGTCAACAATTTCAGCAAAACGGATCAATCAGATTGAAAGTGAAAAATCAACTTTTATCATTTATCTGATTGCCATCATATCCGTTTCAGTCATTGTGTTTTTGGTTGCTTTTATCATATTTTTTCAGATGAAGCGGCTCAAATTGAAGGAAGCTATAATAAATGATAAGAATATTATTTTGGAACGGACAAACGAGCGATTGTATAGTGACTCACGTATTAAAGAAGAGTATATAGGGTACTTTTTTAACGTTTTTTCAGGCTATATAGTAAAATTGGAAAAATTAAAGATAGGATTGGAACGAAGACTTAAAATTGGCAAGTATGATGAGGCACTGACAATCACCAACAATATAGATATTAAGAAAGAACGTGACGAACTTTTTAAAACGTTTGATGAAACATTTCTTCGATTGTTTCCCAATTTCGTATCAATGTTTAACGAATTACTTCCGGAAGAAGATCAATTTCATCCAAAAGACAGTGAGCTCCTAAGCGCACATTTAAGAATTTTCGCCCTGACGAGACTGGGAATCGTTAATAATAAAGTAGTTGCTCAAATATTAGAAAAATCAGAAAGTACGATATACACCTATAAAAATCGGATAAAAAATAAGGCATTGTTACCTGGAATGGCTTTTGATGAGGCGGTCATGAATATTAAAATCGGTTTATAAATTGATAATGATGAGATTTTTTCTCTGGCACATAGTCAACACATTGAAAATGAGTACGGTATGAAAGCTTGCTTGGGATTTTAATTAGAGATGAAGAAAGCACCTCAATAAACATAAGCTAAATCAATTTAATAAAAACAACTTTTTTTTCTTTTTATATTTCAACATTACAAATGGGTAACTTTAATAGTGCTATTTAAGAAATCTCTACAATAATGTTGACCGCTAATTCTGATGCGCTCAATTGTGATTCGGAAAGCTCAACACCAAAAGCACAACGGTAATGACAGCGTGATTGGCCGCCATTCAATTACGGTCGTATTTGGTCCGTCAAACTAAAAAAAGCCAGCTTACATTCAGAAAGATGGCTTTTTCAGATTTTAATTTTTTAAGGTATGATGTAAGTCCGGCGGGCAACCCAGTGTTTCCCGATAAGAAACTGGTTTACTGCCATCTACGTCGAGAACCCCAAATCGTTCTCCAAGCTCTGCACCGATCAGGGCCTGGCCTGAAAGATTTAACAGTTCATCAGACTCATAAAGGGCAGCGATGACCCGCCCCGTAAACTGTGGCGACTCCCGTTTTGTCTTCGGCTTTTTATCTTCAGGCAACGAGGATATATAAGCACGCGCTCTTTCTGTATCCAGAAACCCCATCCATACCGACACTGCTGCTACGTTATGAGATCGTAGTTCTTTGGCCATATCTGCAGCCATTTTATCCGATCCTGCTTTTTGAGCCCCGTAGGCAGGACCATGATAATACCCAACGGCAGCATACTGCCCGGTATTAACAATAAGGCCTTTTCCGTTAGCAAAAAGCAAAGGAACCGCGTAATAACTGGAGACGTAATGAGAACGCAAGCCAACGTTAAGCAGGTCCAGGGGCTTCAGTGAATTTTCCCAGAAAGGGATTGTTTTGGCCACGTCATCATTTGCATTGGCAGCATTATTTACTAAAATATCCAATCGGCCATATTCCCTTTTAACCTGTTCGAATAAGGCGATCACTGAACTATCTTCGGCATGATCGGTGATTACCGCGATCCCTTTTCCACCGGCGGCAGTTACTGTTTTTGCGGTGTCGATTATTGAGCCTGAGATTTCATCTCCTTCACCGGAACTTCTTCCAGTTACGTATACAACTGCACCTTTTTCGCCAAGAGCAATCGCGATTCCTTTTCCAGCGCCTCTGCTGGCACCAGTTACAACGGCTATAATTTGTTTGTTCATTTTTTTCAATATTAATTGGGACAAAAATCAGTAACCTGCCCCGTACATTTCCGTCACTAACAAAAAGGTAAGCACTAACCTGAATGTTATTGTTTTTACATTCCTGTCACAGTAATGATGAAGACGATGCAGGATAATGATTAATTTTGCGTTGTAAGGCAGGCAGTTATCCCACGGCAGCATTAGAGACCCGATAACATGAAAGATTTAGCAAACCAGGATGAAGATACACCAGTTTCCAATTGCCGGCCGAGCCTGAAAGCTATCGATGATGCGCTTTATGTCATCGGGGGTAAATGGAAACTTAAAATCATCGTTATGCTATTCGATGGAAGTAAGCGGTTTAATGATCTGCAGAAAAGTATCCCCGGAATATCAGCCCGTATCCTTTCCAATGAACTGAAAGCATTAGAACTTAACTGCTTTGTATCCCGCACCGTCCATGACGGAGCGCCGCTGGCCGTCGAATACGCTTTAACTTCCTACAGTCGTTCCCTCAGAACCGTCGTTCATGCTTTAGATGAGTGGGGCACTCAGCACCGGGAAATGATCCGGTCTAACCCGTAATCGGCTGTAACTTTACCAAAGATTTGCGCCCTGTTATAAGACAAGAAAAACTGGTGAGTCACACGGTGAGTCAATTCAGCCTGTGGTCCGTGTTATCACCACACCATTAATCTACTCGAAATTTAAGGCATAAAAAAAACCCACGGACGTGTGGAGGTTTTTGCTCCCGATAGTGGCGTTTTTTTGAACCAATTTATTGAAAAATTAAGACGAATTGAAAATATTGGAGAAGATTTTTCGAAATATCAATTAAGGTACCCGGCATTTATAAAATATCATAAAATGGAATTTGAATATCCATTGCTAATACTTCTCACCTGTTTTTTCGCAAATCACCCCTTATTTTGCCTCGCCATCGAACAGCAGGGTGATATTAAGGAATTTCATGATCTTAAAGGGTTTATGTCCGCAAACTAAGTTACGGATCACTTTTATACTTCCTGCTCACATTTATTATATAACCAAAATTATACAACCAAAAATATTTTCAAAAAAATTTGCGCAGTCAATCAACTGCATGTATACTTGCAGTCAATCAACTGCAAGTAAATATGAGACGAGATATTTTCCAGGCCATTGCCGACCCTACGCGCAGGTCCATTTTGGGTTTGCTGGCGTTAGGGGCTATGACGCCCAATGCTGTCGCGGAGCACTTTGACAGTGCCAGGCAGACGATATCAAAGCACATCCAGATCCTGACCGAATGTGAAGTGCTGATACAGAAAAAGACCGGCAGAGAAATATATTATCACTTTAACCCCGAAAAAATGAAAGAGATTGACATTTGGCTGGAACGCTTCCGCAAGCTATGGGAGGACCGCTTTGATCAGTTAGATAACCTATTAAATGACTTATAAACTAAACAATTATGACAAACAATTTGGTGTTCGAAACAGACCTTGCCGCTAAAACGATTCACATAGTACGCGAATTTAACGCTCCAATTGAAAAAGTATGGAAAGCCTGGACAGACCCTGACCTGCTTGAAAAATGGATAGCGCCGAAACCCTGGACGGCCGTAACCAAAATATGGAATTTTACCGTTGGCGGAAAATGGCTGTATGCCATGGTTGGCACTGAAGGCCAGAAACACTGGGTTTATGCTGAATTTACTGCAATAGAAAATGGCAGTGCTATTTCAACAACAGGTATGTTTTGTGATGGCGACGGTAACCCGGTTACTGGTGGTCCAAAATCATACCGGGATACTAAATTCTCAACCATTGACGGTAATAGAACGAAGGTCGATTCGGTGATTACCTTTGACGAAGAAGCTACCATTAAAATGTTCGTCGAAGGGGGCTTCAAAGAGGGCACTGCTATGAGTCTTAACAATCTGGATGAGTTGCTGGCTGCAGAATAGGTCCAATTTCTTCTTTATACTGTTTAAGCGGCTTCTTCCGTGTGCCTAACTTCGCTTAAATAGTATAAATCACTTATAAAACTAACAGCCATGACAAGCAACACAGAGATCACAAAAGACCACCTTGCCGCTATAAAAATTAATGTGATATGCCTGTTTAACGCACCGGTTGAAAAGGTATGGAAAGCATGGACATAAAAAGAAATACTTGACAAACACGATCAATTTTAAACACGATTGCTATGAGAAAATTAAAATTACAAGTAAACATGACACTTGATGGCTTTGTTGGCGGGCCAAATGGCGAAAATGACTGGGTGTTTCTGGCCGGCCCGGATGAAGCCGGTTTCCAGAAAATAATTGAGCTGGCCGACAGCAGCGATACCCTTTTGCTGGGGCGCAAAATGACCCCCGACTTTATCACTCACTGGGAAAATATGGTTGATAACATGCCCGACAGCCCTGCGTATCCTTTGGCGCAACTGATGGTAAATATGCGCAAG
>Ga0193717_1001411_pt1 | contig 14744 bp, 18 predicted proteins | sample U2c2metaG_FD_145900 | JGI IMG/M metagenome (GOLD analysis project Ga0193717, IMG submission 145900) | Soil microbial communities from a riparian zone of the East river system, Colorado, United States - U2c2 | ecosystem: Environmental > Terrestrial > Soil > Riparian zone | place: USA: East River... | reverse complement strand
CTGATCGAGGCTGGCTAACAGGGCGATCTGGGAGTATCCTTACCTTTGGCCTTAATCACCCTGACCGGGCAGAATGATCATGGCGAACGCACACAGCGCAATCCGCGAATCCACCGCAACCCGTAATCAGCCGACCCCGAACGCCGGCCTCTGCCTCCGTCGATGATCGTTCGCAAGTCGAACGGACCGGAGATCTCAGGGGCCAATGCGCTGAGGCAGCGCGTCGGCAACCAGGGCATTCAGCGATTGATGGGCGAGATGCCCGGCAACGCCAATGGGGCGCCACCGCTTCGTTCGCTTTCGATCCCGGCGAAGAATTCTGAAGGTTCAGGGCCGATCAAGCAAAGAAAATGCGCCGCCTGTGAGAGTGGCGGAGGCGTGTGCGCCGAATGCGCCAGTGAGGAAAAGCGTGAATCGACAAAGGCGGCGACTCGCCTTGTGTCATCAGCCCAAGAGCAAACCAGGGAGCTGCAAGCAAAGGAAAGAAAAGACGGACCGGCGGCAAAGGAAAAGGCCCCCGCGAAGAAAAAGGAAGAGAAAAAAGAAGAGCCGGTCAAATGCCCGAAAGAAACGATTACCATGAGCGGCGCAAAATGCGGCAAACAATACGGGGCCGTTGCGACCTATTGCTATGACGGAGCGGCTGACTGGTGGTTCAAGGAAAGCGTCAAGAACGGACCGGGACCGCTTTGCCAGCCTGGAAACATCAACCAGACATCGACCCCGTTCCAAAGCCACAATCCATGTGTTGGCGACGAGATTTTCGATAATAACGGGCCACCCGACAAGGTAGCGCCTTGTACCGACACCACCTTTCAAACCGTTTTCATAGGCCCGACGAAGGACAAGGTCGAGCAGTGCCAATACAAGCATACCCAAGTCATTGAAGTTACCGCCACCAATGCCAAGTCCGGCAAGGTCATAACGACCGCGGGAGGGAAACCGGCCGACTGTGCCTGGACGGCCTAGCCGAGAGTCCAAACAAGAGTGATCATGGCCGCAAGCTGGGACCAGGGACTGCCCCAACTCGTACTCAATGACGTCACTATCCATGCGAGCTCCCTGGCCGAGGGGTGGAAGACATTCTCCACCGAGTATCTGCTGCGATCGGTGCTGCTCGTGCCGGAACGGGCATTGCAAGGGTTGCCGTTCGACTATGTGTCGACAAGATGCACGGTCCAGGATCTGTACGACGCGTTCGCGGCCAGGTACGGACTCGCATGGATGCGGGACGAGCAGACGGACGTGGCCTGGTTTCATCCGGCCGAGCTATCGTACGACCGCATTCTCGCAACGAGAGTTCATGTGGCGTGGGACCAGCTCGGCCTGCCGATGCAGTCGGGCATACTGGAACCCCTGCAGGCCGGCAGTGGCTCCGGCATTACCGTCAAACGCTGGGGCTCCTTGTTTCAAAACACGTTCAATTACGCCGTGGACATTCCGGCCGGAGTGCACACGGTACGAGATCTTCTCAACCTCTGCTGCGTTGCCAATCCTACAAAGACGTTTCTCGTGCAGATGGGCCAAAGTGGAGCTTTCGTGACGGCGGTGAACCTGGTCCCGGACCAGATGGTTGCCGTGCCGGTCGGCGCATTGCATCTGTGGGATGCGGAGATCGACAAAGGGCGCGGGACCGGTACGCCTGGCCATCAGCGCGTAATGACGAAGCTCGCTGATCCGCAAGCCGACGTGCGGCGCGCGGCGCGGAGCTACCTGGAGGCGATCATTTGGAGCGTTCGGGTCGACGAGTGGGTGGCTGGCGGCACCTCGGCAGCGCAGACGCTATGGACATGTATCGGCATCGCGAGTGTGCTGGTCCGCTCCGAAGCGGCAACGCATCAAGCGTCGATCGAAACGATGAAGCGACTGGCGACTGACGACTTCCTCACGGAGTGCGAGCCGGCCCTCGCAGTGATGACGGCGCTCGATCTGGCCCGGCTGACGAAGCATGCGAGAGCTTTGGACATTGTTGAGAAACGAAAGTTTACCACAATCGAGCTCGCCGGAGTGGCTTCCGATGCATGCCGGGTCGCCGCGTTGTCAGGCTACGTACGCGAGGTACTGCAGGCAAAAAACGCCGACGCCTTGATCGGGGCCTTGAGGCCGCTCGCTGCGATCGTTCGGTCGCCGACCGCCGGAAAACTGGAATTCGAACTTGTTGGCTCTCCATAACAAAGTCGGCGCGACCCGCCTTCTCGGCACCTCAATTGTCCCCTTCGTGAGTACCAATTACTCGATTCTCGCGCGGACAAATGACAGTCCAAATCCGTAATTTCAACCGCGAAAATTGATGGGGGAAGAAGGACTCGAACCTTCGAAGTCATAAGACGGCTGATTTACAGTTCCCTTTGCCACTCGGGACGCTCCCCGCTAACATCGCTCCGGGGAACCAATGGTCCGCGGCCGGATTGGTGAAGGGGCGGCTGATCTGCCAGACGAAAGCGCGGTGCGTGATGAATTTTGGATATGCTCAGCCGTTCTCATTCAAACTCGGTGCCCGACCGGAGCTGAGGATTGCCGGCGTCCGCCATGGCGTGACGGAAATTACCTTGAGCGACGGAAGACTGGTCCGCGCAACGCTGCATGTAAAGGCCGTCAAGCCGAATCCGAAGACGCCGGGAGCGCTCGATATTTCCTACAACGTCATCACGGAAGTCATGGCCGTGCCGGACACGCCCATCCTCGACGTGCATGAAACCATTCAATAGGGCGGCGAGCAGGTCTCGTCTCCGCAGTTGCGTCTCCCACTCTTTCAGTGGACTCGCCTGGCGGCAGTATGCCGCCGACGCAAAAAGTTCGCGAACTGACAACCCCCTGGTTCGCGCCGGCGGGTCCTGCATTAAGTCCTGATCCCGAGCACGTTGGTCGCGCTTCTCGCATTACTAGCGGCACGCTGGCCTGCAGAAGTTTCTCGACAGCGCGTACGAAAATTAGTCGACAGCCCGCGGCATCGACCTCACCCAGCCGCCACCGGCCGAAGTGGCGGTGGCGAAGCGATGCGGCTGCGGGGTTTAAATGAAAGAGGCCGCCAACTGAGCGGCCTCTAGACGCGACCCACTGCGGCAACGGACCTTCATAGTCGAAGACCCGCCGAGATCGCGCATGGAACCCCGAACGTCCCGCGGCCAAATTCTGAGGAGGCGCGCAGGCGCCGTCTCGAAGGATGAAGGCCCGGGCCCCCTGCAGCGAATGCTCGGCCTCATGGTTCGAGATGCATGGCTTCGCCGCGCTCCTCACCATGAGGGAAAACCTTTATCGCAGGGCCGCCGCGATGTTGCCGCCATCGACGGTGGTCACGTCCCCGGTCGTGCGCTCCGCCAGTGCATGGTGCACGAAAGCCTGGGCGACATCGTCGGCGGTCACTTCCTGCCCGAGCAGATTGCCCGACATGTACTCCTTGGTGGAGATGCCGCGCGCGGCGGACCGGCTGGTGATCATCTCGTCATTCAGCAGGCCGGAGCGGATGCGGTCCGCATTGACCGCGTTGACGCGAATACCGTCTGCGCCGTGTTCCAGCGCATATTGACGCGACAGAAACAGCGTCGCGGCCTTCGGCAAACCATAGGCGCCGAACCTGGCCCCCGGATTGACCGCCTGCTTGCTGGCATTGAACAGCAGGACGCCGCCGGTTCCCTGCTGTTTCATGATCCTGACGGCATTCTGCGCCACGGATTGATGCGCGAAGAAATTCAGCTCGAAGCTCTTCCGCAGCAGGCCGTCATCGAGCGTCGCAATCGCCCCCTCCCATGCCGCGCCGGCATTTGAGATCACGATATCAACGCCACCGAAGGTCGAAACCGCCGCGTCGAAAGCCGCACGCACCGCTGTGGGGTCGGTCACGTCGCAGCCGACGCCGATGGCATGGTTGCCGACGGCCTTGGCGACGTCGGCAGCCGCGGCCGCATCGAGATCGGCGACAATCACATGGGCACCCTCGCGCGTGAACGACTTGGCCGTCGCCATCCCGATCGCGCCGGCTCCGCCCGTGACCAAGGCAACCTGCCCGGTCAACGGTTTCGGCTTGGCGCCGGCGAGCTTCGCCTGCTCGAGCGACCAGTATTCGAGCGGGAAAAGATCGGCGCGACTCAGCGGCTGGAAACGGCCGACGGCCTCGGCATCGTGCGCCGCCTCGATATACATCTCACCGACGTCTGCGGCGATCTTCGCATCCTTCAGCGCGCGGCCGTGCCCGAACAAGCCGAGGCCCGGGACCAGCGTCAGCCGGGGCATCGGATCCAGCATGGTGCGCTTCACATCGTCGCGCGCGTCGTTGACCCGGAAATAGTCGGTGTACTCGCTCATGAAGGCGGCCACGCGTGCGTCGATGATACTTCGGTACGCATCGAGCTTGTCGGCATCGGGAGCCGGCAGCACCAGGGGGCCTGTCTTGATGCGGATGGAGAGATCTGGCGTGGACACGCCGCGGGATGCCATGTCCTCGACCTCCGCGGCATTGACGAATTCGAGAATGGCGGATGAGGCGCGGAATTCGCTCACCATCCGGTCGTATTTGCCTTCGCCGCGGCTGACGGCGACGGCGCCGCGCAGCATGGCGGCGATTTGGGCTGATGTCGCCAGCTTCGCGGGCAACCGCGCCGGCGAGAACGGCTTCTTCCCGTTTTTCCGCACGTGCTCCTCCGCCAGCGTGACGTAGCGGATCATGCGATCGTAGGCTTCCCTGGCGGTTTCGCCGAAGGTGAAGATGCCGTGCTTGTCGAGGATCAGACCTTCGACGCTCGGGTCCTGATCGAAGACATCGGCCGCGGCCCTGGCGAGATCGAAGCCCGGCATGATGTAACGCACGAACCCCATCTTTGGGCCGAACACTTCGGCGCTCATCGCCCGGCTTTCCGGCTGATCGGCAATCGCGAGAATCGCGGTCGAGTGCGTATGATCGACGAACTTATGCGGCAGGAACGCGTGCAGCAGCGTTTCCACCGACGGATTGGGGGCAGCCGGATTGATCAGGTTGGCGCGCTGCAGCGCGACCATGTCCTCGTCGGACAATTTCGCGAGCTTGCGGGACTTCAGCAGCGGCGCGATCTTCACGGCGGGCAGCCCCTGCGGCTCGATCGTGGCCATGTCCCAGCCACTGCCCTTGACGCAAAGCACGTCCCAGATGTCGCCGACGAGATCCGTCACTTTGGTTTTCAGCGAGGTATTGCCGCCGCCATGCAGCACGAGCCTCGGGTCGCCACCGAGCAGCCGCGTCGAATAGGTCCGCAGCGCCAGATCGCGACTGATCCCCTTGTCGGCGTACTGCGCCACCATCGTCTCCGCATCGCTGTCGCGCCAGAGATTTTTCATTACTCACTCCCTGAATTTCAGGAGGCGGCGGACGCATCCATCCGCCTCTTCATCCTGCATCTGCTGAATGTCACTTCGACGGCTTGGAACGCCCGTCCGCAGTCCAGCGATCGATCAGGCGCCGTGCCGCCCCACTCTAGCAGGCCGCCGAAGCCGAAGAAATCCAGGCCGAAGAAGAAGTGACCGAGGTCGTCACCGATCCTGCCGTGATGAGCGGCGACCCCGTGGTCCACGGCACGCGCATTCTGGCGGAGACGATCGTGTCGTATCTGCGCAGCGGCTACTCGCCGCGGGAGATCTTCGAGGACTATCCCAGCCTGCCGTCCGACGGGATCGACGCGGTGGTGCGCTGGGCCGAGACGACCTACGGCCCGGGCTGGAAGACGGCCGCCCGGACAGATCATGCCTGATCGGGCCGTCCGGCGGCTCTCGGATCGCGGAGAACACTTTCCCGCCAGCCGGGTGTTTCCCCGTCCCTACAGGATCCGGTGCTGAGACGGCTGTAGACGCCTTGCGAGGCGTTCGAGTTCGCGAGGCTTCGAACGTCCAGGATGCAGTACAGGCATGGCAACGGGGCGCAGCCAAATCGGAAAAGTTTTGCGCTTGTGTGACCCCAGAGTGACCCCGGACTTGGAAAGGCGTTCCTCGGTATTCCTGTCCACAAAGTTGGAGTCAATGAAATCAAGGGTTTCTCACATTCGACAAACCCAACAAAATCGGCTCAAATTCAAGAAGCCATTGGTAATAGCTGATTTGGTGGGGGAAGAAGGACTCGAACCTTCGAAGTCATAAGACGGCTGATTTACAGTCAGCTCCCTTTGCCACTCGGGACACTCCCCCGCTCAACAACATCAAGGCCTTGATCCGCCGGAACGGCGGCGACACGGCTTGGATGACGTTAAAACCGGTTGCCGATGGCGGGCGCCCGGTTGGGCGCGTTTATGAGGGAATCGCCCCGGCAAAGTCAACCAAGGGAGTTGCGAAACCGCGTCTCTTCCCGGACACCAATCCCGGGCCCGAAATTGCCATTATCTGGAACCCGTGAGACAAGCGCGCCATGAGCGATCGCGATAAAAGGCCGCGCTTTCAGCGCGCGCCCGGCAAAGGACCAGCTAAGGGGCGCGACGCCGGGCGTCGGCCGCCCTGGCGCGACCCCGAGGCGAGATCGGATGGCCCCGCGATTCTTTACGGCTGGCACACGGTGGCGGCGGCGCTGGCCAACCCACAACGCAAAATTCGAAAACTGCTGCTCACCGAAAACGCCGCGCGGAGGCTCGCCGACGAGAACATCGACACCCGCGTCACGCCGGAAATCGTCCGTCCCGGCCTGATCGATCAACGCCTCGGGCCCGATGCCGTGCATCAAGGCCTGCTCGCCGAGGCGGATCCCTTAGGTTCGCCTGAACTCGACACCCTGGCGCAGCAAGGCATCGTGCTGGTGCTCGACCAGATCACCGATCCGCATAATGTCGGCGCCATCATGCGCTCGGCGGCGGCGTTCGCCGTCAAGGCCATCGTCACCACGGCGCGCCACAGTCCGGAGGCGACCGGCGTGCTGGCAAAGTCCGCGTCGGGCGCACTGGAACTGGTGCCGCTCATCACCGTGCAAAATCTGGCCCGTGCGCTGAGCGAATTGAACGACGTCGGCTTCATGACCGTCGGCCTCGACAGCGAGGGTAGCGAAAACCTCGCCGCGGTCGCGCTACGGCAGCCCTTGGCGCTGGTGCTCGGCGCCGAAGGCAAGGGCTTGCGGCAATTGACGCGCCAGACCTGCAGCGTGGTGGCGCGCCTGGACACGCCCGGCGAAATCAAAAGCCTCAACGTCTCCAACGCCGCGGTTCTGGCGCTCTATATCGGCGCGAGCCGGCTCGGCCTGATGGGCTGACAAGACAACGCCCGCTCGCAAATCCATGCGAACGGGCGCCGATGTTTTTCAGACGATCTCCAGATCAGAAGCGGCGCATTCCGTGACCGTAGCCGCGGCCAACGCCGTAGCTGCGCGCCACGCCGTAGCGGTGACCGCCATAGCCCATGCCGTAGCGAGCGCCGTAACCGCGGCCGATGCCAACACCGTAACCGCGTCCAATGCCGTAACCGCGGCCGATGCCAACGCCGTAACCGCGACCAATGCCGTATCCGCGTCCGACGCCGTATCCGCCGTAACGATAGCCGGATCGGACGCCGTAGCCGTAACCGACGCGCGCGCGCCACGGGCGATAATACGGGCGCGGGGCGTAGCCGACGGCAGCGCCGCCGTAATAGCCGCCACCGCCATAGCCATAGCCACCACCGTAGCCATTTCCATAGGAGCCCCAGCCATATGCGGCGTTTTCCCGATAAGTCGGAACAGGCGCGAAGTTGCCGGGGCCGGAATAGGTCGGGCCTTGATTGACGTGGTAATATTGCGGGGAAAGTTCGGGGAGCTGCTCATACGAAGCGCAACCGCCGCATCCGCCGCCATAGCCGTAGCCGGCGACACTAGCGGTGTAGGCGGTACTGTAGCCGCCGTAGCCATAGCCGCCGCAGGGGCTGACATAGGCCTGGCCGCACGGCGAGCACGAGCTGAACAGACCGAGACCGCCACACGCCGATGCCGGCGCGGCGCTCGCGGTCAGTGCGGCGGCTGCCGCGATCAATCCTGAAACCATCTGACGCATTACTCTCTCCTGTCGATCTGTTTTCTTGGTTGGGTAAGGGGTTAGGGGCGGAACTTCTTGTGATTTCGATAGTCGAAATCCTGCGGCGAACCGGCGCCGATTTGCGGCGCGACGATCACCGCAGGCGGATTGGTTGGGACGTCAGTCTGCGGCGGTTGCGGCGCAGACTGGACGGACCATGACTGATGAAAACTTTGCGCGCGGGGCGGCAGCTTGCGGTTGGCGGGCGGCTGGATTTCGAGGCGCCCGTAACCCGGCGTATGGCCGGCGCTCGGATAATAGCGGCCGACCGGAGGTCCGGGATCGACGATGCGGCCGCCATAGACCGTCGGCTGGACGTGGACGTTTTTGGCCAGTCCCCAGTCGCTTTCCACCACGGCCCAGGAGGCATCGACGCCGTTGATGATGATGGGCACGCCCGCGCGGCCGGGAACGACGATGGAAAATCCGTCATTGGCCGAAGCCGGACTTAGAGCCGGCAACGTCGTCCCGATCAGAAGAAGCAGTGCTCGTGCCACACGCATGATTGAGGGTCTCGATTGACTGATCGCACCCTAATCGAACGCCCGACCTCAAGGGTTAAAGCCGCGGCCCAAACTGCCGGTAAGCCTAACGCGTAAGGATTGGCCGGCGCTCAATTGCGCAAAGCGCGCTATGGAAATGTTAACGCGGCCTGTCGCTAAGCATTGCGGGATGGACCGCTGATCGCGGCATTCGTTGCCGCTAGAATCGACGACTGGCCGACACGCGGAACGGGTTCGCTAAGGGTCATATCGAGCCGGTGGCGAAGCGTCGGTTACCGGACATTAGGAGCTTCGTCGGACTTGGACGAGCCAGCCTGAAAAACGACTAAAAGCTATTAATATTCAAATATTTATGCAAAAATCTGCTGACAGCCCTCACCCTACCAGAACACCGCATTTCGAGCATTCGATTGCTGGCGAGTGTGACTTCCGGGAGACAGCGTTTTTCGGCTTTTCCTGTATGGTTGGGACATCGCGCCAAAGATGCGCTGGGAATTTCGTTAAAAAACTTGGGGTCTCACATGAACAAATTTCTGACTGGTACGATCGCAGCGGCCACCATGACCTTGGCCGTGCCCGCTCTCGCTGCCGATATGGCGCCGCGCTACTCCAAGGCGCCGATGGCTCCGCCCGTCATCGTCTACAACTGGACCGGCTGCTACATCGGCGGCAACGTCGGCGGCGGCTGGTCCCGGATTCGCGAGACCGGCGTCACGGTAGCCGGCGTGCCTTTCCCATCGGATTTCGGCAGAAGCGAAGGTACGGGTGTGATCGGCGGCGCGCAGATCGGCTGCGACTATCAGTTCGCTGGCAATTTCGTGGTCGGCGTCCAGGGCATGTTCGACTTCGCGGACATCCGCAGCAGCCATATCCTCCCGGCGTTCCCGGCCTTTTTCACGGAAAACCGGACCAAAAACGTTTTCACGGCGACCGGCCGCATCGGTTATCTGTTCGCTCCGCAGGTTCTGGGTTACGTCAAGGGCGGCGGCGCCTGGGCTCGCATCGACACCACCCACTTCGCCACCGTTCCTCCGCCCACGATCGTCTCGGAATTCGCCACTGGCCAGGATCGCCAGGGCTGGACCGTCGGCGCCGGCCTCGAATGGATGTTCGCGCCCGGCTGGTCGGTGTTCGGCGAATACAACTACATGGACTTCGGCACCAAGAGCGTTGGCTTCGTCACTGGTCCGCTAGCGGTCGGAGCTCCGTCCGTCGTTTCGACCCGCTTCGAAATCCAGCAGGCGCTGGTTGGCGTGAACTACAAGTTCAACTGGGGTGGACCGGTTGTTGCGAAGTACTGATCTGAGCTGACTTCTCTCCCTAAACTGGGCCGGCACTTGTGCCGGCCCTTTTGCTTTGGGGGCAGGCACGGCGTTGCCAACCCATTCACGCAGGAATACGTGGCGCCGAACGGCAACGTCTGGCCGGCTACCCGCTCGGACCGGAAAAGCGACGGCTAGCGCTGAGCGACCCGATCGACGAGCGCGACCGCTCAACGGATGACGCGCATCACTTCTGGTCGGCGATGGTCTTGATGACGAGGCTGGAGAGCTGAACCACAAGTTGCCGCAGCCGGGCATTTTCCTGCCGCAGCGATTGCAGATCGGGATCGTCGTCGCGCCTAGCCGCTGACCGGTCACGATGACAATCGGGCATGCGCGGTGGCGGAGTTGCGCTTCCCATGGCTAACCCTCCCCTTAAAGGTTTGCCGAAACCGCCCCAGTGCCCACACGAACCGGATGATCCCTGAGTCGTGTGGCAACACCACGGCCCGAAAGCGGTCTCAAAGGGATGCGCCGGTTGACGCGGCCTGGCCTGCGGCCATAAACAGACCCCGTCGTGCGGCATCCAGATCCTGTCGGCCGCGATATTGCCGACACCGATCCGGTCGATTGCCTTCAGCCGGTTTAGCTCAGCGGTAGAGCAGCGGTTTTGTAAACCGAAGGTCGGGAGTTCAATCCTCTCAACCGGCACCATTTTTCCAATGACTTAGCGTACTCATCGGTTTTTTGCTGGCGCGTAACTGGCGCGCAGAGGGTCCAGTAGTCCTGAATGGCTTGCGCGGCCTCTTTCAAATACTGCGGGTCGAACTCCGCATAGCCGGGCGATCTTCTCGATCGCCTCCTATGCCTCGCAGGCGGCGGACTGGCTGAGGGATGGACCGAAGGAAGCCGCCTCTAACCCCGAAATGGCGGAAGCCGCTGAATAACGACTTGCCCCGGTGGTTGTACCGGGACATTGTTTCGCCTCGTACATCGGGAGTATGGATCGTGGATTTGGGAGACGCGCCCCTTAAAGAAGCCGTTGAAGCGATCGACAAGATCGCAGGCGTACTAAAAAAACTGGGAGGGCTCCTAAGCTCAGCAATTGACCGAGGCGCAGAGCTCATCGCTTGGAGAGAAGCCAAAATTATCAGGGACGAATTAGGTACTTTTCTTGTCCTTAGCACTCATCATTTGTATCGATCGAATGCTACCTTGGCCGACTTACTGTCCAATGATCCCGACCTTGGCAGTGATGAACTCAGGTTCCACGTCGACTCCACGCTTCTTTCGGTTACGCATTTACTTGATGGGTTAGCGCACTTCGAATCGAAAATCGCATCGAAAGAGTTTTACGGACTCTTAGTCGAGACCTTGCGGGCTCGACAAACTATTCTGATCAAGATGAGGCAATTCGCCTCGCAGGCGCACCGCGAAGGCTCCAATAGCGAATATGAAATCCGCTGGGAATTCCATGAAAAATATCTAGGACTAATCGATCAGTTGAAACAGGCTAATGGTTTAATGGCGAAGTATATTGAACAGATGGAGTCGAATACTAAACTGCCGAAGGCGAAAAATGCTCCTAAAAAGCGCTCTCGCAAGCCGCGCCCATAGCTCTATCCAATTTGTCGATTCCAAGCAGCGTCTCCGAGGTATCGTGAACGCTCACCGTTGGCCGGTAGCGGTTACCGTACTCAATGAAATGCTCCTTGCCAAAAAAAAGGTGAATACTGCGCTTTTTGGTGAAGCAGCCCTAGCGCCAGTGGCAAAGGAGATGGCTTGATGAAGCTGTGGGCCGCCCTCACCGCATGGCGCGAGGTCAATCCTTAAGTTCGTTCGTCGCTTTTACTTGTTTGATCTCGCCCTGAGGAACGAACATCACCCGTTTATCTGTGAAAATTAGGAACCCCGCCGATGAGGCGCGAAGAATTTTTCCGACCACGGGCTCAGTAGTTTCTTTTAGTGTGAAATTGTAGGTCGTTTTGGCTGAGTAGATCTCATGCTCAGCAACGGCCCTACCGACGTAATAAATTGCCAACACCGTGAAGGCGATCGAGGAGAACCCCGCCGAGACTCCGATCTTCCCCGTCCTTTTGAAATCAGCGTGGTCTATTGCCAGCATAACTATCGCGAAAATGACGCTAGGCGTCGCTATCATACGCTCGACTGACACATGTTTCGGAGCGAGATCAGGAAAGAAGTACGAGATACCGGCTATGCACAGAAGCGACCCGCCTATGAACGCTAGAACAACCCAGATGATCTTTTTTATCCCCGCCCTGTCGCCCGCATTTTTAATGATCGCTTCGACATATCCTCCCCAAAAATAGAAGCCCAGCGACCCAGCCAAGATGGTGACTACGAAGCTGAACGAATAAACCAGATTTGTGATGTCCATCACGCCGATAAAATGGAGCCCGATCTTTGAAAAATATCCGATGTTGAAGATTGAAAGTATCAGCACGGCCAAAATTGAGATTGCCGGAAGATAAGCAACCATTTTCGCCGACTTGGATGGTTCGTTCACATCAGCCATGTTGACCCTTTCCGACAGGGCTCAGCCCCTTACGGGCCTATGCTTGCGGACTTAGCATGGAGCGCCGTGCGGTCGCCGGTTAATTCCCCCGCGTAGTCGTCGATCGCGGTCTTGAGGCGGTCGTAAGCATCCCCCCGATTCTTGGCTTTGAAAATCAGGTAGTCTCGAATAATCCGCAGCGCTTCCAGATCGGCCGCGCGGCCTGCGCGTTCCTGATCCTCTTCAAACCGGCGCTTTTTCTCTGCGGCATAGGCGCGGGCGGCGGCTCGGTTTTCCGCCTTGGTCATGTGCCCTCCCGCCTTTGAGAGAGGAAAAGAAGCACAAATCGTGAACGAACGGCAAGCCGCTACGGATAGGCGGTGTGGAAATGGAACACCCCAAGCCCCGCCGTGGCGCTATTCAGAAAACCCACCCACCCGATGGCTGGGTCCGATTCCGGGCTTTCCGAACAGACACGGGCTTGAACAGGCACCTACCTTGGGGCCGTGACCCAGCGGCCCATTACAAGGACGAGAAGCGAGTAATAATTGCCGCAATGGCGATGACCAACGTGACCAGCGCCACCAGCCCTCCAGCGGCGCCGACGACGGTCAATCCGATTGCCACATTAAACCCGGACTTTGAAAACTCATCCCTGCTCGTCGCGGCCATGACGCTGAAGGCGATGCCGACGTAGTTTACAATCGCCCCCAAGAGGCCGACACCGAACAGGACAACAAAGGTCCCCATCCCTTTGAGTTGGGGCGTCGTCGCATAGTCCTTCAAAACACTCAGACAGCCCACCAGCCCTGCAGCATGGGCAACGAGCAGATAGTTCGCGCTCTTCACCTGGCTCTCGTAGTGGTCTTTGACGTTGTCGCTGATGACCTTGTCGGTTTTGTCTTTGGCCATGCCTTGCCCCCTGTTTCACAATCTTTACGTGAAACATTGACGGCCCGCCACGGGCGGCGCACGATTCTGGCGGTGGCGTGATGGTGCCAAGCAGTAGCGCAGGATCGCCGGAAAGCCTGCCTGTAAAGCTCGTAAGTCCAAAGGCCGAGTGACTAGCGGCCAGAGGTGCGGTCTGGCCTCGACAAAACGTACGCGGCACCCCCGTGACGCGAGGTGACCAACTAAGCCGCTCCGCCACCAATCACACCCGGTAGCTCTCCAGCGTATCGCCCTTGGCCTTAGCCCAGGCCGGCATCGTCCCGCAGCCTGACCACTCCAAAGCGCCATCCCGATACTTCACCGGCCTCTTGGGACGCGCTGTGGACGACTTTGACGGCTGAGCTGATACGACGCCGCCGAGGCGGTCGATCTCGCTCTGCAATTCCCTCTGGCGGGCGCTGACGCGGTCATTGAGCGCGGTGATGACCTTATCCCGCAGGTCGGCGAGTTGTTCGATCGAGAGAGTGTCGAGTTGCATGGTCGGCTCCTATGGAGCCAATTCATCAGAAAACCGAGAAAGGACAACGGGCGAAAAGGGGCATTTCAGGTGGCGCGCTTTTGGCGCGAGACCTCACGCCCCAGCGCGAATTTGCCTGCAATTCCGTGCCCTCGCGCGCCACCCCTGCCCTCTACAAACCCTTATAGATCAGGTGTTTCCTGATTTGAGATCAGGTTTGTAAACCGAAGGTCGGGAGTTCAATCCTCTCAACCGGCACCAGCTATCATCCGCGCAATCAGCGCCGGGACAACTTGCGCACCATGTCCGCGGCGTCAAATCCGATTGCCTTGCCAAGCTCGATCAGTTCAATCACGTCGATCCGGCGCTGGCCGGATTCCATATGCGTGACCCAGGACTGGTAGACACCCATCTTCTTCGCCAAATCGACCTGCCGCAGCCTCGCTTTCTTGCGCTGCTTAACCAGCATGGCCGCGAGTTTCTTCTGCAGCGGCGACTTGACTGTTTTTGGCATCTGGCCTCCGCGTGGTTGAGCTGATTGAGCTTGGCAAGGCGATCAGGTTCGATGCCGCCGCCGTGGTGGGCAAGTTGTCCCAGAGCTGATTTCGAGAGCTTGACCGGCTCAGTCCGTCGGCGTCAGCAGCTTGCCGGGTGTCGTCTTCAACCGCTTGGCAAGTTTGACAATCAGCTCGAGTGACGGATTACGCTTCGCGCGCTCGATGCCGGAAATGTAGGTGCGGTCTATATTCGTCTCCAGGGCAAGAGCCTCCTGCGACAGGTCAAGCACCTTTCGGGCCGCTTTCACGTTCTGCGCCAGGATTTTAGCATAATCGGCCATGACCCCATGGGACAAAATGTCGACTAATCGTCCACGGACTCATCGTCACATTTGTGCTTTGCAAATCTGGATGTAGACGATAATCTACAGACTGAGAGAACCGAGCAGGTGGACGCCCTTGAAAGCAAGCGCATTGGTTGCACGAAACATACGGAGATTGCGGGTCGCACAGGCGCTCTCGCAGGAGATGCTCGCCGTCGATGCGGGCATCGATCGAACTTATGTCAGCC
>Ga0193717_1001410_pt1 | contig 14748 bp, 20 predicted proteins | sample U2c2metaG_FD_145900 | JGI IMG/M metagenome (GOLD analysis project Ga0193717, IMG submission 145900) | Soil microbial communities from a riparian zone of the East river system, Colorado, United States - U2c2 | ecosystem: Environmental > Terrestrial > Soil > Riparian zone | place: USA: East River... | reverse complement strand
CGGTGTGGCTGTTCCTGTTCGCCTGTATCTATGTCTGGGGATCGGCGCCGAGCACGGCGGCGGTCGGGCACTGACCGAACGGAATATTCGCGACAGGGCGGCCCGCGTGGCCGCCCTTTTTCGTTCTATTGGCATGGTCCCGGTGATAGACACGCGCCATGGCAGAGCAACGGTCATTGGCGCAGTCGATCGCAACCGGCCTTGCGGGCCGCTGCCCGTGCTGCCGCAAGGGGCACCTGTTCGCCGGATTTCTTAACGTCCGGAAAGATTGCGAGGAATGCGGCCTCGACTATTCGTTCGCGGACGCGGGCGACGGGCCGGCGATCTTCGTCATTCTCATTTCCGGCTTCATCGTGGTCGGCGCCGCGCTGATCGTCGAGGTGATCTACCAGCCGCCGTTCTGGCTGCATGCGGTGCTGTGGGGACCGCTGATCCTCGCCGTGACGTTGCTGCCGCTGCGGCTGCTCAAGGGTCTGCTGATCGTACTGCAATATCATCATGCGGCAGCCGAAGGGCGGCTCGCGCCTGGACCGAAGCGGTGAGGGCGCCCGCCGCAGCGCCGCCGCGCCGGCGCGGTTCTTTCCTGTTTGCGTTGTTCGTTGTTACGGCGCTAGCCGTCATGGTCGCGCTCGGCACCTGGCAGCTTGAACGCCGCGAATGGAAGGAAGCGCTGATCGCCCAGCTCGACCGCAAGCTCTCCGCGCCGCCAACGGATGTGGCGCCGCGCGAACACTGGCCGCAGCTCAATCCCGGACAGGACGAATTCCGCCGCGTTACGTTTCCGGCGGAGTTTATCCCCGGCCAAGAGGCGCTCGTCTATTCGAGCGGCTCGCCGCTGCGCCCTGACACCACGGGTCCGGGCTATTGGGTGTTCGCGCCGGCGCGGCTGCCGGACGGCAGTGTCGTGGTGGTCAATCGCGGGTTCGTCCCGGAGGGGCGGCAGGATCCCAAGACGCGGCCAGAGGGCACTCCCTCCGGCACTGTCCAGATCGTCGGGGCGATGCGCTGGCCGGAGCCGCGCGGCCTCTTCACGCCGAACGACGACCCCGCCAGAGGCCTCTGGTTCGCACGCGATCCGGCCGCGATGGCGGCTGCGAAGACCTGGGGCGAGGTCGCGCCGTTCTATCTCGATCAGGAGGCGCCGCCCGCGCCGGGCGGCCTGCCCAAGGTCGGCCCGCTCAAGCCGAGCCTGCCGAACAATCACCTCCAATACGCGGTGACCTGGTATGGGCTGGCCTTGGTGATCCTGATTTCGGCCGTGTCGTTCTGGCGCGCCAGGCGGCGCGGTGCCGCCACGTAAGTCATTGGCAATAAAGAATTATCGCCGGGCGCGGCGGCTTCCTTGTGTATCCCGGGGCGCGCCACTAGTGTCAGCGCAACAAAATCAGGACCCTTCGGTGCGCTACATTTCCACGAGAGGCGAAGCCCCCGCGCTCGGCTTCATCGATGTGACGCTGGCCGGGCTTGCCCGCGACGGCGGCCTCTATGTGCCTGATTCATGGCCGGTTTTCTCGCCCGATCAGATTTCCGCGCTGGCCGGCCGGCCCTATGCGGAGGTCGCCTGCGAGATCGTGCGTCCGTTCGTCGGCGGCGCTATTCCCGACGCCGACCTCGCGCGCATGGCGCATGATGCCTACGGCTCGTTCCGCCACCCGGCGGTCGCGCCGCTCGCGCAGCTTTCGCCCGGCACGTTCGTGCTGGAGCTGTTTCACGGTCCGACGCTTGCCTTCAAGGACCTCGCGATGCAGTTCCTCGCGCGGCTGATGGATCATGCGCTGGTCCAGCGCGGCGAGCGCTCCACCATCGTGGTCGCAACCTCGGGCGATACCGGGGGCGCCGCCGTCGAGGCGTTCCGCGGCAGCAATCAGGTCGACCTGATCGCGCTCTATCCGCACGGCCGCATCTCCGACGTGCAGCGGCGCATGATGACGACGCCGCATGAGCGCAACGTGCATGCGCTTGCGATCGAAGGCACGTTCGACGACTGCCAGGCGATTGTGAAAGGCCTGTTCAATCATCACGGCTTCCGCGACCGCGTGCGGCTCTCCGGCGTCAACTCGATCAACTGGGCGCGTATCGTCGCGCAGGTGGTCTACTACTTCACGGCCGCGGTCGCGCTTGGGAGCCCGCGCCGCAAGGTCGCGTTCACGGTGCCGACGGGAAACTTCGGCGACGTATTCGCCGGCTATGTGGCGATGCGCATGGGGCTGCCGGTCGAGCGGCTGGTGGTCGCGACCAACGTCAACGACATCCTGGTGCGCACGCTCAAGACCGGCACCTACGAGGTGCGCGGCGTGACGGCGACCGTCTCGCCCTCGATGGATATTCAAGTCTCGTCCAACTTCGAGCGGCTGCTGTTCGATGCCTACAATCGCGATGCCGCGTCGGTGCGCGCCCTGATGGGATCGCTCGCGCAATCGCGCCGCTTCACCATCGCGCCGGAGCCGCTGACCGAAATCCGTTCGCGCTTCACCGCCGATCGCGCCGACGAGGACGAGACCGCCGCCACCATTCGCACGGTGCAGCGCGAGGCAGGCTGCCTCATCGATCCGCACACCGCGGTCGCGGTCGCGGTCGCCGAGAAGGAGCACCGCGATCCGGCGGTCCCGATGGTGGTGCTGTCGACGGCGCATCCGGCGAAATTCCCCGCAGCGGTGCAAGCCGCGTGCGGAACGCGGCCGGCGCTGCCCGATTGGCTTGGCGACCTCAACGAGCGGCAGGAGCGGATCGCCGTGCTGCCGAACGATCAGAGCGCGGTCGAAAAATTCATCCTTGCGGCCAGCCGTGCCGCGCGCGAAGGAGCTGCCGCATGAGCATGGACGTCACACGTCTGCCCTCTGGTCTGGTCGTCGTGACGGACGCGATGCCGCATCTGCAAAGCGCCTCGCTCGGCGTCTGGGTCGGTTCGGGCAGCCGCGACGAGCGTGCGGACGAGAACGGCATCTCGCACTTCCTCGAACACATGGCGTTCAAGGGCACCACGCGCCGCACCGCGCGTCAGATCGCCGAGGAGATCGAGGCGGTCGGCGGCGACCTCAATGCGGCGACCAGTGTGGAGAGCACCGCCTACTACGCGCGCGTGCTGCGCGCCGATGTGCCGCTCGCGCTCGACGTGCTCTCCGACATCCTGAGCAATCCGACGTTCGAGCCGGAGGAGCTGGCGCGCGAGAAGAACGTGATCGTGCAGGAGATCGGCGCCACCGAGGACACGCCCGACGATTTGATCTTCGAATACCTGCAAGGCGTCACGTTCCCGGATCAGCCGGTCGGCCGCTCGATCCTCGGCACCGCCGAGACGGTGCGGTCGTTCGACAGCCGCAAACTGCGCGCCTACCTCGCGCGCAACTACCGCGCCCCCGACATGGTGATCGCGGCGGCGGGCGCGGTCGATCACAAGGAGATTGTCGCGGAGGTCGAGCGGCGCTTCGCGAGCTTCAGCGGCCCCGAAGGCCCGTTGCCGGAGCCCGCGAAATTCTCCGGCGGCGCGCGCATCGAGCAGCGCGACCTCGAACAGGTGCACGTCGCCTTCGCGCTCGAAGGCGTGCCGCAGCGCGACCCATCGATCTACAGCCTCCAGGTCTTCACCAACGTGCTCGGCGGCGGGATGTCCTCGCGTCTGTTCCAGGAGGTGCGCGAGATCCGCGGCCTCTGTTACGCGGTGTATGCGTTCCACGCGGCCTACGCGGACACCGGCGTGCTCGGCGTCTATGCCGGCACCGATGCCTCCGATCTGCCTGAACTGATGCGCGTCGTGGTCGACGAGATCGCCAATGCGGCCGAGACTTTGAGCGAGCGCGAGATCGCGCGCTCCAAGGCGCAGATGAAGGCGGGTTTGCTGATGGCGCTGGAAAGCTCCGGCGCGCGCGCCGAACAGCTCGCGCGGCAGATGATGATCTACGGCCGTCCGATTCCGCTCGAAGAGATCGTCGGCAAGGTCGAGGCCGTCACGGTCGAGAGCGCGCGCGCCGCCGGGCGCGCGTTGATCGGGCGCTCGCGGCCTGCGGTCGCGGTGCTCGGGCCGGGGCGTGGGCTTGAAAGGGCGGCGGTGATTGCCGAAAGTCTGGGGCGCCCCGCCGCCTGACGCATGATTCCGAAAAGTGGCAAGCGGTTTTCGGAAAAGATCATGCGCTGATAGATGAACCATGGCCTTCTTTCGCACGGTCAGTTTCTCCGAGCCGCTGCCGACCATCGAGGCCGATGGCATCTTCCTGCGCGCGCCGCAGATGTCCGACTACGGCGAATGGACCACATTGCGCGAGGCAAGCCGCGCGTTTCTCACGCCGTGGGAGCCGACCTGGCCGGGGGACGACCTCTCCCGCTCGGCGTTTCGCCGGCGGCTGCGCCGCTATGCCGAGGATCAGCGCTCCGATACGTCCTACGCGTTCTTTCTCTTCCGCAAGAGCGACGAGGCGCTGGTCGGCGGCCTGACGCTCGCCAACATCCGCCGCGGCGTCGCGCAGGCGGGCAGCCTCGGCTACTGGATCGGCGAGCCGTTCGCGCGGCGCGGCCTGATGACCGGCGCCGTGCAGGCGCTGGTTCCGTTTTCCTTCGGCTCGCTGCGGCTGCACCGTATCGAGGCCGCCTGCATTCCCTCCAACGCGGCCTCGATCCGGCTGCTCGAGAAGACCGGCTTCGTGCGCGAGGGGTATGCGCGCGAATACCTCTGTATCAACGGACTGTGGCAGGACCATCTGCTGTTCGGCCGGCTGAACGGCATGGCGTGATTGCCTTGGGGGCGCCAAGGTTAGGCTGCTATAAGCGGCCGGGCACTAGTGGTCCGATTCCAACATTCGCATCCCAGTCTGGCGAGCGCTTTTGCGAATGTTGGAATCAAAGGACCACTAGCAAATATAAGTGCTAGTGGAGCTTTGGATTTGACATTCGCTTCTGGGACGTGCGGCTAGACGGGTAGCGAATGTCAAATCCGCTCCACTAGGATGGGTGAGTGATGGGACTTTCTGCACGTCAATCGGCGGCCGGCCGCGCCGCGATGCTTGGTTGCGTCACGCTGCTGTGGAGCGCGCAGGCCGACGCGCAATCGATCACCGACAAGCTCGGCGGCTGGTTGTTCGGTTCCTCCCCCTCGGCGCCTGCCGACGCCGGCAACGCAAATACGGCGGCCGAGGTCGATTGTCCCGGCGTCGACGTGCGCCAGGGTGCTTCCACGCTCGCCATCACGGCGCCTGGCACCGAGGGCGGCCCGATGACCACGCGCTATCAGGTGTCGATCGCGCAGACCGCGCGCGAGTGCGCGGCACTCGGCGGCGTCATGACCATGAAGGTCGGCGTGGAAGGTCGCGTCCTGCTTGGGCCCGCGGGCGGGCCGGGTCAGGTCGACATTCCGTTGCGCATGGCGGTGGTGCGGGAGGGGCCGGCTCCAAAGACCGTCGTGAGCAAGTTCTACAGGCTCGCGGTCGCGGTTGCGCCCGGGCAGGTCAGCGTGCCGTTCGTGCACGTCGAGCAGGACCTGACGTTTCCGATGCCGCGCGACCGCGATTTCGACGCCTATGTGGTCTATGTCGGCTTCGATCCCGCGAGCCTGAATACGAAGCCCGAGCGCAAGCCCGCCAAGCAGAAGCGCAAGTAGCGCCTCCGTCCCGCCTCGGTCTTAACTCTCATTCTCCCGCAGGGCGGTCGGACGTGTTACAATCGGCTCATGAAGAGAGAGGATGCGCTTTCGATCTTGCGCCGTTCCGAAGGCGACCTGCGCGCGCGAGGCGTGCGCCGCGCGGCTCTGTTCGGCTCAGTCGCGCGCGGCGAGTCGGGTGCCGGGAGCGACATCGATATCATGATCGAGGTCGAGCCCGAGGCGCGCATCACAGTGTTCGACTACGCGGATTTGAAGGAATACATCGCAGGCTTGTTCGATGCTCCTGTCGACGTTGTGAGCCGCGACAGCCTCAAGCCGTATCTCCGCCCGACCGCGACGGCCGACGCCATCTATGCCTTTTAGTCCGACTGAGATTGCCCTCCGCGATATGTTGCAACATATCGATCTCGCCGAGCGCTTCGTCTCCGGCTTCGACCAGGCCAAGTTTAACGAAGACGCGCGGACTGTTTATGCGGTGACGCGCTGTCTTGAGATCATTTCCGAAGCCTCGCGCCGCTTGCCTGACGCGTTGAAGGCGCGGCATCCCGTTATTCCGTGGAAGCAGATTGCGGGTGCAGGCAACGTCTATCGGCACGATTACGAGGACGTCGCCGCCCGTTATGTCTGGGACACTGTTCAACTGGCGCTGCCGAAGTTACGGCCCGTTATCGAGCGCGAGCTGAGCCGCCTCGAATGCTAGCAGGTGCCGACCGAATGCTCACGTCACCGGGCCGGGATTGAACAGCGCCAGCGAATTCTGCAGCCGCCAGTGCTCGGCCCAGGTTTTCTTCCCGCTCGCGACATCGAGCATCAGCCGGAACAGATCCCATCCGACTTGTTCGATCGTCGCCTGTCCGGTCGCGATGCGGCCGGCGTCGAGATCCATCAAGTCGTGCCAGCGGCGCGCCAGATCGCTGCGCGTCGCAACCTTGATCACCGGCACCTCCGCGAGACCGTAGGGCGTGCCGCGCCCGGTGGTGAAAACGTGCAGGTTGATGCCCGCCGCCAGTTGCAGCGTGCCGCAGATGAAATCGCTCGCCGGCGTCGCGGCGAACAGCAGGCCCTTCTGGCGCGCGCGCTCGCCCGGCGCAACGACGCCGGAGATCGGCGCGCTGCCCGACTTGATGATCGAGCCCATGGCTTTTTCGACGATGTTGGAGAGGCCGCCCTTCTTGTTGCCCGGTGTCGTATTGGCGCTGCGGTCTGACAGGCCCTGTTCGAGGTAGCGGTCGTACCAGTCCATCTCGCGGATCAGCGCGTGCGCCACGTCGGCGTTGAGCGCGCGTGCGGTGAGCTGATCGATGCCGTCGCGCACCTCGGTCACCTCGGAGAACATGACGGTCGCGCCCGCGCGCACCAGAAGGTCGGTCGCGAAGCCGACCGCCGGATTGGCGGTGACGCCGGAGAAGGCATCGCTGCCGCCGCACTGCACGCCGACCACCAGATCGGACGCCGGGCAAGCCTCGCGCTGCCGCGCATTGAGCTTTTCGAGATACGTCTCGGCCATGGTCATGATCGAGGCGATCATCGACTCGAAGCCGACGTGGGATTCATCCTGCAGCGTCACCAGCCCGAACGGCTCGCTGCCGGGTGGAAACAGCCGCTCCGGCTGCAGCTTCTCGCAGCCGAGTCCAACCACCATCGTGGTTCCGCCGAAATTCGGGTTGAGGCTGATATTGCGCAGCGTCCGGATCGGGACGCCGGCGCCGGGCGCGTCGATCGCGACGCCGCAGCCGTAAGTGTGTTCGAGGCCGACGACATCGTCGACGTTCGCAAAGCGCGGCAGCAGCTCCGCCTTGATACGCCGCACCGCGAAGTCCACCACGCCGGACACGCATTGCACGGTCGTGGTGATACCGAGGATGTTGCGCGTGCCGGCCGAGCCATCGTGGTTGCGATAGCCCTCGAACGTATATCCCGAGAGCGGCGGCATCGGTTCGCGCGATCGCGTGGCGATCGGCAGATCGGTGAGCTCGGGCGCGGCCGGCATTTTCAAGAGCTGCTCATTGACCCAGCTGCCAGCCGGAATGTCGCGCAACGCGGTGCCGATCGTCACATTGTAGCGCAGCACCGGGTCGCCCGCGCAGAGGTCGGCGAGCGCGACCTTATGCCCCTGCGGGACATGCTCGCGCAGCTTGAGGCCGCTGGTCAGCACGGTGCCCGCGGGCAATCCGCCGTCGTTCGCCACGATGGCGACGTTGTCGCGCTTATGCATGCGAATGGTGAGCGGAGGAAAGCGCGCAATCTCGTTCATCGGTCCGTCTTTTCGCGTGGCCGCCTGTCCGCTAAGCCTATACGCGGGAACGAAACGCCGACAGGGTAATCGCGCATGGCCAAGAAGACTGCAACCAAGAAGACTGCAACCAAGAAGACTGCCACGCGCGCATCCACCCGAAAGAAAAGGCGATCTTCGTCGAACCGCCTGCCGCTCTCCGGCATCCGCGTGGTTGAGTTCTCGCACATGATCATGGGCCCGTCGTGCGGGCTGATCCTCGGCGATCTCGGCGCCGAGGTGATCAAGGTCGAGCCGCCGGGCGGCGACAAGACGCGCACCATGATCGGCTCGGGCGCGGGCTTTTTCCGGGTGTTCAATCGCAACAAGAAGAGCGTCGTCGCCGATCTCGCCGATCCGGGCGACCGCGCGCGCATCGACGCGCTGATCGCGACGGCCGATATCGTGAGCGAGAATTTCCGTCCCGGCGCGCTGAAGAAATACGGCTTCGATTACGCCGCGCTGAAAAAGAAGCACAAGCGGCTGATCTATGTCTCGCACAAGGGATTCTTGCCCGGCCCCTACGAGCACCGTGTGGCGCTCGATGAAGTGGTGCAGATGATGGCGGGGCTCGCCTACATGACCGGGCCGCCCGGCCGTCCGCTGCGCGCAGGCTCGTCCGTCAACGACATCATGGGCGGCATGTTCGGCGCGCTCGGCGCGCTCGCGGCGCTTGCCGAACGGCAGCACACCGGCAGGGGCCAGGAGGTGCAGGTGGGGCTGTTCGAGAACTGCGTGTTTCTGTCCGCGCAGCACATGCAGCAATACGCCGCGACCGGCGTCGCGGCGCGTCCGATGCCCGATCGCATCAACGCGTGGGGCGTGTTCGACCTGTTCGACACCGCGGACGGCGAGCAGGTGTTTCTCGGCGTCGTCACCGACAGCCAATGGGTCACGTTCGCCCGTGCATTCGATCTCGGCGCGATGACGAACGACCCGCGCCTGTCCAGCAATACGCTGCGCGTGCGGGCGCGCGACTGGATGATTCCGGCGCTGCGCGAGATCGTCAAACGCTATTCGTCGAAGGATTTGCAGGCGGTGTTCGAGCGGGAAGGATTGCCCTACGCGCCGATCGTCAAGCCCGAGCAGCTGTTCGACGATCCGCATCTGCTCGCGAGCGGCGGCCTCGCGGACCTGACACTGGAGAATGGTGAAAAAACACCTGTGCCATTGCTGCCGATTTTACTCGACGGCCGGCACTTGAAGCCGCGCATGCCGCTGCCGAAGGTGGGCGAGCACAATGCGCTGCTAATGCGCCCCGGCTCGCAGCGGCGCGTTGCGCGCGGCAGGAAATGACCGCGCTGGTGGATAATCTCGGCTGGAGAAATGCTTAGGCGCCACCGGGCGAATGGTGTATGCTCGCGCATTACCGGCATGTCGCAAAACGACCCAGGCGCCGGTAGCTGAGAGATCCTTGCGCTCCCGCCTGCAGAAGGAGAGCGCGTGTTCAAGTCGCACAATTCATCGGACTATCGCCGCGAAGCGGCAACCTGCGGCACGTTTGCGGATTTCGCCCGGTCGTCGGGCGATCGCGAACTGCTGCATCGCATGCAGCGGTCTCGGGTCGCGCTTGCCGAGAATCAGGAGCGGCTCGACGAACTGCCGCCCTTGCCGCCCGTCAATTCCCGCGCGCTCTCCGTGGTGCGCGCCGGTCACTGCTGACATTCGGAATCGAGGACAGAAGTGCAAGCACTGCAACTCTACGCGATCTGGACTGTCCTATCGATCGGCGCGGGGGGCGCACTGCTCGCCTGGTGGATCATGTGACGGCCGTGTGCCGGTGACACCCAGAGCTTAACGTTTCGCAGAAAGGCATCAGCCGTGCGCATCTACATCTTCAAGTCCGAAACGCGGAAAGAATTGCGGGCGTTCGCAAGCGATCCGGCCGGCGCCAAACTGCCAAAGCAGCATGGGCCCTGGACGGTAACCGGCATCGTCGGGCCGAGCAGCGCGCCGCCGCACAACATGTCGCGCGACACGATCGAAAAGGCGATCGAGTCGGAAGGCTTTCAGATGTGGCGCATGAAGAAAGAGGCGACCGGGTAGCTCGCGCCGGGCGATAACCAGGGCGTTAGTGCGTTCACGCACTTGAGATATTCATCGACTTTGTCGCCCAACAGGCGCATGGTGCGTTCGACCGAAACGCCAGCGCAAAGCGGCCGGGCCTTCAATTCAACTTCATCGGCATGATCGACCGGAGCCCACTCGGGTCTCCGTTGAACTCGCTCCGAAACCTTTCGGGCGACAAGGGGAGCCATATGCAATTACCTGCAATCCTTCAGGGGGATTCACTCACGCGGCTGCTGCAAGGCGCGGCGGCCGGCGCGGCGGCGACTTTGTTCATCGGCTTTTATTGGGGCGGCTGGGTCACCGGCGGCACGGCGAAAGACATGGTGCAACGAAGCACGACCTCCGCCGTCGTGGCGGCACTGTCGCCGATCTGCGTCGACAAATTCCAGCGCAGCGCCGAAGCGACGGCGAACATGACCGAACTCAAGAAGGTCAGCTCGTACATGCAAGGCTCGTTTATCGAGAAGGGCGGCTGGGCGACACTTCCCGGCAGCGATGCGGCAAACTCCTCGGTGGCGCAAGCCTGCGCCAACATGCTGGGCAGCTTGAAGTAGCTCGAACATGAACCGCGCCGGTCTGCTCATCCGGATCGGCGCGGCGGACATGCCATGTCGCTGATGTTTCCAAACCAGAGCCGCAGCTATGACGCGACCCGACGCGCGGTCCGGTTCTGGGGCCACGACAGCGCGATGGAGTGGTCGTTCTTCGTCACCGAAGACGCGCTGAAATATCTGCATCCCGCGATGAACCGGGACGAACCCGGCATGCTCGGCGCATTCGATTCCAGTTGCGACCGCATCCGCGCCGCGGCGATCCGCGCCTATTCGCGCGGACGCAAGGGCTCTTACGAACTTGGTCCGGCGGACCTGTCATGACCATGCGCACGCGCGACAAGGTCTGGGCGTTTCACAAATCCTTCTCGTTGAAGGGCGTCGATCGTCTGCTCCCTGCCGGCAACTATCGCGTGACCACGGACGAGGAACTGATCGAAAGCCTGTCGTTTCCGGTATACCGCCGCGTCGCAACCATGATTCTTGTACCCGGTCAGGGTCACTGGCGCTCATCGGTGGAAATGTTCACGATCGACCCGGCGGAATTGCAGGCGGCGCACGAAAAGGACACGGCAAGCGCGGGCACGGCCGACCACCCGGCGGCGTGAGCGACAATGCAACCGGGTGTCGTTTATTCTGATCGCGAGCCGACATACGGCCCGCCGATCACATTCACGTAAACACGATAAATGCCGGCGGCAGCGATCATGGCCACGGCCGGAGCTTTGCCCTAAAATCTTCGGATCGCGGGGGCGCGCCGGTCATGAGTTCGGTTGAGCGAATCGCTGTCGATTGTGCGATCCGATCGTCCTCAATCTGTTCGATCACCGCACCATTCGTCGCCAGCTCGCACGGGCATCCGGAGTGAGGTGATCGGTGGTTCACGCGAACCTGGAACAGCGATTGGCCGGTTCGGCGCTCCTGCGCTACGGCCTTTCAGTCGCGGCCGTCGGCGTCGCGTTGGGACTGTCGCTCATCTCAAACGCCTATGGCTTCAAGGACGTGGAGCTGCCGGCCTTCACTTTGGCAATTGCGTTCGTCACCTGGTACGCGGGCGGCCGGCCTTCCGCCGTGGTGGTCTGCCTTTCCGCGCTATGCTACAATTTTTTCTTTACCGACCCCGTCTACACCCTCTACGTCTCCGTCAACGAAATTCCATCTTATTTTATTTTCGTGGCATGGGCCGTGATCATCGCCGTCTTCGCCGCCGTCCGGCGGCGCGCCGAACACGATCTTCTTCACGCGCGCGACAATCTTGAAGTGGCGAACAAGGAACTGGAGTCCTTCGCCTACTCGGTGTCTCACGATCTGCGCGCGCCGTTGCGTCACACCGCGGGCTACGCCGAGCTGCTGCGGCGACAGGCGTCTTCGGCTCTCGACGAGAAGAGTCTCCGCTACCTTGACACGATCCAGGAGTCGTCCAAGCGAATGGGGGTCCTGATCGACGATCTCCTGGCCTTTTCGCGGATCGGGCGGGCCGAAACCAACAAGGCGGTGGTGAGGCTCGACCAGCTCGTCGACGAGGTCGTCGCCGAAGTCCGGCGCGACGTCTCAGGCCGCGCGATCACCTGGAAAGTCGCCAGGCTTCCGGCCTGCCATGGCGACCGTGCGATGCTGCGAGTGGCTTTGGTCAACCTGATCTCGAACGCGGTCAAGTTCACGCGCACGCGCACGCCGGCCGTAATCGAGGTCGGCTGCGTCGAGGGTGAGCGCAACAACCTGGAAATATTCATCAAGGACAACGGCGTTGGTTTCGACATGCAGTACCAGAACAAGCTGTTCGGCGTGTTCCAGCGGCTGCATCTGACCGAGGAGTTCGAAGGCACCGGGATCGGCCTTGCGACGGTTCAGCGTATCATTCAACGTCACGGGGGAACGGTGCGCGCCGAAAGCGCGGTCGATCGCGGCGCGACGTTTCGTGTTTCGCTTCCGAAGGCTTGACGGGCAGACAACAGGGGGTGACAGGCCATGACCACGCTGGGACGCATCTTGCTGGTGGAGGACGACCCGAGAGACGTGGAGCTCACGCTCACGGCACTCGAAGATCACAAGTTGGCGAATGAGGTCGTGGTCGCGCGTGACGGTCAGCAGGCTCTCGACTATCTGCGCTGTCAGGGAGAATACATCGCTCGCGCAAGGGAGAATCCCGCGGTGTTGCTCCTCGATCTGAAGCTGCCGAAAGTCGACGGCCTCGAGGTTCTCAAGGCAATCCGGTCCGACGAGCGGCTCAAGCTCATGCCGGTCGTGGTGCTGACGTCGTCGCAGGAGGAAAAGGACATGGTGCGGAGCTACACGCTCGGCGTGAACGCATACGTGGTCAAGCCGGTCGACTTCCACGAGTTCATCAATGCCGTGAAGGAGCTCGGCGTGTTCTGGGCGCTCATCAACCAGCCGCCGCCCGGCAGCATGAAGAAATGACGGCCAGGAAATGACGGCCAGAAAATGACGGCCAAGCCGCCATTGCGTATCCTGCTGCTGGAGGACAGCGCCGCCGATGCGCAGCTGACTCAGGACATTCTTGAGGCGGACGGCCTGCGCTGCGACGTCGTTCTCGTTCAGACCCGTGCGGCGTTCATCAGCGCGCTCGAAGACCGCCGGTTGAACCTGATCCTGGCGGACTATCGTCTTCCGTCGTTCGACGGCCTTTCCGCGTTGCATCTCGCGGTCGCCGCACGCCCCGATCTGCCGTTTATCTTCGTGTCGGGCACGCTCGGTGAGGAAGTGGCGATCGAGGCGCTCAAGATCGGGGCGACCGATTACGTGCTCAAAACCAGGCTGTCGCGGCTGGTCCCGGCGGTGCAGCGCGCGATGCGCGAAGCGGCGGAACGCGCCGAACGCAAGAAAGCCGAACAGGCGCTTCGGCGCAGCGAAGCCTATCTGGCGGAGGCGCAGCGCTTGAGCCGAACCGGAAGTTTCGGCTGGGACCTGGCGAGCGGAACGATTTATTGGTCCGACGAGACGTTTCGGATTTTTGGATACGATCCGGAAACGATTCCGACGCTGCAGATGGTCTTCGACCGGACTCATCCGGAGGACCGGCCGGATGTCCGGCAGACCATCGAGCAGGCCGCTGCCGAGAAACGCGAGGTTGCGCGAACTCGAGGCGGACCTCGCACGCATCAACCGCGTCAGCATGATGGGGGAGCTCGCCGCGTCGCTGGCCCACGAGATCAAGCAGCCGATTGCTGCGGCAACGATGAACGCCGGATTGTGTCTGCGATGGCTGGAGAACGAGCCGCCCAGGATCGAAGACGCCCGCCGCAAGGTGACGGCAATCGCCAACGACATGAAACGCGCGGCCGACATCCTCGATCGAAACCACTCTTTGTACCGGCGGGGGACTTCGCAACGGGAGCCGATCGACCTGAACGAACTCATCCGGCACATGATCGCACTTCTGCGCGACGCAGCCTCTCGCAGTTCCATCTCGATCCGCGCCGAACTCGAGTCGCAGGTTGCGATGACGAGCGCGGACCGTGTTCAACTGCAGCAAGTTCTCATGAACCTGATGCTCAACGGCATCGAGGCGATGACAGGAAGTAGCGGGGCGCTGACGATAACGTCGAAGCAGGACGACGACGGTCAATTGATGGTTTCGGTCGGCGATTCAGGCGTCGGGCTTCCTGCCGAGGGAGGGGAGCGTATTTTCGCGGCGTTCTTCACCACCAAGCCGGACGGCACCGGCATCGGACTCTCGCTCAGCCGTAGAATCATCGAGTCGCATGGCGGCCGTTTGTGGGCGAGCGCGAATACGCCTCGCGGCGCTGTCTTCCATTTCACGGTGCCGAGGAGCGACGGCGCGACGCCGGACGGGTCGTGAGGATCAGGCGGCGAAGGACTCGGATCGGGCAGGCGACGTCAAATCGCTCTCGAACACCACGCGCTCGTGCTTTTCGTCGATGCTCTTGATCCGGTAGCTCGGGTCGCCCGCGTCGCGATCGGATGCCGGCATCAACTGGCGAACCTCGTATTGGCCGCCTGCGGCGGCGCGAAGGATTCTGGGAATGAGATCGACGGTTTGTCCGACAGAGAATTTATGCGGCACGAAATATCCTTCCCGATACGGTTGACGTGACTTCACATCGCTGCTTTGGCGTCCCGCTCGTCCCGCTCCAGCCCGGACGCCTTGATGAAATATTCTTCCGCCATCAGGCGGAGATCCCTCGCCGTTGCGAGGTCCATGCAGCTCCGCGACAGCCGCTGGCAGCGGTTGCCTTGCGACTGCCAATACGCGGGACAGCTCGTTACTGGCTCGATTTCCATAT
>Ga0193717_1001409_pt1 | contig 14752 bp, 11 predicted proteins | sample U2c2metaG_FD_145900 | JGI IMG/M metagenome (GOLD analysis project Ga0193717, IMG submission 145900) | Soil microbial communities from a riparian zone of the East river system, Colorado, United States - U2c2 | ecosystem: Environmental > Terrestrial > Soil > Riparian zone | place: USA: East River... | reverse complement strand
GGGCAGGCTCTTCCCCGAATGGGGTGCGGTTCGCGACCTGCCGCCGCGGGACGTGGTCCACATCTGGACGGTCGACCGCCACCTCGTCGAAACGGTCTCGCGGGCAAGTGCATTCACGACCCGGGTCTCGCGACCCGATCTCCTGCTGCTCGGTGCCCTGTGTCACGACATCGGAAAGGGTCGTGGTGGCGACCACAGCGTCATCGGGGCGGACCTGGCGACCCAGATCGGCACCCGGCTGGGGCTCTGGCCGTCCGACCTCGAGGTGCTGTCCAAGATCGTCCGATTCCATCTCATGCTTACCGACACCGCCACGCGCCGGGATCTCCAGGACCCAAAGACGATCGCCGTGGTCGTCGACGCGTTGGGCGGCGACTCGACGCTGCTCGAACTCCTGCACGTGCTGGCCGAGGCGGATGCCCTGGCTACCGGGCCAGGGGTGTGGGGCGACTGGAAGGCCTCACTCATCGGCGACCTCGTCCGTCGGTGCAGGTTGGTCATGGCAGGTGAACCCTTGCCCCACCCCGATCCCGTTGAGCCGCATCATCTCTCGTTGGCGTCAGACGGCGGCGTGCACGTCGAACTAGTACCGGCCGATGGCGCGCACGTCTTCCAGGTGACCATGATCGCGCCCGACCGTCGGGGCCTGCTGTCGAAGGCGGCAGGCGTGCTGGCACTGAATTCGCTGCGCGTGCACTCCGCCTCGGTGAACAGTCACGAGGGGGTGGCGATCAACACGTTCGTCGTGTCGCCGCACTTCGGTGCGCCACCCCCGCCCGAACTGCTCCGTCAGCAGTTCGTGTTGGCGCTTGGCGGAGACCTCGACGTCATGGGGTCGCTCGAACGCCGCGACCGTGACGCGGCGGCGACGAATACGTCGAGGGCGGGCGAGATCCCAGCTGCCGTGCCGATCAGCCACGTGCCCGCCCCGCCCCGGGTGCTCTGGTTCCGGGGCAGCTCCCCGTCCGAGTTCGTCGTGCAGATCCGGAGCCTCGACCGTCCTGGACTACTGGCCCGGCTGACGGCCGTCATCGAGCGCGACGGCCTGGACATCGGCTGGGCGAAGGTCACGACCCTGGGATCGTCGGTCATCGATGCGTTCGGCGTCGTCGTGCCGGCCCTGCTCACCGATGACGACACGTTCGACCCGGCCGCGGCGCAAGCGGACCTGGAACGCGACCTGTACGCGGTGCTGCCAGCCCCGGCACCTGCCAAGCCGGTTTCTGAGGCCAGTTAGCGGGTTCGTCCGACTTGATGACTTGTGATCAGTGGTGATGGGCGATCATTCACGGATGACATCCCCGAGCCCCGGCCCCGCGCCTGCGAGTGGCCACGCGCATCGCGGGCCGGCTACCGAAGCGATGGTAAGCGCGGCGCTCCTGCTGCCAACGATCGTCGCGTTCTTCGTCCGCAGCACCGTCATCTACCAGTTCGGCGGCGGGTCCTCGATGTTTCGCTCCGACGTGTGGAACATGGCCCTGACCGCCGCCACGGACGTCTACTTCATCGTCGTCGTGTCGGTGCTGGCCAGGACTGCGACGGCCCGGGTCACGGCGGCAATGCTCGGTCTGTCGGCCTCGATTCTCGACCTGGTGACGCTGGGGTTGATCTACTACACCGACTACAACGTGGTGTTGCAGTGGATCGGCAGCGTCGGGGGCGGACTCGCGCTGGTGCTCTTCGTCGCATCGTGGGGAGTTGCGCGCCGCCGACGCCCCAGGTGGTACTTCGGGCTCATTCCCACCTTCATCATCGCGGCGCTCATTTCGCTCGTGTATCAGCTGCAGTGGGCCAACTCCTTCTTCGGCAGCTGGCTCCTCAGCTGGTACGTCGGCTGGTTGCTCTGGGTGGGCGCATTCGTGGTCGGCTGCCTGACCTGCTGGGCCTTCGACTCCGGGTCGCCGGCCAAGCCCGCCCCGGCACAGGGCGCGTCCTTCCCGCCGTACGTTCCGTATCCGCCACCGCCCAACCCATAGATGTCGGTGACCAGCATGCACGCCGTCCCGCACGAGCGGGGACCGCTAGGCTTGTCGAGTGTTTGAATCCCTATCCGACCGGTTGACCGGAGTCCTGTCGGGGCTTCGCGGCAAGGGCCGGTTGACCGACGCCGACATCGACGCGACCACCCGCGAGATCCGGCTAGCCCTGCTCGAGGCCGACGTCTCGCTTCCAGTGGTGCGGGAGTTCGTCGCTCGCATCAAGGAACGGGCCAAGGGCGCGGAGGTCTCCGGCGCGCTGAACCCGGCACAGCAGGTCGTCAAGATCGTCAACGACGAGCTCATCGGCATCCTGGGCGGGGAGACTCGCCAACTGGCGTTCGCCAAGACGCCGCCAACGGTCATCATGCTGGCCGGTCTGCAGGGCTCCGGTAAGACGACGCTGGCCGGCAAGCTCGCGAGATGGCTACGGGAACAAGGACATACCCCGCTCCTGGTGGCCTGCGATCTTCAGCGGCCCGGCGCCGTCAGCCAGCTGCAGATCGTCGGTGAGCGCGCAGGCGTTCAGGTGTTCGCGCCGCATCCGGGGGTTTCGCCCGGTGGTGCCGGCATCGGAGGGCAGGAGCGAAGCAGTTCGGCGGAGCTGAAGGCCGGTGACCCCGTCACGGTCGCCGCCGCCGGCCTGGCCGAGGCCAAGGCCAAACACTTTGACGTCGTGATCGTCGACACCGCAGGTCGGCTCGGCATCGACGAGGAGTTGATGGGTCAGGCCGCGGCCATTCGGGACGCCGTCAACCCCGACGAGGTGCTGTTCGTTCTGGACGCCATGATCGGCCAGGACGCCGTCACCACTGCGGATGCGTTCCGCGAGGGCGTCGGCTTCACCGGCGTGGTGCTGACCAAGCTCGATGGCGACGCCCGCGGCGGCGCGGCGCTGTCCGTCCGCGAGGTCACGGGTGTGCCGATCATGTTCGCGTCGAGCGGCGAGAAGCTCGAGGACTTCGACGTCTTCCACCCGGATCGCATGGCCAGCCGCATCCTGGGCATGGGCGACGTGCTGTCGCTCATCGAACAGGCGGAACAGGTCTTCGATGCGCAGAAGGCCGAGGAGGCGGCCGCCAAGATCGGCTCCGGTGAGCTGACGCTGGAGGACTTCCTCGAGCAGATGTTGATGATCCGCAAGATGGGACCCATCGGCAACCTGCTTGGCATGCTGCCCGGCGCAGGCCAGATGAAGGACGCCCTGGCCGCCGTCGACGACAGTCAACTCGACCGGGTGCAGGCCATCATCCGGGGCATGACGCCCCAGGAGCGGACCGAGCCGAAGATCATCAATGCGTCGCGCCGACTGCGCATCGCCAACGGGTCGGGTGTCACGGTGGCCGAGGTCAACCAGCTCGTCGACCGGTTCTTCGAGGCGCGCAAGATGATGTCGTCGATGGCCGGTCAGATGGGAATGCCGTTCGCCCGCAAGAGCGGCGGCCGCAAGGCCGCCAAGGGCAAGAACAAGCAGAAGGGCAAGAAGGGCGGCCGCGGGCCCACTCCGCCGAAGGTGCACAACCCGCTCGGCGTCGGCGGTGGAATGCCCGCGGGGTTCCCCGATCTGTCGAAAATGCCCAAGGGACTCGACGAGCTTCCGCCAGGCTTGGCCGACATCGACCTGTCGAAGCTGAAGTTCCCCGGCCAGAAGTAGCAGATGAGGTGGCACCTCCGCGGCCGCGGTCTGCCCGACGGTGAGCCCGTCGAGTGGTGGATCGCCAATGGGGTGCTCAGCGCGGAGCGGGTTGCCAACGCCGACACCGTCTTCGGTGCCGACGGGACTGACGGATGGGTCTTGCCCGGGTTGGTCGACGCGCACTGCCATGTCGGGCTCGGGGAGCACGGCGCGACCGACCTCGACGAAGCGATCTCCCAGGCCGAAGCCGAACGCGAGGCCGGTGCGCTGCTGCTGCGCGACGCCGGGTCGCCCGCCGACACGCGCAGCCTCGACGACCGCGGCGACCTACCCAAGATCATCCGGGCCGGACGCCATCTGGCCCGGCCTGCCCGGTACTCGCGGGGTTTCGCGATCGAGCTGGAGGACGAGTCGCAATTACCCGACCTCGTCGCCGAGCAGGCCCGGTTCGGCGACGGTTGGGTCAAGCTCGTCGGCGACTGGATCGACCGCGGCGTCGGCGATCTCGCCCCGCTGTGGTCCGACGAGGTGCTGCGCGCCGCGATCGAGGCCGCACACGCCAACGGCGCCAGGATTACCGCGCACGTCTTCGGCGAGGAGGCGCTGCCCGGCCTCATCGATGCCGGCATCGACTGCATCGAGCACGGCACCGGCCTGACCGACGACACGATCGCGTCGATGGTGGAGCACGGCACGGCACTGGTGCCCACCCTGATCAACACCGAGAACTTTCCCGGAATCGCCGATGCTGCAGGCAAATACCCGACGTATGCCAAGCACATGCGCGACCTGTACGCGTCGTGCCACGCGCGAGTGGGCGCTGCGCACGAAGCGGGCGTTCCGATCTACGCGGGCACCGACGCGGGCAGCATGATCGCCCACGGTCGCATCGCCGACGAGGTCGATGCGCTGAAGACCGTCGGCCTGAGTCCGACGGCGGCGCTTGGCGCGGCGTGCTGGGACGCGCGCGCTTGGCTCGGCCGACCTGCGCTCGAACACGGCGCTTCGGCTGATCTGGTCTGCTATGCCGAGGATCCCCGCGCGGGCGCCGACGTGATCAACCATCCCGACCTGATCATCTTGCGTGGCAAGGTGTTCCGCTGACGAGACTCAGTACACGTCCCGCACGTAAGGCCGTACGCTCGCAGGCATGCCGGACCATCGCGCCCACTTCGACTTCGAGATTCGCTTCGCCAACGGGGGTGACCTGGCAGGCAGGGGGTTTCGACTCGACCTGCCCTCGGCCGACCTCGACGAGGCGTCGATCGGAAGACTGCTGGTGGCGCACCTCGGGCTCGCCCTCGTCGACACCGTCGAACTCCGTGAGCTACGCATCGTGGAGGAACCCCACCGCGGCAGTCGAGGCGTCGATCCGACCCCGGGGCCCCCGCGACCGACCGCGGTCATCGATCTGAGCCACCCCATCCGAGCCGGACTGATCACCTACCCTGGGCTGCCCGCGCCGGTCATCACCCCGCACCTCACCCGTGCCGATTCTCGCGAGAAGTATGCTTCCGGAACGGAATTCGCGATGGATGTCATCACGATGATCGGCAACACCGGGACCTACCTGGACTCACCGTTCCACCGCTACGCCGACGGGAAGGACCTGGCCCGGCTCGACCTGTCGACGCTGGTCGGGCTGCGGGCCGAGGTCTTCCACCTCGGCGACGCCTGGGACGCTCAGCGGCGCGGCATCGGCGCGGAAACCCTCGCCGACCGTGACGTGCGCGGCGCCGCGGTGCTGCTGCATACCGGCTGGGACCGCCACTTCGGCGTTCCGGCCTACGGAAAGGGTGCGCCGTTCCTCACCGCCGCGGGCGCCCAGTACCTGATCGACGCGGGCGCCGCGCTGGTCGGAATCGACTCGGTCAACATCGACGACACGGAATCCGGTGGTGAGCGCCCCGCCCACACGCTGCTGCTCGGTGCCGGCGTGCACGTCGTCGAGCACCTCACCAATCTCGGCGCACTTCCGCCGCGCGGGACCAGGTTCACCGCAGCCCCGCCCGCGGTGGAAGGGTTCGGAACGTTCCCGGTGCGCGCATTCGCGGTGTGGCCGGCCTGATCCATTACTGGCTGAAGCCCCAATCGAACAGCCCGATCGCCTGGCCGTAGAGCTCGCCGGTGCCGTACATCAGCACCACCAGCAGGCGACGGCCATTGCGTTGTGCGGCGGTGACATACGTATTTCGCGCGAGGTCGGTATACCCCGTCTTGCCTGCGAAGTCGCCCGGATAGCGCGTGAGCAACTCGTTCTGAGCGTCGAGCTTTCGGGGGTTGCCGTCCTTGCCGGGGAACGATGCCGACTGGGACGCGAAGATCTGGACGATCAACGGATACTTCAGGGCCTGACGGTAAATCAACGCGAGATCGTAAGGGGTGGTGGTGGTTTCCCAACCGGGCCCGTCAAGCCCAGATGGGGATGACGCGTGGGTGCTACGCGCTCCGAGTGCTTGCGCCTTGGCATTCATCGCGGCCACCGCTACCCGCTGTCCACCCAGCATGTCGGCGAGCATGTTGGCGGCGTCGTTCCCCGACACCATCAGCAGCGCCGCGAGCAGTTGGGTGGTGGTGTAGGCCTGACCCGGCACCAACCCAACGCACGAACACTCCACTTGCGTGTGACTCTGGTTGGCCCGCGCGAAGGAGTTCGGGTTGAGGTGGTCCAACACGACCATCGCCAACAGCGGCTTGATGGTGCTCGCCGGGGCGTGGGAGCCGTTGGGGTCGCGGCTGCCCAGCACCTGGCCGGTGTCCAGGTCGGCGACCAGCCAGGCCTGTGCCGGTCCGTCGGGCGGTGCTATCACCGCTCCGGCAGGCTGGACGTCGGGCGCTGCCCATCCGATTGGCGCAGTCAGCACCGCACTGAAGACGAGCGCCGTCGTCACGAGCAGTCTCCGCACGGGCGTCGACGCTACGGAGCCCAGGACTCGCCAAGCGCGCGATCAGGTCTCCGTCGGGTATCAAGCGCGCGACCACTGGTTGGCGGTCGGCGGCTACAGCGTGCCGATACCCGTTGACGAGCGCTGCGCGAAGCCCCAATCGAGCAAGCTGGTCGCCTGATCCCAGTAGGTCGGGCCACCCTCCACGATCAGGCCGTACATCATCGCGACCACCAATCGGCGGCCGTCGCGTTGAGCCGCCCCCACGAACGTCTTGCGTGCGACGTCCGTGAAGCCGGTCTTGCCCCCGAGCATCCCCGGATAGCGGGTGAGCATTTCGTCCTGATTGACGAGGTTCACCGGTCCGGCATCGCCGGGGAACGGTGCCCCGGGCGACGAGGTGATCTGCGCGAACACCGGATTGGCAAGCGCCGCACGGAATATCACCGCGAGATCGTGGGGGGTGCTGTATCCGTCGATGCCGGGACCGTTGAGGCCAGATGGCGATCCGGCGTGGGTGTCGACGGCGCCGAGCGCGGCGGCCTTGGCGTTCATCTTGGCCACCGCGGCATCGTTGCCGCCGAGCATGTGGGCCAGGGTGTTGGCGGCATCGTTGCCCGACACCAGGAGCAGGCCGTCGAGGAGTTCCCGCGCGGTATAGGTGCGGCCCGCCTTCACCCCGGCGCAGTTGCACTCCACCTTGGCGTCGGCCTCGTCGGCGACGACTGTGGTGTCGAGCGGGAGGTCGTCGATCGCGACCAGCGCGAGCAGCGTCTTGATGGTGCTCGCAGGAGCGTGCCGGGCGTTCTGATCACGTCCCGCCAGGATCTCTCCGGTGTCCATGTCGGCGACGATCCACGTCGGAGCCGGGCCATCGGGAATCGGCACCGAGCCGACGGGCTGGACGTCGGCGTCGGCCAGTGCGACCGGCAGGGCGATCGTGATCGAGGCGGTGAGCAGGGCGGCCAGAGCTACCGCGGCAGCACCCAAAGATCGTGTGAACATCGCCGCCGAGCCTATCGGGTTCACTTCACGGCCGCCCGCGCGCTGCGCCACTCCGGTTGATCTTGTGTTTGAGCAGCGTGCTCCCTGGATACACGCAGAAGGCACCCGGTCGACTTAAGGAGCTCCCAAAGCATGTGCGGCATCGCGGGGGAGATCGCGCGCGGGCGTCCAGCCGACCTCGCGGCAGTAGCCGCGATGACCGACAGCATGGTTCCGCGCGGACCTGACAGCAGCGGGGCCTGGAGCACTGAACGGGTGGCGTTCGGCCATCGTCGGCTCGCCATCATCGACCTGTCCGCTCACGGTCATCAACCCATGCACGACCCCGAGCTCGGGCTCACCGTCGCGTTCAACGGATGCATCTACAACTACCCCGACCTGCGCCAGCAGTTGATCGGCCTGGGATACCGCTTCTTCTCGCACAGCGACACCGAGGTCATCCTGAAGGGCTACCGCGAGTGGGGTGAGCGTGTCGTCGATCACCTGAAGGGCATGTTCGCCTTCGCCATCGCCGAATTGGAGTCCGGACGCGTGGTGCTCGCGCGTGACCGGCTGGGGGTCAAACCGCTGTATTGGTGCGACGTCGCCGACTCGGACGGATCGGGTGCGCTGCGGTTCGCCTCGTCACTACCCGCCCTGGTAGCCGCGGGCGGCGTGGACACCGACGTCGATCCGGTGGCCCTGCACCACTATCTGAGCTTTCACTCCGTCGTACCCGCACCGCGCACCATCCTGCGCGGCGTGCACAAGCTCGCGCCGGGCACGATCATGCGCATCGAGCCGGACGGCAGGCGGACTCAGGAAACCTATTGGGAGCCTGCGTTCGAGCGGTCGGCAGAACGAGCCGACTGGTCGGCGCAGGAATGGGAGGAGGCCATCCTCGCGTCGCTGCGCACGGCAGTCGAACGCCGGCTGGTCGCCGACGTGCCCGTCGGGTGCCTGCTGTCGGGCGGACTCGATTCCAGCCTCATCGTCGGGCTGCTCGCCGAGGCGGGCCAGCACGGGCTTGCGACGTTCTCGATCGGTTTCGAGGCCGCCGGAGGCGAGGAGGGCGACGAGTTCAAGTACTCCGACGTCATCGCCCGTCACTACGGCACCGACCACCATCAGATCCGCATCGACACGGCCCGCATGCTGCCTTCGCTCGGCGGCGCCATCGGGGCGATGAGCGAGCCGATGATGAGCCACGACTGCGTGGCCTTCTACCTGCTGTCCGAAGAGGTCAGCAAGCACGTCAAGGTGGTGCAGTCGGGGCAGGGCGCCGACGAGATCTTCGCCGGCTACCACTGGTACCCGCCGATGGCGTACGCCAAAGATGATGATGCCGGCGATGCCTTGTCCCGATATCGGAAAGCGTTCTTCGACCGCGACCACGATTCGGTCAACCGGCTTCTGCAGCCCGCGTGGCGGCTCGACGACGACGTGGCGGGGGAGTTCGCGCTTGCGCACTTCGCCCATCCCGGCGCGGCCACGGCGACCGATCGGGCATTGCGGCTCGACACCACCGTGATGCTGGTCGACGATCCGGTGAAGCGCGTCGACAACATGACGATGGCGTGGGGGCTGGAGGGCCGGGTGCCCTTCCTCGACCACGAGCTCGTCGAACTCGCGGCAACCTGCCCGCCCGAGCTCAAGACTGCGCAGGACGGGAAGGGCGTGCTCAAGGAGGCCGCCCGCAGGGTCATCCCTCACGAGGTGATCGACCGGCCCAAGGGCTACTTCCCGGTGCCTGCGCTCAAACACCTTGCTGGGCCGTACCTCGAGCTGGTGCGCGACGCCCTGCACAGTGACGCGGCCCGCACGCGGGGGTTGTTCTCGCCCGACTCGGTCGACGGGCTGCTTGCCGAGCCCAACGGCAACCTCACCCCGTTGCGTGGAAACCCGCTGTGGCAGCTCGGCTTACTCGAACTGTGGCTAGCGCGTCACGTCGACGGAGTTGCTCCGTGATGACGCCGGATGCCAAATACGAGGCCAGGACTGGAGTCATCCAGGACCTCGGCTGGGGACGACTGGTGTTCGGCCAGACATTCGCCGATCCCGATCAGTTCGGCACCGCCCTGCGCGCCGAGGCCAGCGGCAGGCGCGACATCGGCATGTACCTGGACGCGCCGCACGTGTTCGTCGCGCTCCACCCGGAGGAGTTCTTCATCGACCCGAGCTTCACCTACCGCGTCGACCTGGCGCAGCCGCTCGAGTACGAGCCTGCGCCGGTCCCTGGACTTTCGGTGCGCCCGGTGAATGTCATCGGGGACTGCGCGGCGATCAATCAGATCTACCTGCAGTGCCGCATGGTGCCCGCCGACATCGACCTCATGTGGGACAACAGCCAGGCTCAGTCGCACATGGTGTACCTCGTCGTCACCGACGACCAGACCGGCGCGGTGGTGGGCACCGTCACCGGCATCGACCACGCCCAACTCTTCGGCGACGAAGAGCACGGGTCGAGCCTGTGGTGCCTGGCCGTCGATCCCACGTTGTCGCGCCCCGGGGTGGGTGGGCTGCTGGTGCGGTCGCTCATCGAGGAGTTCATCAGGCGAGGGCGCGCCCAGATGGATCTCTCGGTACTTCATGACAATGAGGGGGCCATCGCCCTTTACGAGCGGATGGGATTCGTCCGTGTGCCCGTCCTCGGGATCAAGCGCAAGAACGCCATCAACGAAAAGCTCTTTGCCCCTGCGAAATCGGAGGAAGAGCTCTCCCAACTCAACCCGTACGCGCGCATCATCGCCGACGAGGCCATCCTGCGTGGAATCGCCGTCCAGGTGCTCGACGCCAAGGGCGGCTACCTCAAGCTCACCCACGGTGGCACCAGCGTGGTCACCAGGGAGTCACTGTCCGAACTCACCAACGCCGTCGCCATGAGTCGCTGCGACGACAAGCGTGTCGCCCGCAGGGTCGTCGCCGAGGCAGGCATCCGCGTGGCGGAGGGGCGCACGGCGACCTTCACCGACGACGATCACGAATTCCTCAAGCAGGTCGGGTCTTTGGTGGTCAAGCCGGCCCGCGGCGAGCAGGGCGCAGGCATCACCGTCGGGGTGACCCGGGCCGAGGACCTCGACCGCGCCATCAAGTTCGCTGCCGAGCACAGCCCCGACGTCCTGCTCGAACAGCGTTGCGAGGGCCACGATCTGCGCATCGTCGTCATCAACGGGAAGGTGATCGCCGGTGCGCTCCGATGCCCGCCCGAGGTCGTCGGCAGCGGCAACCACACCGTCCGCCACCTCGTCGAGGCGCAGAGCAGGCGCCGTGCCGCGGCCACCCACGGGGAATCCATCATTCCGGTCGACGACGTCACCGCAGACACCGTGCGGGATGGCGGCTGGGACCTGGACGACGTGCTGCCGCTCAACGAACATCTGATCGTGCGGCGTACGGCCAACCTGCACACCGGAGGAACCATCCGCGACGTCACCGACGACCTGAACCCGCGACTGGCGAAGGTGGCCATCGACGCTGCGGATGCGATCGGCATCCCGGTGACGGGGATCGACCTCATCGTGCCGTCAGTGGAGGGGGAGGAGTACGTTTTCATCGAAGCCAACGAGCGCCCCGGACTTGCCAACCACGAGCCGCGGCCCACCGCACAGGCGTTCGTCGACCTGCTGTTCCCACGGACCGCCGCGACGCCGTGGGCCTGGCAACCAGATCCCGTCGAGCCGAGCTGAGCCGGAGTACCGCCGAACCGAGAGGAACCATGTCCGACCTCGCGACATCCACAGCCACGCGGATGCCCGTGACCGATCGCAGCTGGATGGTCGACACGCTGCTCGCGTTACTACAAACCCCGAGCCCGTCAGGTCGCACCGATGCGGTGATGCAGTTGATCGGCGGCATCTTCGATGACATCGGCGTCCCCTTCACGCTGACCCGCCGCGGTGCGCTCACCGCACAGTTGCCGGGAGCGTCGGCCACGACCGACCGGGCGATCGTCGTCCACGCCGACACCATCGGATGCATGGTGCGGGAGCTCAAGGACAACGGGCGGCTCGAGCTGGTGCCAGTTGGCACCTTCTCGGCGCGGTTCGCAGCCGGATCGCGGGTTCGGATCTTCACCGACGACACCGATGAGTTCATCACCGGAACCGTCATGCCGCTCAAGGCTTCCGGGCACGCGTTCGGTAAGGACATCGACACCCAACCGACGGATTGGGAGCACGTCGAGGTCCGGGTCGACCGCAACGTATCCAACCGCGCGGACCTCGTCGCCCTCGGAATGAACATCGGTGACTTCGTCGCATTCATCACCAGCCCGGAACTCACGGAGGACGGGTTCATCGTCTCGCGGCACCTCGACGGCAAGGCTGGCGTCGCCGTGGCCCTCGCGCTGGCGAAGAACGTCATGGAGCGCGAGGTCGTGCTGCCCCACCGCACGACGATCATGGTCACCATCACCGAGGAGGTCGGCCACGGCGCCAGCAGCGGGCTTCCGCCCGATGTCGCCGAGCTGGTCTCGGTCGACAACGCGGTGTGCGCACCCGGCCAGCACTCCCTCGAGCACGGCGTCACCATCCCGATGGCCGACATGCACGGCCCGTTCGACTACCACCTCACCCGAAATCTGTTGCGGCTCGCCAGGGAGCAGGGCATCGCGCACGCCCGCGACATCTTTCGGTTCTACCGCTCCGACGCGGCCGCCGCGATCGAAGCCGGGGCCAACACGCGGGCCGCGCTCGTCGCCTTCGGGCTCGACGGCAGCCACGGCTGGGAGCGGAGCCACCTGGACTCCCTCGAGGCGTGTTATCTGCTGTTGGAAGGATGGCTGCGTACCCCGTTGACGTTCGCGACGTGGGACGCCAAACCCTCCGGCAAACTGCGTGACTTCCCGTCGTCCAAGCAACCTGCGCCAACCGAGCAGTGGGTGCCGCTGTCGCGCGGTGACTTCACCGAGCCAGGAGACGTGGCGCCTGGGGAGCACTGGCCGCCTGCGGAAGGCCCAATGGCCTGACCTCGCGTGCGCGGGTGTTGAATCGAGAAATGCTGAGCCTGCAAGAGATCTCCGACCGCCTCGAGATTCAACAGCTTCTGGTGGACTACTCCTCCGCCATCGACAAGCGTCGGTTCGACGACCTCGACTTGGTATTCACCCCTGACGCCTACATCGACTACCGCGCGATGGGCGGGATCGACGGCACGTTCGGTGACGTGAAGAAGTGGCTGTCGGAGGTGCTGCCGAACTTCCCGGCGTACTCGCACCTGATCGGCAACTTCGACGTCAAGATCGCGGGTGACACCGCGTCGTCACGGATCCTCTGCTTCAACCCGATGGTGCTCGACGCGGAGCAGAAGCAGATCCTGTTCTGTGGGCTCTGGTACGACGACGAGTTCGTCCGCACCGACGCCGGCTGGCGGATGACTCGCCGCGTCGAGACGAAATGCTTCGACAAGGTTGTGTGACGACGACGTTGTGTGAGGACGACGTTGTTTGAGGACGAGGTCGGCTGAGCGGGGCTCAGACAGTGGTCGACGCGAGCACGTCTGCACCGTACTTCTTTTCGATCAGCGTCCACGGGTCGGCGTAGCGCCCACGGCGTTCCACCTTGCGCTGTACGGCCAGGATCAGCCGCATCAACGGGCGAAGCAGCGGACCCAGCACGCGCAGCACGGCGACCCGGCGTCCTTGTGACTCGCGGATCCAGGCCGTCGTGTCGGACCAGTCGTGCCGCTGAAAGTCGAGCAGCGCCTGGGATTCGGTGGTGTCGAAGAAGCCGGTGAAGGCCCAACCCCGGTCGTCTTCTGGGTCACCAGGCAGGCTCGCCGACGGGCCGAGTCGGCCGATGCCGACGGCCTCCATCATGTCGTCCTCGAGGTCGCGCTGGGTGTGCAGGTGGGTGTCGTCGCCTGCGATCAGCAGCACCTTGCCGTTGATCGTGTCGCGGCGGTCGACGGCGTTCGCGAACGCCAGTGCGACGTCGCGAGCATCCACGGTGTGCAACTGGTTGTCACCGGGGGTCGCCCGCGTCAGCACCAGGTGGTCGGCATTCGCCGTCGTAGCAGCGTCGGGTGAGATGACCCCGCCCAGCCTCAACATGGCGTAGGGCAGCCCACTTTCGCGGATGACCGCCTCAGCCAGCACCTTGTCCTCGCCGTACTGATCGACCGGGTTGACGGGTGTGTCGGGGTTGATGCGTTCCGGGTAGCGGTACGGGTTGCGCGATCCGTAGACCGACGCGCTGGACGCCGTGACGAACAACGGCGGCTCGGTAAGCGTCGACGCCGCCTCGACGAGATTGCGGGTGCCCTCGACGTTGACCCTTCTGGCCAGTTTGGGGTTGCGGTACGACACTGGCGCGAGAATCGCCGCGAGATGCACGATCGCGACGGGTTGGTGCTCGGTCACCAGCGCACGTATGGCGTCGGCGGCGAGCAGGTCGGTGTAGGACGGCACCAGCACACCGGGGAGCCCGAGCTCGTTGAGTCTCTGGGCTTCGGCGACGGTGTTGTCGCTCGGCAGGTCCAACGCGACAACCGTGCGTGCTCGGCCGAGCAGAATCTCGGTGCAGCGTCTGCCCACTTGACCGAAGCCACCGGTGACCAGAACCGTTCCAGTGTTCGCGCCGTCTACGTCGTCCATGGCAAGAGCGTGACAGTCTCACCAAATTTTGTAAATCGGTGAGGTCGAGCTGCTGAGTGTGCACGATGAAAGTGCACGGTGGGTGCGGGTCCGCCGCGATTTCGTCGTCACTGCCTGGATCTGGCAGAATGGGCGGCTGTCCTCCGAGCGACTCGGTTCGACGCGCGATCCGCAAGCTACTCGCTCAATGTTCGACGGGCGATCCGCAAGCTACGCGCTCGATGTGCTGCTCGGCGGTCACACACGCGAGGCAAAACCGGACCGGGCAATCCGCCCGAGTCGCTGAATTGCAGCGTGGCAACGGAAAGAGTCGTTAGACATGGCTGTCAAGATCAAGCTCACCCGTCTCGGGAAGATCCGCAACCCCCAGTACCGCATCGCCGTCGCCGACGCGCGCAACCGTCGCGATGGCCGGTCCATCGAGGTCATCGGTCGTTACCACCCGAAGGAAGACCCGAGTCTCATCGAGATCGACTCGGAGCGCGCGCAGTACTGGCTGGGCGTTGGCGCTCAGCCCACCGAGCCCGTCCTCGCGCTACTGAAGATCACCGGCGACTGGCAGAAGTTCAAGGGCCTGCCGGGTGCCGAGGGCACGCTGAAGGTCAAGGAGCCGAAGACGAGCAAGCTGGACCTGTTCAATGCGGCGCTGGCCGCGGCCGACGAGGCGCCCACTGGCGCA
>Ga0193717_1001408_pt1 | contig 14755 bp, 12 predicted proteins | sample U2c2metaG_FD_145900 | JGI IMG/M metagenome (GOLD analysis project Ga0193717, IMG submission 145900) | Soil microbial communities from a riparian zone of the East river system, Colorado, United States - U2c2 | ecosystem: Environmental > Terrestrial > Soil > Riparian zone | place: USA: East River... | reverse complement strand
GGGGGCGCCATGGATATCGTCAGCCGCGTCAAGAACATCCTCGTCAGTCCGGTCAGCGAATGGCGTGTGATCGATGGCGAGCCGGATCGACCGAGCGGCATCCTGAGAAATTATGTGGTGGTTCTCGCCGCCATTCCTGCGGTGTGCGGCTTCATCGGTTTTGCTCTCATCGGCGGCAGCATCGTCTTCGGCCTCATCAGCGCGATCATCCAATATGGACTGACGCTCGCCGGCGTTTACGTCGTCGCTTTCGTGATCAACGCGCTGGCGCCGATGTTCGGCGGCATCAGAGACTTCAGCCGCGCCTTCAAGGTCGCGGCTTACGCGCCGACGGCGGCGTGGGTCGCGGGCGTGTTCGCCCTCATTCCCGCGGTTGCGGTTTTCATGATCCTCGGCCTTTACAGCGTCTATCTCTTCTTCGTCGGCCTGCCGATCCTGATGCGGGGCCGCGTAGACAGTTCGGTGGCCTACATTCTGGTCGTGCTTGTCACCGTGACCATCGTCTATATGGTCATCCTGTATCTACCGATGACGCTGCTCGGCGCACGTTGAGGTGAGCGTCACGGCAGCGCCTTGAGATAGCGGATCGGACGCCCCGGCGCGATCGCCTCGGCGCCCGCGACAATCGCGTTCGCATCGATGCCATAGTGCCGGTAAAGCTCCGGGATTGAGCCGGTCTGCCCGAAGTGCTCCACGCCGAGCGCGCGCGTGCGATGGCCGTGGATCGCGCCCAGCCAGCCGAGCGTCGCCGGGTGCGCGTCGCAGACCGTCACGATGCCGCAATGCGGGGCCAAGTCCGCCATCAGCCGCTCGATGTGCGATCTTGCGTGCACCAGCCCGCGCTCGCGCGCGCGTTGCGCCGCGCTCCAGCCCGCGTTGAGCCGGTCGGCGGATGTCACCGCGAGCAGCCCGACGTCGCGGCGGTCCTCGCCCATCAGGCCGACCGCCTCGATCGCCTCGGGCGCGACCGCGCCCGTGTAGGCGACGACGACCTGGCAGTTCGGCCCCGGTTTGCGCATCCAGTAGGCGCCGTCGATGATGGCTTGGCGCAGCTCCGGCGTGATCGTGCGCTTGATCTGCTCGACCGGGCGCGTGGAGAGCCGCAGATACACGGAGCCGCCGGTCTCGTCGCGCAGCCAGTTGCGCTCGGAGGGCTCGGCGTCGCCACCTTTCTGGATGTAGTCGAACGACCAGGCGAGGATCGCGGCCAGCTCGTCCACATAGGCCGGCTCGAACGCCGCGAGCCCGTCCTGCGCCATGCCGATCAGCGGCGTGCCGATCGACTGATGCGCGCCGCCTTCGCCCGCGAGCGTGATACCGCTCGGCGTCGCCACCAGAATGAAGCGCGCTTCCTGGTAGCAGGCGTAATTCAGCGCATCGAGCCCACGCGCGATGAACGGATCGTACAGCGTGCCGATCGGAAACAGCCGCTCGCCGTTGATCGAATGCGACAGGCCGAGCGCGGAGAGCAGAATGAACAGGTTGTTCTCCGCGATGCCGAGCTCGATGTGCTGGCCGGCGGGCGAGAATTCCCAGTTAAAGGTCGAGGCGATGCGCTCGCTCTTGAACACGTCGGCCATTTTCTGCCGCGCGAACAGGTTGCGCCGGTTCACCCAGGGCCCAAGATTGGTCGAGACGGTGACGTCGGGCGAGGTCGTCACGATGCGCTTGACGAAATCCGAGTCGCCGCGCCCGAGCTCGTTCAGCAGCGCGCCGAACCCGAACTGTGTCGACATGGTCGGCTGGATCGTGATGGCCAATTCCGCCGGCACCTCGACGCGTGGCGCCTGATAGCGGCGCGATTCCTTCGTGGCGAACGGCACGCGGTCGAGAAAGGCCTGTAGCTCGTTCGGCGGTGTGGAAAGTCCCTCGAACCGGTCCCACTCGTGGTTAGGCCGGATGTTCATCGCGCCGCGCAGGCTTTCCATCTGCGCCGGCGTCATCATGCCGGCGTGATTGTCCTTGTGGCCGGCGAGCGCGAGCCCCGAGCCCTTGATGGTGTAGCAGATGAAGCAGGTCGGGCGGTCGCTGTCGGCATTGGCGAACGCCTCGATCAGCGACGGCAGATCGTGCCCGCCGAGATTTCCCATCATCCGCGCAAGCTCGTCGTCCGAGCGCTTGTCGATCAGGCGGCTCACCGGACCCTGATCGCCAAGATCGTTCATCAGGCGCTTGCGCCACGCAGCTCCCCCTTGGAATGTCAGCGCCGAGTAGAGCTGGTTCGGGCAACTGTTGATCCATATGCGCAGCGCTTCGCCGCCCGGCTCCTTGAACGCGGCCTCCTGCAGCAAGCCGTGCTTGACGATCACCACGTCCCAGCCGAACGCCTTGAACAGCGCCTCGTAGCGCGACCACAGGCCTTCGCGGATCACTGCGTCGAGGCTCTGGCGGTTGTAGTCGATCACCCACCAGCAATTGCGCAGGCCCTGCTTCCAGCCTTCCAGCATCGACTCGAAGATGTTGCCCTCGTCCATCTCGGCATCGCCGACCAGCGCCACCATGCGGCCTTCCGGCTTGTCGGTCGGGAAATGCGAGCGCACGTAATCCTGCACCAGCGAGGAGAACAGCGTTTGCGCGACGCCCAAGCCCACCGAGCCGGTGGAGAAATCCACATCGTCCGCATCCTTGGTGCGCGAGGGGTAGCTCTGCGCGCCCTTGTAGCCGCGGAAGGCTTCGAGCTTGTCGCGCGTCTGCTTGCCGAGCAGATACTGGATCGCATGGAAATTCGGGCTCGCGTGCGGCTTCACGGCCACGCGGTCCTGCGGTCGCAGCACGTGGAAATAGAGCGCCGTCATGATGGCGGCGAGCGAGGCGGACGAGGCCTGATGCCCGCCGACCTTCAGGCCGTCGCTGGTTTCGCGGATATGGTTGGCGTGATGGATGGTCCAGCTCGAAAGCCAGAGCACTTTCTTCTCGAGTTCCGCCAGGATGCGCAGTTCCGCGTCCGTGATCCGCTTGCGCGGCGCCTGAGCCTTCATGAGCGTCCTCGGTTCCTTGCATCCGCCTTGTAACGCCCCGCATTATGAACGCAAACGGGACGCGCCATAAGCCGCGTTGACGGGGCGTCCCGAAAAATCGTTCGATGGGGCGATTCGGCCTGACCGCCGAAGAGCTTGTGCGGCAACGGAGGGCGGCCGGTGCTGGTTGATCATGTGCTGACCAACTATCTGCTGATCGGCCTGATCGGTTTCGCCGCGCAGCTCGTCGACGGCGCACTCGGCATGGCGTTCGGTGTGATCTCAACCACCGCCATGCTGTCGATCGGCATGGCGCCCGCGCAGGCGAGCGCCATCGTGCACACCGCGGAAATCTTCACCACCGGTGCGTCAGCCGGCTCGCACATCTTTCATCGCAATGTCGACTGGCGGCTGGTGACGCGCCTCGGTGTCGCGGGCGTGCTCGGCGCCATCCTCGGCGCGTGGGTCCTGTCGAACATCGATGCCGGCATCATGCGGCCGTTCGTCGCCGCCTATCTGGTGCTGCTCGGCATCTTCATCCTACTCAAGGCGTGGCAGCTTGCGCCGGGACGCGATGCGCCCGGGCCGTGGGTCGGACCGATCGGGTTCGTGGCGGGCTTTCTCGATGCTAGCGGCGGCGGCGGCTGGGGACCGGTCGCGACATCGAGCCTGGTCGGCTCCGGCCACGCGCCGCGCATCGCGGTCGGCTCGGTCAACACCACCGAGTTTTTCGTCACGGTCGCGGCCGCCACCACGTTCTTCGTCGAGCTCGGCGCCTCGCCATGGCGCGAACTGCTCGCGCTGATCGTTGGCGGCGTGCTCGCCGCCCCGCTCGGCGGCTGGGCGGTGAAGCACATTCCGGCGCGCGCGCTGATGATCGCGGTCGGCTGCGTGGTGATCGGACTGTCGCTCTGGCAGATCGCGCGGGCGCTGAAGCTGGTGTGAACCCTCATGGTGAGGAGGCCGCGCGGCGGCCATCTCGAACCATGGCCCGGAGCGCGGTGCTATCCTTCGCGGGCCGTTGCGCGGCCGCCGACGCGAGGCAGCCGCCGCCGCACTCGAACTTCAGCGGCTGCGTGAGCACCGGCGTGAACCTTCCAGGTCAACAAAGAACCAAGCGGCATCGATCGGATGCGGCGCTGCCGGAACCCTTCTCGCACATGGGGGTTGGTGAGCGTGGCCGCACGCGCAGTCATTGCTCTCGCATGTCCCTGGAACAGAGAAACCTATGGCAAAGAAAACTCGCACTCCATCAAACGGCGCCTCCGCGCGAGTGAAGGAAACCGGGTTGGGTGCGGGCAATGGCGGCGAAACCCATCAGGTCGCTTCAGCCACCGGCCTCGCGCTTACGACGAACCAGGGCACGCCGGTCTCGGACAACCAGAATTCGCTAAAAAGCGGCGCGCGCGGACCGACGCTGCTGGAAGACTTCATTCTCCGCGAGAAGATCACCCATTTTGACCATGAGCGCATCCCTGAGCGGATCGTGCATGCGCGCGGCTCCGGCGCACATGGCTTTTTCCAGCCGACGAAATCTCTCTCGCGCCTGACGAAGGCCGCGTTTCTGCAGGACCCGAAGAAAAAAACCGAAGTCTTCGCGCGTTTTTCCACGGTGGCGGGCGGCGCGGGGTCGGGCGATCTGCCGCGCGATGTGCGCGGCTTCGCGGTGAAGTTCTACACCCAGGAAGGCAATTTCGATCTCGTTGGCAACAACATCCCGGTGTTCTTCATTCAGGACGCGATCAAGTTTCCCGACCTGATCCATTCGGTGAAGATGGAGCCCGATCGCGGCTATCCGCAAGCGGCCTCCGCGCATGACACGTTCTGGGACTTCGCCTCGCTGATGCCCGAGAGCATGCACATGCTCACCTGGGTGATGTCCGACCGCGCGATCCCGCGGTCCCTGCGCATGATCGAAGGCTTCGGCATCCATACATTTCGCATGATCAATGCGAAGGGCGAATCCACTTTCGTGAAATTCCATTGGCGGCCGCTGCTGGGCGCCGCATCCTGCGTTTGGGACGAGGCCGTGAAGATCAATGGCGCGGACCCGGACTTCCATCGCCGCGATCTGTTCGAGGCGATCGAAAAAGGCGATTTCCCGGAATGGGAATTCTGCATTCAGTCGTTCGATCAAAAAACCGCCGACAGCTTCGACTTCGACGTACTCGATCCGACAAAACTGATCCCGGAAGAGCTCGTACCGCTCGAAGTCATCGGCAAGATGGTGCTGAACCGTAACGCCGACAACTTCTTCGCCGAAACAGAACAGTCCGCGTTCCATCCCGGTCACGTGCCGCCCGGCATCGACTTTACAAACGATCCGCTGTTGCAGGGCCGCCTGTTCTCCTACACCGACACGCAGCTCCTGCGTCTCGGCGGGCCGAATTTCCACGAACTGGAGATCAACAAGCCACGCTGCCCGATGCATAACTTCCAGCGCGACGGCATTCAACGGCAGGCCGTGCATACCGGCCGCGTGTCCTATGAGCCGAACAGCCTCGATTCGGCCGGCCCGCGCGAGAGCCCGGAGCGCGGCTTCAAAACCTTCGCGGCGCAGAATTCAGAAGACGAGCAGGGCGACAAGCTCCGCATTCGCCCCGAGAGTTTCGCCGATCACTACAGCCAGGCGCGGATGCACTTCCGCTCGCTGGCGGAGCCGGAGCAGCGCCACATCATCTCGGCGTTCGCGTTCGAGCTTGCCAAGGTCGAGACGGTACCGATCCGTACACGCATGCTAGGCCATCTGATGATCATCGATGAGGCGCTTGGTACGGCGGTCGAGCAGGCGCTCGGCATGGAAGGAATGGCCGACGACATCACGCCGGCGCAGGACCCGATCGACATGGAGCTGTCGCCGACGCTCAGCATGATCAAGAAGGCCGAGCCCATCCTGAAGGGTCGCAAGGTCGCCGCGCTCGTGACCGACGGCGTGGATGACGCGGCGCTCGACGCGCTCCGCAAGGCGGTGGAGAAAGAAGGCGCCGCGCTCGCGATCATAGCTCCCAAGATTGGCGGCGTGACGACCGCCAGGGGCAAGAAGCTCCCCGCCGATCAGGCGCTCTCGGGTGCGCCCTCGGTGATGTTCGACGCGGTGGCGGCGTTGCCTTCAGAGGAAGGTGCCTCGTTGCTGGCGAACGAAGCCGCCGCGATCGACTGGCTGCGCGATGCCTTCGGCCATTTGAAGGTCATCGGTTTTGTCGACGCGGCCGCGATCATGTTCGCGAAGGCCGGAATCGCGCGTGATGCCGATGAAGGGGTCGTCGACCTTGACGCTGGCATGGCGGCGTTTATCAAGGCCGCGAAGCAGCACCGCATCTGGGCGCGCGAGCCGGAGCTGCGTACGCCGGGATAAGTGCCTCTCCGACCGCATGATCACCAAACACAAGAACATTCATTCCGGGCATTCGCTGTGGGAGCATTTGCGTGCGCCCGGTGTGCCGCAGCGGCGGCTTGCGCGCGATATCGACACCGAAATTCTCATCGTCGGCGCCGGTGTCACGGGTGCGATGATCGCGGATGTCCTGTGCGAGGCAGGCTTCGAGACGACGGTGGTCGAACGGCGTCGCGTAACGCACGGCGCGACGGCGGCAAGCACGGCGCTTGTGCAGTATGAAATCGACACCCCGCTGCGCGAGCTTACCCGAAAAATCGGACATCGCGACGCAGTGCGCACATGGCGGCGGTCGCGGCTCGCGGTCGTCTCTCTCAAGGCTCATCTCGACGAAGCGGAGATTCCGTCGGTTCGCCGCAGCACGCTCTATCTCGCGGGAAATAAACTCGACCGTGCCGGGCTGGTCCGCGAAGCTGAAGCCCGCAATGCTGCCGGTCTTGAAACGGTGGTACTTAGCCGCGTCGGGTTGAAGCAGCGTTTTGGCATCGGACGATCGGCGGCTCTGCTGGGCTTCGATAACCTCACGGTGAACCCGCGATACATGACGGCCGCACTCCTGAAGCGGGCGTGCAAATCCGGCCTGCGAATCTTTGCACCGGTCGATATTGTCGACATCGACGCGACAAGAACGCGCGTGATTGCCACGACGCGGGATGGCCGCCGCATCCGTTGCCGCCGGTTGGTTCTCGCCACGGGCTATGAGCTGCCGAAGATCATTCCCGCAAAAGGGCATAAAATTGGTTCGACCTGGGCGCTGGCAACTCCACCGCAACGCCGGCGCCTGTGGCCGGAAGAATGCCTGATCTGGGAAGCGTCCGATCCCTACCTTTACATGCGGACGACCGACGATGGCCGCGTGATTTGTGGGGGAGAAGACGAAGAGTTCGCCACTGCCGAACACCGGGATGCACTCACCCTCCGCAAGGTCGCGACGCTGCAACGCAAGCTCGGCAAGCTGTTTCCCCAACTGGACGTGACCGCCGAGTTTGTGTGGGCATCGTCCTTCGGCGAAAGCAGCACGGGTATTCCGACCATCGGCGAAATTCCGGGATACCCGAATTGCTGGGCTACGCTTGGGTACGGCGGGAATGGCATCACCTACAGCCGGATTGCCGCTGAAATCCTGCGAACATCGTTTCTTGGCGGCCGGGACGAGGATGCGGACCTTTTTGCCTTCTGAATTTCGCTCTCCCGGTACTATGGCCAACCATCAGTCAGCCGGCGGCCATGCTCTAATGCACGCAATTGTTACGGTGCCAGAACTTAGGTGGTGTGAGCCTCGTGAGGAGCGCAGCAACGCTGCGCGTCTCGAACCATGGCCCGGAGCGTCGTGCCATCCTTCGAGACGGCTGCTTCGCAGCCTCCTCAGGATGAGGACCTTCAATCCACGATCGCCTGATACACCAGCGCGTTGATCACCTGCCGGTAGTGCCAGCGGATCGGGCCCGGCGAGTGCGCCATGAACACCACCGCGAGCTCTTCCTTCGGATCGGCCCACCAGTTGGTGCCGCTCGCGCCGGGCCATGAGAAGTCGCCTACCGAGCCGATGACGCGCCCGCGCGCGGCTTCGGTCCGCACCGAGAGGCCAAGCCCGAAGCCGTAGTCCGCGCGCGTCGCGTCCGTGTTGACCATCAGGTTCTTCACCTCCGGGCCGAGCTGGTTCATCAGCATGTATTCGGCGGTCTTGCGGCCGAGGATGCGCGTCTCGCCGTACGCGCCCTTGTTGAGCAGCGCGAGCGCGAAGCGCATGTAGTCGCCCGCCGTCGAGGCGAGGCAGCCGCCGCCGCACTCGAACTTCAACGGCTGCGTCAGCACCGGATTGACCGATTGCGCGAGCCCGGTGTCGGGGTCAGCAGACAGCGCCTTGGCGTAGCGCGTGGCCTTGTCCGGCGGGATGAAGAATGCCGTGTCGGTCATTCCGAGCGGCTTGGTAATGTTCTCGTCGAAGTATTTGCTGAGCTTTTGCCCGAAGACCTTCTCGACCACCTGTCCGAGGAGATCGAGCCCGAAGCCGTAGTCCCATACGGCGCCCGGCTGGTGAAGCAGCGGCAGTTTTGCGAGCTCGTCGATGAATTCCGCGCCGTCCATCGTCGCGCCGGCGATGCCGCTGCCGCCCGGATAGAGCTTGTGCACGGCCGTGTTGCCGCGCGAGCCATAGATCAGGCCTGAGGTGTGCATCATCAGGTGGCGCAGCGTGATCGGCTGCTTCGCCGGCACCTTGGCGGTGATCGTGTCGCCGCTCGCGTTGAGTTCGGCGACCTCCATCTGGGCAAACTTGGGGAAATACTTCGAGAGCGGATCGTCGATCAGCAGCTTGCCGCGCTCCTGCAATTGCAGTGCCGCGAGCGCCACGATCGGCTTGGTCATCGACGCGATGTTGAAGATGGTGTCCTTGGTCATCGCGACGCCGGCGGCCTTATCGCGGAAGCCGAACGTCTCGTAATAGACAAGCTTGCCCTTGCGCGCGATCGCCACCACGGCGCCTGGAATGCGCCCGGCCGCGATGTCGGCGTTGAGGCGCTTTCCGATCTCGCCGAGCCGCTCGCTCGACATGCCGGCCGCTTCGGGCGTGGCGCGCGGCAGCGGATCGCCATTCTGGGCAATCGCTGCGGCTGCATTCACGGTGGTGCTGACGGATCGCGACATGGTTTGAGCATAGACTGGAGAAGAAAGAATTGCCGCGGTAATTGCGGCCGCCGTCGCGCGAATGAGCATGGTCGCCTCCCGATGGCGCCTGTTGGGGCGGCGCCTGATGGCGACACGCTACATCATTTCGATCTGCTGTCCATCATGCGGGCAATGGAAGAATCAGCGCGCTGACGCGAGGGATGGGAAGTGCGGCCTCGATCCAACTATTCAAACAATACTGCTCCCGATACTCTTCGAGCGAGATTCATGGGCGTTACTGCTTTGCGCGCTTCAGCAGACGGAATGCATTGAGAACATCAAGGCAGATGAATTCCTTTCCGAGAACGTGGACCAAGCAGCTATTCGCGATCGTACGAAAATCATCAATCAGAGGAGCGAGTGCCTGTTGCAAAATAGAAAAAGTGACACGCTCATGTTCTTCACCGAAAATCAGAAATGAGGCATTAGAATTTGGATAGATAACCAAATGTCGACTATCATCGCTCTCAGAGAAGATGACTTTATTTCGCTTTCGTTCAATCGCCTCGATAATATCGGCCGCCCAAACGTGTCCGGGCTCACCTGCGCCACCTGAAAAGCGACCACCGAGTTCACCGATTAACATCACGTTCTTGTCGCTTAGCTCAAGTTCGGTCATTTCCCTTTGATCGTCAGGATGCGTCGCTTCAGTAATCTCGATGAAGGCTCTATTGCGCGCAGACCCGTGTTCCACCCCAAAGTCCGGATGAGGGGGATTTTCCTTCCAAATCGAAATTGGTGGATGAAAGACCCTTGCCTTGATTGCTTCCTTTAGAAAGCGACGAACAACATACCACTCCTTTTGATCTTGAGTTCGTTTGTCGGTGCCAGTTCGAGGCCCGACACGGGAGCCTAGATTTCCAAATGCGGCGCAGAATGCTGTTGCTTCGGGGATGACAACTCGATCTGAGTTCGAGTTCATCGCTGTTCGCTCACCGGTCGGGCATTGTTCTTAAGGAGACGTTCCGTTTCGTATACCATGCGTTCATGGACTGGCCTGCCGTTCATTTTCGGTGATGGTCTTGTTCGCATCATATGAATTGAGTACCGGCCAATTCGATATCTGCGCTTTCGACCGTTGAAGAACAGTTGCCAAAGTTCCTCATAGAGCGCTCTGAGCTTAAGTAGCAGGCGCTGTAGCTCGCGAATGTTTGTCTGCGCAAATAGAGTTGAAGCGTCAGCCACTTCGTTATGAGCGAAAACCTCATGCCGCAAAGTACGGTAGCGGGCCTCATATATCTTGCGTAGGCTCTTCACTTGAGACTTCCAACGTCGGACATCGGTCGCGGTGGCCGCTCCGGCCGTCTTCACATACTGATCCACTTCAGCTGAGGTGAGCCTTGCTCCTTCTTGCTTGCGCAGTCTCAACGCCTGCTTCGAAAAGATGTCACGGTGGTCCTGAGCGGCGCGCAGCAGGCGATCGACGTTGTGTGTTGAGTCCTGATCAAATATTCGACCCAGCGCAATGAACGCTGATGTCTGTAGCGCGCCTAAGTTCGTATTCCAAAAGAGAAGCGAGTCGTTGATTGATTGGTAAACAGCTTTTGTGTCGCGGGCGACAGCGTGGACGGTCAAGTATCCGTAGAGAAATTGAAGGGCGGTCTCAACATCTTTGCGAAAGACCTCAAGTTCGTCTTTGAATTGAGCAGCGGGCGAACTCGCTGGAGCCGCCTGCGTGCGCCGTGCCTTGCGCCGGGCCATCCTTATCTCCCATCCGAGCATGCACCCATAAAGCGCGAGCCGCCGAACGCGTTTCCCGATCGGACACACCGGGAGCTATTTCGATTCAAGCATGGCCTATTTCGACCAAGACCATCACCCTCACGGCGCCAGCAGCACCTGCCGGCACCCCGCCGGCAAGTCCGCCATCGTGATCGGCGGGCGCGGCTTGGCCGGCTCTGTCGGCGGTGGCGGATTGAGCACGCCGGGTGAGAACCAGTAATCGAGATCCTTGCCGCAGCCTTCGGTTTCGCCGGCCGGGTCCTGCGCCTTGCACTCCGGGCTGCCGGGCTGGCAGGCGATGCGCACGTGGAAATGATAATTGTGCCCCCACCACGGGCGCACCTTGTGCAGGAACGCGCGGTCGCGGCCGGCCTCCCGGCACAGCGCCTTCTTGATCGCCGCGTTGACGAAGATGCGCTCGACCTTGGGGTCTTGCGCCGCGGCCTTGATCACGGCGAAATGGCCTTGCGTCCAGATTTTCGGATCGACGTCCTTCTTGTCCTCCGCCACCACATTGGTCGCCGACATCTCCTCGCGCTCCTCGCGCGAGAGCGGCGTTTTCGGCATCGGCGTGAGCCAGATGTCGGCATCAAGCCCGACCTGATGGCTGGTGTGGCCGGTGAGCATCGGCCCGCCGCGCGCCTGCGCCATGTCGCCGACCAGCAGGCCCGGCCAGTTGGACACCTTCGGCACCTTGTCGGCGAGCCGCTCCATGAACGCGACCAACTCCGGGTGGCCCCAGTTGCGGTGGCGCGAGAGCCGCATCACCTGCCAGGTCTTGCCGTTGATCGGCAGCGCGACGCCGCCCGCGAGGCAGCCGCGCGTGTAGAAACCGATCGAGCGCGCCTCAAGTTGCGCCGGCTTGAGCTTGCGGCCGAATAGTTCCTTGGCGGGATTCTTCGGATCGTCCGGATTGGCAAGCGGCGGCAGCGGCTTCGGGTCGACCGTGCCCTTGTCCTGCGCGAGCGCGGCGCCGGAAAGGCCGAGGAGTGCGGCGAGCAAAGCGGCGGTCGCGCGAGTCATGCCCGCCTTCATACGGGGCGGGATTCATTTTTCAAGCGGGAAGCGCGCGGCCTTGGCGCGGCCGCCTCACTCGATGACGATCTCGCCCACCATGCCGAGCTCGGCGTGGGTTTTGCCGTCCTTGACGATGCCGCAGCGCAGATCGGTCACGCGGCCCGCCGCGACCGGCACGAGCCACCATTCGGCGGCGTGGCCGGGATAGACCTCGATCTCACGGATCGCGCCCTTGAACTCGGCGAGCGTGACCGATTTGCCGTCGCGCTGCTGCGTCACCTGCACCTTGCGGGTGAACACCATCCCGGAGAATGCATCCGACGTGAAGTAGTGCGGGTCCTCGCTCGGATTGCGCAGGATCAGCTTGTAGAGCTTGCCGGTCTCGAACTTGATCTGGTTGGGCACGAAGGCATGCTGTCCCGGCTTGCCGAGGTCGACGGTTATGTCGATCGGGGTCTGCCGCGACAGGTCCCCGGCACTCCAAAGTGCGGTCGGAAGCCCGACTGAGGCCCCGATCGCCGCCGCTACGAATAGCGCCCGCGGTCGGATTTCATGAACTATTCCCATGGGTTACGCCCCCGGTCCCAGGATCGCAGGCGTCCGCGATCCTGCTATTGCAAATTATTTGCAAAAAGGAAGGGCAGGGAAAAGGGGTCGGATTGCCGCAGAGGGCCGTCAGCGCGCCTTGCGCCGCTTGCGCGTTGCCGCCGCCGATACCGAGCGCGCCGCCCCGGACGCCGCGCCGGAACATCCGCGGCGCGCGCCCGTTAGGCGCACAGGGGGAGCAACGAAAAACCAAGGAGAGGAACATCATGGCAAGCGCAACCCTCGAACGGCGCGAAACCGCGGCCCTGATCGGCAGTGACAAGGTCGAAGGCACCAACGTCTACCGCTCCAACGGCGACAAGATCGGACAGATCGAGCGCATCATGCTCGACAAGCAATCCGGCAAGGTCGCCTACGCGGTGATGAGCTTCGGCGGATTCCTTGGGCTTGGCCACGAGCACTATCCGGTGCCGTGGTCGCTGCTCACCTACAACACCAAACTCGGCGGCTACGAGGTCAACATCTCCGACCAGCAGCTCACCGGCGCGCCCAAGTACGCCAACGACAACGACTGGGACTGGGAAGATCGCAAGCGTGCCCAGCAGGTGTACGACTATTACCGCGTGTCGCCGTACTGGATGTAACCCGCGCTTCAGCATCGCGACTCCAACCGCCCCGCTCGGAACGCGGGGCGGTTTCACGTCAGGGCTTCGTTTCTCGACCGCAGCTTGCAGCTTCAAATTGAAGTGTGCCAACGTGGGGGGCTGTCGGCTTCTGGGGGAGGCAGGCCATGACTCAGCCAATCGACATCGAGCCCGATGATATCAAGAGCATTCCGACATACCGAGCAGCGTATTCGGACCGTACCGCACTGCTGATGGCGAAGCTCGCGCGTCGCGCGTATCACCCATTCCATGTGGATGACAATGCGTTCTCCGCATTTCAAAGCGAGTTCGGCACCGTCGGACTGAACGAATGCGTGCCCCTTGTCGACGGACGTACCGGAACCGCCGGCTTCGTGGTCGCAGGCCCCGACATCATCGTGGTGGTTTTCCGTGGCACCGAGGATCTGCTCGACTGGCGGACCAACATGAGAGTGAAACTGGTCGAACTGCAGGGCGGGGTCCAGGTGCATCGTGGTTTCTATGCGGCCTATGAGCCGATCAAGAAGGCGTTGTTCGACACGGTCAGGCGGATGTTGAAGACCAAGACTCGTCCGGTCTACATCGCGGGCCATTCTCTCGGCGGCGCGTTGGCAGTCATGGCCACGGCCGAACTGGCAAACGACGAGGAGGCGGAGGTTCGCGACAGCATTGCGGCTTGCTATACCTTCGGCTGTCCCAAGGCCGGTGACCGTACATTCGATCAGTACGTCAAGGTGCCGCTCTATCGGATCACCAATGGCGTCGATCTCGTGCCTGCGGTTCCGCCGATCCTCTCAGGCTACAAGCATGTCGGCGACACGCGCTACTACGGAAAGCTTGGCATTTCTCCTTTGCGTCGGCCTCCAAACATCATTCAGAAAGTCTGGGGTACGGTACGAGGCCTGCTGCTGATCGCGCGAACCCGGCAGCTCCTGAACATCGCCGACCATTCGATGAACGTGTACGTTGCCAAGCTGGAGGCATGGGCCAAGGCAGTTGCTGCTGAAGCCCAGGAGAGACGAAAGAAAACGGCCGATCCGACAACGTGACGCCGCGCCGTCAACCGCACGCCCGCCTACAGTGCCGCCAAGAATCTGACCTGACGTGTCAGACGTCGACCTTTAATGCGGCGATGAACGCCTCCTGCGGGATGTCGACCTTCCCGTACTGGCGCATCTTCTTCTTGCCTTCCTTCTGCTTGTCGAGAAGCTTGCGCTTGCGCGAGATGTCGCCGCCGTAGCATTTCGCCGTCACGTCCTTGCGCAGCGCGTGGGCAGTTTCGGTTCCGCCCCGTTCGGACCTCCGCGCGGGGCGGTTTTCATGTTACGCGGCAGGCTCACGACGGAGCTTCACGGATGCGCGCCTATTTCACGGAGAACTGGAACCAGATCCTCGACGGACTGCTGTTCGGGCTTGGCGTGCTCGCGGTCTATCTCGGCGCGGTCATCACAGCCTCAATCGTGCGTTCGCTCGGCGGTGCCGGCAGCAAGGGCCTGACGGTCCTCGGCCGCTACGCCACCGGCTGGTTCGACTATGTGCGCGGCGACGACCGCAACACCATCAATGTTACCCTTAACATGGTGGTGGACAATCACTTGAAGTTCGACACCATCGTGTCCGACCGTCGCATCTGGCATGTGTGGCCGAACGCCTATCGGGTCTACCTGATCCGCCGCGCCGCAAAGCTGACCACGATCGACAATCCGGTCATCACGTTTCCGCCAGCCCCGCCCGAGCGCAAGCGGCGCGGCGTCGGCGAGCGCATTACCGACATGCTGGCGAGCGTGACGGTCACCGAGAACGGGAAA
>Ga0193717_1001407_pt1 | contig 14756 bp, 15 predicted proteins | sample U2c2metaG_FD_145900 | JGI IMG/M metagenome (GOLD analysis project Ga0193717, IMG submission 145900) | Soil microbial communities from a riparian zone of the East river system, Colorado, United States - U2c2 | ecosystem: Environmental > Terrestrial > Soil > Riparian zone | place: USA: East River... | reverse complement strand
GTGGATGGTGGCTGGCAGCTAGACCGCGCCGTACTGCCGGTCGCCCGCGTCGCCGAGGCCGGGAACGATGTAGCCCGAGTCGTTGAGCCGCTCGTCGATGCTCGCCGTGACCAGCCGGACCGGCAGGTTCGCTTCGGAAAGATGCTTGATGCCCTCCGGCGCGGCCAGCGCGCACACGGCCGTGACGTCGGTCGCGCCCCGGTCGGTGAGCAGGCGGATCGTGTACTCCATCGAGCCGCCGGTCGCGAGCATCGGGTCGAGCACGAACACCGGCCGGCCGGCGAGCGACGCGGGCAGCGACTCCATGTACGGGGTCGGCGCGAGCGTCTCCTCGTTGCGGGCGAGCCCGACGAAACCCATCTGCGCGTCCGGGATCAGCTTGTGCGCCTGGTCGGCCATGCCGAGCCCGGCCCGCAGCACCGGCACCAGCAGCGGCGGGTTCTCCAGCCAGTAACCCTCGGTGCGCGCGACCGGCGTGTGGATGCGCTCGGTGCGCAGCGGCGCGTTCCGCGTCGCCTCGTAGACGAGCATGACGGTCAGCTCGTGCAGGGCGGCCCGGAAGGTGGCGTTGTCGGTGCGGGCATCGCGCATGACGGTCAACCGCGCCTTGGCGAGCGGGTGATCGACGATGAGCACATCCATGGTCGACACGGTAGCTGGCCTATCCGACCGGCACGACGTCTTCCCGTGGTCGCGCCGCGTCGACCGGCCGGGACAGCCTGCCCGGCCCTGACACAATGGAATGTCAAGGAGAAGCCGAGAGGATCCGCCATGACTGTCAGAGGCCTGAACGCCACGGCGGCGTCGCTGCTGGGCCTGCTGCACGGCGACTCGCTGACGGGGTGGGACCTCGTCGCGACGGCACAGGACCGGATCGGCAACTTCTGGACGCTCACGCAGAGCCAGGTGTACCGCGAGCTGGCCAGGATGACCGAGGACGGCCTGGTCACCGTTGGCGCGCCCGGTCCGCGCGACCGCAAGCCCTACACGATCACCGACGCGGGCCGCCACGCGTTCGCCGAGTGGCTCGCCGGCGCGCCGACGCACGACCAGATCCGCGTCCCGCTGCTGCTGACCATCCTGTTCTCCGACCACCTCGAGCCCGGTCGGCTCGCGGAGATCCTGGCCGCGGAACGCGCCGCGCACGCCGGCCGGCTGGCGGCCTACCGCGAACACGAAGGGCGGCTGACCGACGACCCGGTCCGGCTGGCGACCCTGCGGTTCGGGATCCGGCACGAGGAGGCGGCGCTCGCCTGGTTCGACGAGCTGCCCGGCCTGCTCAGCGCGACCACACCTCCGCGGTAGCGAGGAACGCGGACGACGACGGCCGGTCCGGTGTGCCGCCGACCTCGACCGCGCCGGGAAGCTGTTGTCCGGCAACGGTGATCGTCGCGTCCGAGACGGGTGCGAGCAGTAGCTGGAGCGCGTGCGGGACGCCGTCGAGCGCGAAGTCGTCGGTCGCGAACGTGCGGTGGCCGAGCACTCCGGACATCGTCACCTCGACCGCACCGGCCCGCGCGACCAGCCCGCTGGTCAGGTTGAGCGCGATGGACACGTCGGCCCGCTCGACGACCGGCTCCGGCCACGGCAGCCCGGCGACCTCGGGAAAGTGCCGCACGAAGTAGGACGCGAGCCAGCTCGCGAGGTCGGTGTCCGCGCCGAGCACCCGCACGGCGCCGTCGTGCCACAGCACGAGCGCGTTGCCGGCGCCCCGCTCGGACCAGTCGACACTCCACACGGACGCGAACGCGGTCACGGTGTCACCGTCGAGCAGGCGCACACCGGGGTTGGCGCCGGACAGGATCACGGGCATGCGGGCATTCTGCCCGGCGCGTCGGCTACTTCGCGTGCACCAGGACCGCGAACATCGTCACCGACATGTGGAAATCGCCGGTCTCGGCGCCCGCCGCGAGGTCCGCGAGGAACCGTTCGCTCTGCCGCTCGTCGATCGCGCCGCGGTCGACAGCCATCTTCGCGATCATCCGCACCAGCGGGCCGGTCGCCGCCGCGGCCGACTGCACCAGCGCCTGGGAGCCCACGTCGGCGACCACGAGGCCGGCGCCGGTCAGGTGACCGGCCAGCTTGCGCCCGGCGAGCGGGTTCGCGACACCGCCGCGCGCGGCCTCGCTCATCACGCGCACAAGCTCCGGGTCACCCGGATGGATGACCGATGTCGCCCAGTCGGTGTCAGTCACGACGGCTCGGCCACCGGGTCGCAGCACTCGCGCGATCTCGGCGGCCGCCCGTTCGGGGTGGTCGAGGTGCTGGAACACCCGCTCGCAGGTGACCACGTCGAACGACTCGTCCGCGAACGGCAGGTCGTAGGCGCTGCCGTCGACGAACAGTGCCTTCGGCGCGCGCCGGGCCGCCTCCGCGCGCATGCCGGGGTTCGGGTCGAGCCCGATCACCTCGCCGGCCAGCTCGGCCAGCTCACCCGCGTGGTCGCCGGTGCCGGAACCGATGTCGAGCACCCGCTCGTCCGGTGTCGGTGTGAGCGCCGCGAGCGACCACGCGCGCAGCCGAGGAATTCCGGGCAAGCGGGACTGCCGGTCCAACGCCGCGATCTGGATGGCCAGGTCAGAGGCGAGGAACTCGTCGGCATGGAAAAGGCCGCGCCGGGAACCATCAGACATGACCGCACGATAACCTCACCCGCGTGAGTGAACCGCCAGCCGTGCCAGACCCGCGGGACATGCGGGTGTCGAACGACGACCGGGAACGTGTCGCGCGAGTGCTGCACGACGCGATGGCCGAGGGCCGGCTCACGGTCAACGAGCTTGAGGAACGCCTGGACAAGGTGTACGCGGCCAAGACGTTCGGCGAGATGGAGCCGCTGCTCCGGGACCTGCCGGTCGGCAACCAGGCGCGGTCGCTGGCCGTGCCGATGCCCACGACGGCCCTGCCGGCGCCGAGCAACCGGATCGGTGGCCGGGGCACGTCGTCGAACGCGATCGCGATCATGTCGGGCACGGACCGCAAGGGCGTGTGGACGGTGCCCCCGACGTTCACGTCGGTCGCGGTGATGGGCGGCGTGGAGATCGACCTGACCGAGGCGCGGTTCGAGGACGCGGAGACGACGATCCAGGCGTTCGCGCTGATGGGCGGCATCGAGATTTACGTGCCGGAGGACATCGTCGTACAGGTCAACGGCAGTGGCTTCATGGGCGCGTTCGAGAACCACGCGCGGAACCAGGCGCAGCCGAGGCCGGGCGTGCCGATGGTGCGGATCACGGGCCTCGCGGTGATGGGTGGCGTCGACGTCAAGCGCAGGAAGCCGTCCAAGAAAGAGCGCAAGCAGCTGGAGGAGTAACGCGGTCGTCACGCGGCTGGCCCAGAATGGGCTGGTGGCAGAGCTGCGCTACCAGGTGATCCACGGTTACCGCCGGGCCTATCGCATGGTCGGCAGTGGGCCGGCGCTGCTGCTTGTCCACGGGATCAGTGACCATTCGGGGACCTGGCAGCACTTGCTGCCGTCGCTCGCGCGGCGGTACACGGTGATCGCGCCGGACCTGCTCGGGCACGGCGGTTCGGACAAGCCGCGCGCCGACTACGCGGCCGGCGCCTACGCGTGCGGCCTGCGTGACCTCCTCGGCGTCCTCGACATCGATCGGGTGACAGTCATCGGTCACTCCCTCGGGGGCGGTGTGGCGATGCAGTTCGCGTACCAGTTCCCGGAGCGGTGTGCGCGGCTGGTGCTGGTGTCGAGCGGCGGCATCGGGCGCGGTGTGCACCCGTTGCTACGCATAGCGTCGACGCCCGGCGCCGAACTGGCGTTGCCGTTCGTCACGGCCGGCCCGGTGCGGAGCGTGCTGTCGAGGTTGTTGCCGCTGCTGAAGCTGGACCTGGGGCCGGACGTGTCGTACGCGGTGGAGCGGTACGCGGCGCTGCGCGATCCCGCTGCGCGGACGGCGTTCCTGCGAACGCTGCGGTCGGTGGTGGACGTGCGCGGGCAGGTGGTGACGATGCTCGATCGCTGCTACCTCACCAGGGGGATCCCGACGCTGCTGGTGTGGGGCGCGGCGGACCGCATCGTGCCGGCGGGGCACGCACACAAGGCGCACGAGGCCATGCCCGGCAGCCGACTGGAGATCTTCGAGGGTGCCGGCCACTTCCCACACCAGAACGACCCGGAACGCTTCCTGGCGCTACTGGACGACTTCATCGAGTCGACGATCCCGGCGGAACACGACCCCAGCCACTGGCGCACCTTGCTCCGCGAGGGCCCGACGGAGGAGACCCCGGTCTCATCCGGTTCGTGAGGCCTCCGCCGACCTGGTGGTTCGCAACGGCCCGCCTACCCACGATGCAGCCTCCACCCGATCCCCCCGAGCCCCGGCAAAGTCGGTTCGTGCTGTTCACAACCATGTTGTGAAAGGCGCCGTTCAGGGCACCCAGCGCCGTCAACGCGCCTTTCACAGCACGCGCGCGGGCCGCGGGCCGCCGGGTTTGGGGCGTCCGGCCGGAACCTCGCGCGCGATGCAGCCCCCACCCGATCCCGGGGGCGGCCCAGTGCCCAGTTTACCGGCACCTACCGACAGACCAGGGGAAGTCGATCTTGCCTGTGGACAACTCGGTGTGTTGTGGACAACCTCGGGTTGCCATCCCCTTCGCACACGGCCACGGCGTCGCGGCCGCTTAGACTCGGGCACATGGCAGCACCCTCAACGGCGAGTGTCGGGTTACCACCCGCGCTCGCCGACGCGACCCGTGACGAGACCTCTCTGCGCAGGTTCCTGCACGGCCTTCCCGGCGTGGACCAGGTCGGGGTCGAGCAACGCGCGGCGGGCCTCGCCACCCGCAGCATCAAGAAGGCCTCGAAACTGTGGGCCATCGACACCGCGATCTCCATGATCGACCTCACCACGTTGGAGGGCGCGGACACCGCGGGCAAGGTCCGCTCGCTCTGCGCGAAGGCCCGCCGCCCCGATCCGGACCGGCCCGAGGCGCCCAGGGTCGCGGCCGTCTGTGTGTACCCGGACATGGTCGCGATCGCGAGAACGGAGACCGCCGGCACCGGCGTCGGCGTCGCGAGTGTCGCCACCGCCTTCCCCGCCGGGCGGTCGAGCATGCGGGTCAAGCTGGCCGACACCGAGCAGGCCGTGGCCGACGGCGCGACCGAGATCGACATGGTGATCGACCGGGGCGCGTTCCTGTCCGGCCACTACGGCCGGGTGTTCGACGAGATCGCCACGATCAAGCAGGCCTGCGGCGACGCGCATCTCAAGGTCATCCTGGAGACCGGCGAGCTGGTCACCTACGACAACGTGCGCCGCGCCTCCTGGCTCGCCATGTTGGCGGGCGGCGACTTCATCAAGACCTCGACCGGCAAGGTCAGCCCCGCGGCGACGCTGCCGGTCACGCACGTGATGCTCCAGGCCGTCTGCGACTGGCACACCCAGACGGGCGACCACATCGGCGTGAAACCGGCCGGCGGCATCCGCAACACCAAGGACGCCATCCGCTACCTGGTCGCCGTGCACGAGGTCGCCGGCGAGGCCTGGCTCAACAACAAGCTGTTCCGCTTCGGCGCGTCCAGCCTGCTCAACGACCTGCTGATGCAGCGACGCGCCCAGCTCGAAGGCCACTACAGCGGCCCCGACTATGTGGCGTGCGAGTGAGCTGGCACGGCGAGGTGACCACGACGGCAGCTTCCCAGCGAGCGAGGTGCACGCTGAGCGAGGAACGAGCGAAGCAGATTGGCAGAGTCTGAAATGTGGGAGTACGCCCCGGCGCCGGAGTCCCGGGACATCGCGAACCTCAAGCCCAGCTACCGGTTGTTCGTCGACGGCGAGTTCGTCGAGGGCGCCGGCGAGCCGCTGAAGACGATCAACCCGGCCACCGAGGAGGTGCTGGCCGAGGTCAGCACCGCGGACAAGAACGACGTGGACCGCGCGGTCAAGGCCGCCCGCCGCGCCTACGACCGGGTCTGGGGCAAGATGCCGGGCGCCGAGCGCGCCAAGTACATCTACCGGATCGCCAGGATGATGGCCGAACGCTCGCGTGAGCTGGCCGTCCTGGAGAGCCTCGACAACGGCAAGCCGATCAAGGAGGCCCGCGACGTCGACATCCCGACGGCGTCCGCGCACTTCTTCTACCACGCCGGCTGGGCCGACAAGCTGGGCTACGCGGGCCTCGGGCCCGACCCGAAGCCGCTCGGCGTCGCCGGTCAGGTCATCCCGTGGAACTTCCCGCTGCTGATGGCCGCGTGGAAGATCGCACCCGCGCTGGCCTGCGGCAACACCGTGGTGCTCAAGCCCGCGGAGACGACCCCGCTGACCGCGCTGGTGCTCGCCGAGATCATCCAGCAGGCGGAGCTGCCGCCCGGCGTGGTCAACATCCTGCCCGGCGCCGGCGATGTCGGCGCCGAGCTGACCAACCACGCCGGCGTCGACAAGGTCGCGTTCACCGGGTCCACGGACGTCGGCAAGCTGATCCAGCGCTCGCTCGCCGGCTCCGGCAAGAAGCTCACCCTCGAGCTGGGTGGCAAGGCCGCCAACGTGGTGTTCGACGACGCGCCGTTGGACCAGGCGGTCGAGGGCATCGTCAACGGCATCTTCTTCAACCAGGGCCACGTGTGCTGCGCGGGCTCGCGGCTGCTGGTGCAGGAGTCGGTGGCCGACGAGTTCCTCGAGAAGCTGCACGCCCGTATCACCACCCTGCGCATCGGCGACCCGCTCGACAAGAACACCGACGTCGGCGCCATCAACTCGCGCGAGCAGCTCACCAGGATCACCGAGCTGGTCGCCACCGGCGAGGAGGAGGGCGCCGAGAAGTGGGTGAGCCCGTGTCCGTTGCCGGACAAGGGTTTCTTCTTCGCGCCGACCGTGTTCGCCGGCGTCAGCCAGGCCATGCGGATCGCCCGCGAGGAGATCTTCGGCCCGGTCCTGTCGGTGCTGACGTTCCGCACGCCGGACGAGGCCGTCGCCAAGGCCAACAACACGCCCTACGGCCTGTCGGCCGGTATCTGGACCGACAAGGGCTCGCGCATCCTCTGGATGGCGAACCAGCTCCGCGCCGGCGTGGTGTGGGCCAACACGTTCAACCGGTTCGACCCGACCGCGCCGTTCGGCGGCTACCAGGAGTCCGGCTTCGGCCGCGAGGGTGGCCGCGCGGGACTGGAGGCATACCTCGATGTCTGAGCGTCTATCCGTCGCCAAGACCTACAAGCTCTACATCGGCGGCGCGTTCCCGCGTTCCGAGTCCGGCCGCTCCTACCCGGTGCGGGACAACAAGGGCGGCTTCCTCGCCAACGCGGCGCACGGCTCCCGCAAGGACATCCGCGAGGCGGTCGTGGCTGCCCGCAAGGCGTTCGCCGGCTGGTCCGGCGCGACCGCGTACAACCGCGGCCAGGTGCTGTACCGGGTGGCCGAGCTGCTCGAGGGTCGGCGGGAACAGTTCATCGCCGAGACCGCGGCCAGCGAGGGCTCCAACGCGAAGAAAGCACAGTCCATTGTGGACGCGGCGATCGACCGCTGGGTCTGGTACGCGGGCTGGTCGGACAAGGTCGCCACCGTGCTCGGCGCGTCGAACCCGGTCGCCGGGCCGTACTTCTCCTTCTCGGTGCCGGAGCCGACCGGCGTGGTCGGCGTGCTCGCGCCGCAGTCCTCGTCGCTGCTCGGGCTGGTGAGCGTGCTCGCGCCGGTGATCGCGACCGGCAACACGGCGGTCGTGGTGACGAGCCAGGACCGGCCGCTGCCGGCGATCACGCTGTCCGAGGTGCTCGCGACCTCCGACGTGCCGGGCGGGGTGGTCAACATCGTCACCGGCCGCACGGCCGAACTGGCCCCGTGGCTCGCCTCGCACGCCGACGTCAACGCGCTCGACCTCGCCGGCGCGCCGGCGGCGATGCGGGCCGAGCTGGAGGCCGCGGCCGCCGGCACGGTCAAACGGGTGCTGCGGTCGAAGGCGGCCGAGCCGGACTGGACGACGCCGCCGGACCTGTCGCGGCTGCGTTCGTTCCTGGAGACCAAGACGGTGTGGCATCCGACGGGCGTGTGAGTAGTCCGATCGACCGGTTCACCCGCGCGTTGTCGGTTGGTTGACCTACGCTTTGGATAGTGGGGAGCCACCGGGGGCTGGTGGACGTCAGACCCGGCAGGAGGGGGTAGGAGATGACACACCACGACGATCCGGCGCCGCTGCCACCGCCGCCAGGATACGGCGCGGACGAGACGGCGTTCTCGAGCTTCACCAGGGGGTTCCAGCCGCTGGCCGACGACCTGACCAGGTCGACGGGCACGAACCTCGGCGCGCACACGTCGCTGCACGGCGACACGTTCTCGCGGGTGGGCAACGAGGTCGGGCTGTCCGACGCCATCCGCAACGCCACCCGCACCCAGGTCGACCGGGTCAACGGCCTGGCGGGCAACACCACCACCATGGCGGACGCGGTGTCCAACACCTGGACGAACTACACGATCCAGGAAGACGACCACGCGCAGAGCTACCGCAGGGCCGTGGGTGAGACGACATGACCGCGACCATCCCGCTCGTGCAGCCGCTGGTGCAACCCGCCGCCGACGCGCAGCGCCAGCTCCGCACCGACGACGGCGCGATCGACAGCGTCAGCCAGGCGCACGGCAACGTCCAGAACGCGCTGTACACCTACGACACCGACGCGAGCTCGAGCACGCGCACCCTGCAGGACGGCTGGACCGGCGGCTCGGCCGACCGGCAGGCCGCCGACGCGCAGTCGATGAGCACCACCACCAAGGACATCAGCACCTACAGCGCCGAGGTCCAGTCGGCGGTGCAGGACGCGGCCGGCATCCTCAAGGTCGGCCAGAACGCGAACCAGCAGCTCATCGACAACTTCATGGACAAGGCCGCCGAGCTGCTCTCGGCCGCCTCCGCGCTCCGTGCGGCCGGCGACAACCCGGGCGCACAGGCCAAGATCTCCGAGCTGATCCGACTCGGCGCTCAGGTCAGCGGCGAGAGCAGCACCAACCTCGAAGCCGTCATGACGCAGCTGACCGGCGTGGTCGACAAGCTGAACGGCGGCTCGACCACCACCGCGTCCAATGCCGACGGGGGCGGCACCAACCCGCCCGCCGCCTACAACTCCAGCGGCGGTGGTGGCGGCGGCGGCGGGGACAGCGGCGGTGGTGGCGGAGGCGGGGGCGGAGGCGTCGCCACGAAGAAACGCCTTCCGGTCGCGATCCCGCCGCAGCCGGGCACCGGCGTCGCGGTCAACCTGCCCAACGGCACCCAGGTGATGGCGCCCAACGAGACCGCGGCGAAGGCGGTCCGCGCGGCGCTGAGCCAGCTCGGCGTGCCGTACGTGTGGGGCGGCACCGCGCCCGGTCAGGGCCTGGACTGCAGCGGGCTGACGCAGTACGCGTACGGCGAGGCCGGCCTGGACATCCCACGCACGTCCCGCGAGCAGGACATCGGCGCGGAGGTCCCGTCGGCGGACCAGCTATTGCCCGGCGACCTGATCTGCTGGGAGGGCCACGTGGCCATGTACATCGGCGACGGTCAGATCGTCGAGGCGGGCGACCCGGTGCAGGTGGGCCCGCTGCGCACGACGAACTCCGGCATGGCGTTCGTCGGGTTCTACCGCCCGACCGGCTGACCGAGCGATTCCCACCGGCTGAGCGCGACTGTCGGACCTTTCCGGCACACTGAGGCGGTACCGGGGATCAGGAGGGGTCGTGGAGATCGACATCGACCACGAGATGGCAGTGGTGGACCGCAAGGTCGCACAGGCCGACGAGCAGGCGCGGGCACAGATCGCGCGGGTCGGCCGGATCAGTGGTCGAGCCACCTCGCCGGACGGGGGCATCGAGGTCGAGGTGGCGCCCGGCGGGCTGCTGACCGGGCTGACGCTGTCCCCCGCCGCGCTGTCAGCCGACATGGAGACACTGGCACGGCAGATCACCGCGCTGGCCGACCGCGCGACGAAGCGGGCCGGCAGCAACATGCACAAGGCGCTCGCGCCCGTGCTCGGTGAGAGCGGCGAGAAACACCTGACGTCACTGGGATACGTGCCGGTCGACGACGAGGACCTCGCGGAGGGCGACTTCTCCGACCCGTTGCGCCACAGCGCCCGCCGAGGGGGCCGGCCGTGATCGAACGCGAGCCGATCAACCGCACCACCAAGCAGCTGATCGAGGACGGCCGGGCGCGCCAGGAGGCACTGTCCAAAGTGGACGCCATCCTGGCGCAGGTCACCGGCACCGCACACGACCGCAACGGCACCGTCGAGGTGACCGTCGACGGGCGCGGCAAGCTCGTGAACCTGTGGCTGGCGCCGGAAGCCGCACGCTACGGCGCGGCCGGGCTCGGGCAGCTGATCGTCAAAGTAGCGGGGGTCGCCATGGACGACGCGACCCAGGCCGGGTACAACAAGGTCGCGCTGCTGCTCGGTGACAACCTCACCTACGCGCTGGAACAGCTGTCCGGTCGGGCAGCGCCCGCGCGCCGCGATGGCGACGGCGGCATCACCGCGGAGGAGTTCCAGGCCAGACGCGACAAGCGGGTCGGCGAGGCGGCGAGCGAGGCCGATGAGCTGGCCGCGTTCGACCCGGCGTCGCTACGCTCCGACCGGTGATCCACCACGGTTCGGCCACCACGTAGGCTGCCGTCGTTCTGAGTGCCCACGGATTGCCTGACCCGGAGGTCCAGCAATGTCCCAGGACATCGTCTCGATCGAGCTCGGCCTGCCCCAGGGCGATGTCGTCACCCTGTGGGCGCCGCGCTGGCGGGAGGACGGCGAGGAGTGGGAGGCGTTCCTCGGTCACGAGGACGACCTGTACGCGTTCCCCGACGCCGCGCACCTCGCCGCGTTCGTCCGCACGGTCGACGAGCACGACCTCGCCGACCATCCGGCGTGGGACGTGGTGCCCGAGCTGTCGGTGCCGGAGCTGCTGCCCGACGAGGCGCACACCTACGACCTCGTCGGCGTGCCGGAGCTCGCGGCCGAGGAACCGGACACATGGACCATCGGCGAGCTGGCCGACATCATCACGATCGTGCGGTCGCTCGCGGACGTGTGCGAGCTCGATGACGTGCACGAGGTGCTGAACTCGGCCGCCGGTTTCTCCGTGCTGGAGCAGGGCACGTTCCCGTTCACCAGGCGCGAGGGCGAGAAGCTGTGGACCGACCTCGCGGAGACCATCGCGGAGCGGTGGGACGAGGTGCTCGACGCGATCGACGAGGTCGTGTACGTGCCAGAGGTGGACGCCGCGGTGCTCGACCAGACCACCGACGAGCTGGCCGCGTTCCAGGCCGAGTCGGAGGAGGCGGAGAGCGCGCTCGACTCGGAGGACGCCGACGAGGTCGACGGTGAGTCCAAAAAGGACGACGACGAGGACGCGGAAGACGAGACGGAGTCCGACGACGTCGAGGACTCCGACGAGGCGGACGACGACTCGGAAGAGGACGAGGACGTCGAGCCGGAGCCGGTCGGCTTCTGGGGCGAGGTCGGCATCGACCCCATCAAGATCATCACGGCGGAGGCGGAGTACTACACGCTGCGCTGCTACCTCGACGACGAGCCGATCTTCCTCGGCAGCAAGGGCAAGATCGCGGTGACCAAGTCGTCGAGGGCGCTCGCCAAGTACCTTGCGCAGTCCAGCAACGAGGACAACGACCTGTCCGAGGTGTCGACGTGGGAGGACGTCGCCACGAAGGCGACGGACGGCACCCTCGAGGTCGAGGTCGAGACCGACAACACCTACGTGCTGAACGGCCTCGGGGACGACATCGCCGACGGCCCGGACGCGGTCGACCCGGTGCAGCTCGACCTGGCGGTCGAACTGCTCAACGACGCGGCCGACTGGGCAGGCGACAAGACCGTTTCCGAGGCGCTGACCCAGTCGGAGAGCCTCGGCTGGCTCGTGTCGTTCGTACTGCGCCCCGACCCGACCCGGTTGGCACCGAGCCCGCCGTTCGAGGCGGAGGTCGCGTCGTGGCAGACACTGGTCGAAGCGTTCGAGGAGCGCCTCGAGATCAAGTAGGACGCGCCGCTGGCGGCCTCCGGCCCCCGGTATCCATTGTCCCACGAGACACCGACAGTTCCGGCCGTCCAAGATCGTTAAACGCCGGGTTGTCCACATCGAGCCGACCATCCACAGGACGGCCTCGCGGCCCGTCTTCGTGTCGGTGGCATGCCGTAGCGTCGAAACCGGGGGCCGGAGGCCAAGCCCGCACCAGTTTCCGAGTCGCCAGGCGCGACGATCGCGTCGTCGACCGAACCACGAAGCGTGCGACTCCGGTGGCGCGACCCCAGGGGCCACGCCACCTTCGCGTCGAGTCCGAGCCCGCCTACGCCATCAGCGCCGCGTAGCCCGGCTTGATGATGTCGTTGATGATGGCCAGGCGTTCGTCGAAACCGATGAACGCCGACTTCATCGCGTTGATCGTGAACCACTGCAGGTCGGCCCATCCGTAGTCGAACGCCGTGACCAGTTCGGTCATCTCGGTCGACATCCGGCAACCCGACATGAGCCGGTTGTCGGTGTTGACGGTGACCCGGAAGCGCAGCTTCGTCAGCAACCCGATCGGGTGCTCGGCGATCGACGGCGCGGCGCCGGTCTGCACGTTCGACGACGGGCACATCTCCAGCGGGATCCGCCGGTCGCGCACGTAGCTCGCCAGCCGGCCGAGGTGGATGGTGCCGTCGCCGTCGACCTTGATGTCGTCCACGATCCGCACGCCGTGGCCGAGTCGCTCGGCGCCGCAGTGCTGGATCGCCTCCCAGATCGACGGCAGGCCGAACGCCTCACCCGCGTGGATCGTGAAGTGCGCGTTCTGCTGACGCAGGTACTCGAACGCGTCGAGGTTGCGCGTCGGCGGGAAACCCGCCTCCGGACCCGCGATGTCGAACCCGACCACGCCGCTGTCCCGGTGCCGCACCGCGAGCTCGGCGATCTCCAGCGACCGCGCGTTCTGGCGCATGGCGCACAGCAACGTGCCGATCCGGATCCGCCGCCCGCTCTCGAGCGCCCGGCGCTCGCCGACCCGGAAACCTTCCTGGACCGCTTCTACGATCGTGTCAAGAGTGAGCCCGTTCTCACAGAACAGTTCCGGGGCGTAACGCACCTCGGCGTAGACGACGCCGTCCGCCGCGAGGTCCGCCGCGCACTCGGCAGCCACTCGAACGAGTGCGTCGATGTTCTGCATGACACCGCACGTGTGCGCGAACGTCTCGAGATAGCGGACCAGCGAACCGGAGTCGGCGGCCTCCGTGAACCATTGGCCGAGTTCGTCGGCGTTGCTGGTAGGGAGGTCGCGGTAGCCACTCGCATCGGCCAGCTCGATGACCGTCGCGGGGCGGAGACCACCATCCAGGTGATCATGAAGTAGAACTTTGGGTGCGGCTCGGACGGCCTCCGGGGTCACCGGAATGGGGTTCATGCTCGACATGGTGCAACGGTACTCAATGACCGGTGTCATCCGATCGGGTAACTGGAGGGCCACGTAAGGTCATCCCCGGTCGCGGCATTCGCGCTACGGCCATCCTCCGATCGGCCCAACCAGTCGCGTATGGGCCTGCAACAAACTAACGGGTGGTGTATGGACGCGTTCTGGGAGTGGCTAGGCTCCCCAACGTCGGCCCTGCCCCTCCCCACGACGAAGGTCACCTCCGTGAACGAGAACCACAACTCGACGGCGTCGTCAGACCGGATGCGCAACATGCTGGTGCGCGCGGCCGAGATCCGTGAGAGCGAACAGCAGCAGATCTTCGACACACTGGACGAGATTCACGCCAGGCTGTCGCCGCTGGAGTCCATCGGCGCGGTACGCAAGCGCCTGTCGGAGATTCCCGACCGGAGCGACGTCACCGCGCTGGCCTCCCGCGTCGAGGACGCGATGGCGAAGCTCGAGGCGCAGGACAGCGCGATCGCCTCGATGACACGTGCGGTCGAGAGCATCGTGGACAAGCTGGCGACACCGTTCGCGCAGCTCGACGGCCGCCTCGACGGGGTAGCGGGGCGGTTCGAGGGCGTCGCGGGCCGGATGGACGGGCTCGAGGACAAGCTCGCGAACATCCACCGCCGCATCGACGAGCTCTCCGGGCACCTCGACAAGCACCTGGACAAGCAGGACACCAAGCTCGACGCCCTGCCGGCGGCCATCACCGGCCCGGTCCGCGAGCGCGTCGAGACGGCCGAGCACAACCTCCGCGGCCGCGTCGACGAGGTCGACGGCGGTCTGCGCGGTCAGCTCGACTCGACCCGCGACAGCGTGCGCCAGTCCGTGGCCGACGCGTCCGACGCCGTGCAGAACAAGCTCGCCGAGGCGGCCGACGGTCTGCACACCAACGTCGACCAGAAGTCGACCTCGCTGTCGATGAAGGTCGAGGCGGCGCGCAAGTCGATGCAGGACGCCATCGACGAGACGAAGACGACGGTCGACGGCACCGAGCGGCTCGAGGAGCTCGCCGTCCGGCTCGAGCAGGTGACCGGCCGTCTGGACGGCATGACCACGAGGCTCGACGCCGTCGAGGACGGCTTCACCGGCAAGATCGCCGACATGGGCAAGGCGCTGGCGGACAGCCTGTCGAACGTCGAGGGCACGTTGGGCAAGCAGCCGGACAGCGACTCCGTCGCCTCGATGGTGAAGAAGAGCAACGAGGAGTCCGAGCGGCGGATCGGCGGCCACCTCGACGAGGCGATGGCCACGTTCGCGGAGCTGATGATGGGCGGCGGCGCGCCGCAGCCAAGGCCGCCGGCCACGCTGCCCCGGCAGACGGCTCGCCGTCGCAACGGCAAGCCGCAGAAGGGCAACCCGAGGAGCGACGAGAACGACGA
>Ga0193717_1001406_pt1 | contig 14771 bp, 13 predicted proteins | sample U2c2metaG_FD_145900 | JGI IMG/M metagenome (GOLD analysis project Ga0193717, IMG submission 145900) | Soil microbial communities from a riparian zone of the East river system, Colorado, United States - U2c2 | ecosystem: Environmental > Terrestrial > Soil > Riparian zone | place: USA: East River... | reverse complement strand
GACCTTGTTTTTCCGTGACGCTGAGGTGCTCGGCATCCCGCCGCTGGGGCTGGGTATCGGCCTGCTCGCGCTGGGCGCGGTACTGGTCGCGGCCGGACTGCTGCGGCGTGCGGCGAAGCGGCGGCACCGGATCGCCACGGGCGAACCGGAGCCGGTCGGCTCGGTTTTCGCGAGAGCCCGTGCCCTGCCAAGACTTCTGCGCTCCGGGCGCAAAGCGGGCTACACCGGGTTGCCGAAAAGCCGGCTGGCGTTGTGGGGTTTCGCCGTGCTGTACCTGATCTCGCCGATCGACATCCTGCCCGAGTTCCTGCCGATCATCGGCGTGACCGACGACGCCGGGGTCGCGGTTTGGCTGCTCACCAGCATTTCCGCCGCGTCGGGGCTCTTCCTCCGCTGGGAACGCGACCGCGCGAAGCTCCCGCCGCGCTCCACCTGATGCTGTTGGTCAATTCGCCCACGCCAAGGTGCCACCATGGCCACCATGGTCGCGTTGAACGCAACCAAAGTGGCCATGGTGGCACCTCAGGGTCAGCCTGCTGGGTGCTTCGCCGAAGCGCGGTGATGGCTGGGATCGCGCCGCGACTTCTGGTCCTCGATCTGGCGGATCAGGTCCTTGCGGACCTCGGCGATCGCCTGGTAGAGGTCGTCATCGGCCGACGTCGCGACCAGCTTCGGCAAGCCGGCGATGGAGGCTTCGAGGGTGACGCGCTGGTCGTTGCCGTCGCGTTCCTTGACCGAGATCTCGAGGTCGATCTGGTCCGGGTGCCAGCCGTTCAGGTGCGGGGCGAGCCCCGCCAGTGCCTTGGTCACCCATTCCCGATCCGCCAAGCCGAAACCATGGTCGAGGCGCAGCCGTTCGTCCAAAACGCTCGTGGCCCCGCTTTCGGTGCTACTCATCGCGGTTCCTCCTCTCCCGGCTGTTCGAACAACAGCCTGGGTCCGCCATCATCGTCCGTTTCGGCCCGGCCCGCAGAAGATCGTCAGCCGAGCGCCCTAGTGTTGGTCCCAGGTGACGGGCAGCCGGTGGACGCCGTAGACGCCCATCTCTGGACCCCGCAACGGAACCTCGTCGGCCGGGACGGCGAGGCGTAGTGTCGGGAACCGGGCGAACAGTGCGGGAACGGCGACCCGCAGCTCTACGCGGGCCAGCTGTTGCCCGAGGCACTGGTGGATGCCGTGCCCCAGAGCCAGGTGTCCGGTGGCCTTGCGGTGCAGGTCGAGCGTGTCGGGGTCGGTGAACTTCGCCGGGTCGCGGTTCGCGGCCTGGATCGACACGGTGACGGACTCCCCCGCCTTGATCACCTGGCCGTCCAGCTCGACGTCTTCCAGCGCCGCCCGCATCCCGGTGTGGGCGACGCTCAGATACCGCAGCAGTTCCTCGACGGTCTGCTCGGCCAGGCCAGGGTCGGCGCGCAGGGCGTCGAGCTGTTCGGGATGGCTCAGCAGCGCGAAGGTACCCAGCGCGATCATGTTGGCGGTGGTGTCGAGACCGGCGGCCAGCAGGAACGCCCCGATGCCGGAGAGTTCGGCGTCGGTGAGGTCGCTGGTGGTCAGGTCGCCGAGCAGATCGTCGGTGGGGTGGGCGCGCTTGGCACGCACGAGTTCCCCGATGTACTCCTGCAGCAGGCCGTAGGCGGCGAACTGCTCTTCCTCGGTGGCGTCGATACCGCTCAACGCCACCGCGTGCCGCTGGAAGGTTTCGCGATCGGCGTAGGGCACGCCGAGCAGCTCGCAGATCATGATCGCCGGGATGGGATGCGCGTACGCCGCCACCAGGTCCGCGCCCGGACCGCCGCGCTCCATGGCGTCGAGGTGCTCGGCGGTGATCTGCTCGGCGCGTCCGGTGAGCTCGCGCATGCGGCGGACGGTGAACTTGCCGGTGAGCAGCTTCCGGTAGCGGGTGTGCTCTGGTGCGTCGATCCCGGTGAGATCGCCGTCCGGCGCCGGGGGCATCTCGGTGATTCCCGTTCCCGGGAACGGATAATGCATGAGCTCGTACCGTGAGGTGAAGCGGGAATCGCCTACCACCGCGCGGGTTTGGGCGTGTCCGGTCACCAGCCAGCCGACGTGCCCGTCGGGGTAGACGAACCGGCTCAGCGGCCGCTGCTCACGAAGCCGGGTCAGCTCCTCGGGCGGGTCGAACGGGCAGCCCGAAGGGCGCTCCATCGGTAGTTCGAGGATCGGCGCTTCGGCGCTTTCCGGTAGTGGTTGTCCCATCGTGACTCCTCCAGATCTATGTCCACAAAGGACCCTTGGCTGCTACGAACTTTCGCGGTTGAAGAGCTTCTTCGACCAGAGGTAGCCGCCGAGGGCGATGACGACACACCAGCCGAGCGCGATCACGGCGTTGTTCCCGATCGGCTTGTCCATCAGCAGGCCCCGCAGGGTTTCGATGATCGGGGTGAACGGCTGGTACTCGGCGAACCAGCGCAGCCCGGCCGGCATGGAGTCCGTCGGGACGAACCCGCTGCCGAGGAAAGGCAGCAGTGTCAAGGGCATCGGCAGGTTGCTCGCGGATTCGACGCTCTTGCTCACCTGGCCGAGCGCGACGGACAGCCACGTGAGCGCGAACGTCACCGCGGCGAGGACACCGGCGGTCGCCAGCCACTGCAGCGGGCTCGCGGACGGGCGGAACCCGACGAGCAGCGCCACGCCGAGCACGATCACCAGGCTGACCAACGTCTGGACCAGCGTGCCGATGACGTGCCCGGTCAGTACCGAAACGCGGGCGATGGACATGGTGCGGAACCGGGCGATGATGCCCTCGGTCATGTCCATCGCGACCGAGATGGCCGTTCCCTGGACGGCGGCGGCCACCGTCATCAGGATGATCGCGGGCGCGACGTAGTTGACGTACTCCGCGCGGCCGCCGATCGCGCCGCCCGGGAGGGGTGCGCCGAGGCCGGCTCCCAGTGTGCCGCCGAGGACGTAGACGAACAGCAGCAGGAAGATGACGGGCATGCCGACGAGAAGCAAGGTCATCGACGGGTAACGGATCATGTGCCGGAGGTTGCGGCGCAACATCGTCGCCGAATCACTCAGGGCGTGCGTGCTCGTGGTCATGCGGTGGCCACCTGTTCGTTCGTGGGGTTTCCGGTCAGGGCAAGGAAAACGTCGTCGAGATCGGGCGTGTGCACGGACAGCGTCTCGACCTCGATGGAGTCCTGATCGAGCCGGTCGAGCAGGACCTTCAGCGTTTTGACGCTGCCGTCGGCCGGGACCTGCAGGGTGAGCGCGTCGTTGTCGCGTGCCGTCGGCCTCAGGATGCGGGCGGCCGAGTCGAAGTGTGTGACGTCGGCGAACTGCAGGCTGACGTGTCCACCGGGGATGCGGCGCTTCAGCTGCGCCGCGGTCCCCTCGGCGACCAAGCGGCCGCGATGGAGGACGGCGATCCGGTCGGCGAGTTCGTCGGCTTCTTCGAGATATTGCGTGGTGAGGAAAATGGTGACGCCGTCGGTTACGAGCTCGCGGACGATCTGCCACATGCCGCGGCGGCCGCGCGGGTCCAGGCCGGTGGTCGGTTCGTCAAGAAAGATCACCTGCGGGCTGCCGACCTGGGTCATCGCGAGGTCGAGCCGCCGCCGCATCCCCCCGGAGTAGGTCGCGACCAGTTTCCCGCCCGCCTCGACGAGGTCGAACAGCTCGAGCAGTTCGTCGGCACGCTTACGGCCCGCGGTCCGGCCGAGGTGGTACAGATCCGCCATCAGGATCAGGTTCTCGCGGCCGGTGAGCAGGTTGTCCACCGCGGAGAACTGGCCGGTGACGCCGATCGCGGCGCGGACAGCGTCCGGCTCCGCCGTCACGTCGTGACCGGCGACCGAGGCGCTGCCGCCGTCGGCACTGATCAAAGTGGACAGGATCTTGACCGTGGTGGTCTTGCCAGCGCCGTTGGCGCCGAGCAAGGAGAAAACCGTTCCCCGCGGCACATTCAGGTCGATGCCGTCGAGGACTACGTGGTCACCGAACGACTTGCGCAGTCCGGTCGTCACGATCGCCGGGTGAAGCGGCGTTGTCGTCATGGAATTTCCTTTCCCCAGAAGTGAATTACTCAGGCGCGGTGGATGGAGATGTCGCCGAAGGACGTGTGGGCGCGCACCTCGACGGTGTCGCCGGAGGGCGCGGCCTGCTCGGCGGTTTCGGCGAGCGAGTTGTGCACGCGGCCGAAGCTGGTGTCCACGTCGAGCCAGACGGCGGTGCCTTCCTTGATGCCGACTTCGAGGTCGCCCGTGGCCGTTTTGATCGTGACCGCGCCGCGGGTCGCCTCGCCGACGCGGATGGTGCCGTTGGCGGTCTTGGCGTCGACCCGGCCCCCCAGTGCCCGGCCGATGGAGACGTCGCCGTTCGCGGCACGCACCTCCACGTCGCCGGTGACCGTGCCGAGATCGGTGTTGCCGTTGGAGTTCTTGATGACGGCGGCGCCGTCGATCTCGCCGACACGCACCCTCCCCGTCCCGGTGGAGATGTCCGCGTCGCCCTCGACCCGCTCCACGGTGATGTGACCGCCCGACGTGCTCAGGCGCAGCGGACCGGTGTGGTCGAGCCGGACATGCCCGGCCGAGGTCTTGAACCGGCACTCGCCGAGGCGGCCGGTGCCGCTGAAGTCACCCACCGACGCGTCGCCGTGCACCCGGGAACCGGTGGGCAGCTCGATGGAGACGTCGACGGACCTCGTCTTCTTGGAGAAGTCGAGCACCCTGGATTTCGGGCCTTTGACCACGAGCGTCCCGTTCGCGTATTCGACGCGGGTCTGCTTGGCGGCCTTCACGTCGCTGTCTTCGGACTCGTCGGTCGGGCGCACCTCGACGACGGTGTCGGTCCGGTCGGTGGCGGTGATCCGCACGTCGCCGACGCTCAGGTCGATGGTGACGGTGATGGGTTCCGGTGTGTCGAAAATGGGCATAGCTGTCCCCTGTTCGTGTGTTGGTTGACCGTCTCCGCAGGTGGGAGCGGTGAGAGAAAAAGCGCCTCGGCGCGGTTAGCGCACCCAGCCGGTGACGCGCTGCGGGCCGCGTTTGCCGCCGCGGTCGGTTTGCTGCTCGCGGTCCTGCGGCTGAAGTGCGGCCGAGGAAACCCGGACGAGCCAGGCGTTGACCGAGCGCCCTTCCTTGACCGCGGCCTCCTCGATCGCGGCCTTGAGCTGGTCGGGAAGCCGGAAGTTGATGCGCGCGGTGGCGCTTTCGTCGGTGCCGGGCGGAGCGGGTTCGGGCGCCGGCGTACCGGCCGCGCGTTCGGCGGTGTCCACGAGCGGCCGGTCGGGCTGCGGTGCCGTCACGACGAAGTTCGGGTCGCGGCCGCGGAGGCGTACTTCGACCGAGCCCGGCGCCAGGTCGCGGGTGATCTCGTCGGCGGCACCCGACAGCGCGTCCAGCAGCGTGAGGCGGATGGCCGAATCCAGCGACCCGGCGAGCCGTTCGACCAGCGCATGGGCGTCGTCACCGCCGGTTTCGATCAGTGCCGCCAGCTCCCGGCCGAGTTTGTCCACATACGTCGTCAGGTCCATGGCACCACTATGGCACCATCTTGGCGCCATTGCAAGTAGTGATGGCGCAACGTGGCGCCACACTGCGCATCGCCGGGGTCGAACGCCTACTCAGGGCAACTCACCCTGCCGGGGCATTCAACTTCGCGGGAGCCAGTGACCGACGCATAATCGAACGCATGTTCGAACAACCTCCACGCCCACCTGGTTCGAAGCACCTTCGCGCGGTGAGGCCCCCACAGCCGGTGTGGGTCAACCTGGCCGTCGCGTATCCGGTCGAGCCGACACAGGCGTACGTGAAGGAGGGCATGGACCTGCGGGCGGTGGTGCCGGGCACGCTGAAGATGTGGGACCTCACGACCACGGGCCACTGGGTCGGGTGGGCCGTCTTCGCCATCGGCAACAGCCCGGCGTCGCAATGGCTTCCGGCGGACGCGCTCCGGCCGCGCACCGAGCCCGGCCGCAGCCGATCGTCCCAGCGATGACCCGCGCCCTTCTCCTGGCGTGCGCACCCGCGTCCACCACCTTGTCCACGCCCACCCGCGCTGACACCGTGGTGCGGTGGAGCCGACAATCTCGCGCAGCGTGGACATCGCCGCCGACGCGCACGCGGTGTGGGCGATACTGAGCGACCTGCCCCGGATGGGTTCGTACAGCCCCGAAAACCTCGGCGGCCACTGGGTCGGCGGCACACCCGGACCGGCCGTGGGCGCCAGGTTCCGTGGCGTCAACCGCAACGGCGCGAAGCAATGGGAGACGAAGGTGCGCGTGGTCGACTGCGATCCCCCGCGCCTGTTCACCTTCGACGTCCGGACGCCGTTCGGCGTCAGGGTGTCCCGATGGTCCTATGTCGTCGTCCCCACCGAGACCGGCTGCCGGCTCACCGAGAACTGGTACCGCGTGGGGAACTGGTTCATCCGCGGGTTCCTGGGTCCCCGCGTCACCGGGCGGGCCGACCGTCCCGGGTACAACGTCTCGTCGATCGAACACACTCTCGCGAAGATCAAGGCTCACGCGGAAACGCCGGCTCCGGAGACCGTGGCCTCCGGAGCCGGATGGGATCAGTAGATGCTGACGCCGTACACGCTCAGCGCTTCGGTCACCGGCTGGTAGAAGGAGTTCCCGCCACTGGTGCAGTTCCCGCTGCCGCCGGAGGTCAGGCCCAGCGCGGTGTTCCCGGCGAACAGCGCGCCACCGCTGTCACCGCCTTCGACGCAGACCGTGGTGCCGATCATGCCGGTGACCGTGGTGCCGTCGACGTAGTTCACGGTGACGTTGAGGCCCGTCACCGTTCCCCGGTGGAAACCGGTGGTGCTGCCGCTACGGCCGACAGTTTGACCCACCACGGCGTTACCCGCGCTGGAGATGTCACGCAGCGTGCCGTTGTAGAGGTTCACCGAACCGGGGCGGGTGATGCTGCTGGTGTACTGGAAGAGCGCGTAGTCGTTGCCGGGGAAGCTCGTGCCCACCCGCGATGCGATGACCTGGCCGCCCGAGGTCGCCCACGTCGACGCCACGTTCCCGCAGTGACCGGCGGTGAGCAGGTAAGCGGTGCTGGTACCGGGTTTCTTCACGTTGAAGCCCAGGGAACACCGGACTCCGCCGCCGAGGATGGCGTCACCACCCGCGATCGTGGACCGGTACTCGCCGCCGACCCGCTGCAGCCGCGCGGTGTCGCCGAGCCCGGCGACCACGGCTTCCAGCCGGTCGAGTTTCGTGCCGGTGACGGTACTGTCGGCCGAAACCACCACCTGGTTGCCGACCGGGTCGATCGCCCACGACGTCCCCGGGATCGTCGCCGAGCGGGTGAGCTCGGCGACGCCGGAGCGCAGCGTCGCCGCACTGTGTGCGACGAACCGGGGCTCGGCGCCCGCTGTCCGCACGGCCCGCGCGCTCGCTTCGTCGGTCACGGTGACGACGAGTTCGCCCTTACCGTCCAGATAGGATCCGGCATTCCCGTCGCCGAGACGCGCCGACAAAGTCTTCGCCAATTGGGCGATGTCGGGCGCCGCCTGGGCGCCGGGAGCGAAGATCATCGTACTCGTACACAACGCGGCGAGCGCGGCGATCCTTGTCGTGTAACGGAATATGCTCATGGTGTCTCCTTGGCAGTGGACACGGCACGGCGAATTCGACATGCCATCGAATGAGCTAATAGATATTTATTAGCATTGGTCTAAACCACATAAAGCGTAAAGCCGATAGACGGACGGAAACACCGACGAAAGAACCAACATTCAAAAGAGGACAATGCCCGGACACAACCTGCGCCATCTGTCGACAGGTGGCGATAGTTGCGGACGCGGGGTATCACGAGATGTCGACATCTCGTGGCTGGCAGGCCGGGCTCCCGCCACTGCCTGAGCCTGCGGCACATCGGCCACATGGGGCACATCTCGGCCGGGGCCGATTACATATCGTGTATGAAAAGTCGGCCTGGGTAGTACATTACGGCAGCTTTGGCGAGCACAGCTTGCTTGGGCACCCGGACGTACTGGACGCTGTCGTCTGCCCGTCCACAGGTGGGGGATGGCGATAGGGACCCGATGCGCCCGAACGACCCGAACGTCCGCCGTGAGGCGACCAAGCTCGTCCAATACCTCCGTGACATCGCCGCCCCGGCGCGCGCGGACGTCGTCGACCTCGGCGAGTTCGAGCGATGCTGGTGGCTGGCCGACCTGCCCGACGGCGTGCGGTTGCGCGCCCGGCCCGGCCGCGACGGCGATCTGATGACCGTCGACCAGGTCCGCCTGCCCGCGCCACCGCCTTGTCCGTGGCCGCTCCACGAGCACGTCGACGAGAAGCAGTGACAGCGTCACCTGGTCGCCGAGGTGACGCTGTCGCCGGACCTGCTGGCCGTCGTCGTCGATCCCGCCGCCGGTACGCCGTTGAAGCGGACCTATCTGGAGGCCGCGGCGGCCCGCCGTGAGTGGCTGGGGAAGGTCGAGGTACTCCTTCCCCGCCGGGATTTCTACGAGGAGTTCCGGCGGCTCGCCCGCCGACTGTCCACACAGGACGACGAGTACGAGCTCGTGCTGTGCTCCGGCCTGGTTTCCGGCGTCGATGACCGCGGCCGGCGGATCCGGCGGCATCTGCTGGTCAAGCGGCTGTTCGTCCGCATCGACGCCGCGCGGTCCGCGGTGACGATCGGTCCCGACGACGACGCCCCGCCGCAGCTGGAGGACCGCCGGTTCCTCATGGGCGTGCTCGGGAAACGGCTGGGGCTCGCCGACGCGATCCGCGGGGACGTCGAGAACTCCGAACTGGTGCCCTCGGCGGACGGCGTCCACAAGTGGCTGTCCGAGTGGGCGAGCCTGCTCCTCCCCGAGGCGCCGCCGTTCGATCCGGCCGCCACACCGCCCAACGCCGGGGAAACAGGGCCGCTCAAGGTTTCCGCGTCACCCGCGCTGATCCTGCGGCGGCGCGACCGGTCCGGTGTCGCCAGGTTCTACGACCGGATTCTCGACCAGCTCCGGGACCCCGACACCGCGGTGCCGCAAGGCATGGCGCAGATCCTGCGCACGCTCACCCCCGCCGAGCGGCGAGGATGGCTCGAAGCGGCGACCGGACGGCGGACGGACGTGCTCAGCGAGGATCCTCTGTTCCCGCGCGAGCACAACGCCGAGCAGCGACGGGTACTCGGCGTCGTGCGCGAGGACAACGGCGCGGTCGTGCAGGGCCCGCCGGGCACCGGCAAGACCCACACGATCGCGAATCTCACCGTGGCCCTGCTCGCCGACGGCCTGCGGGTACTGGTGGTCAGCCAGCGCGAACAGCCGCTACGAGTACTGCGGGGCATGCTGCCGCCCGGCATCCAGGACCTGTGTGTCTCGCTGGTCGGCACGAAACACGACGGGACCAGCGAACTGGAGGCGAGTGTGCGGGCGATGGCCGCGCGCGTCGCCGAGACCGATCCCGGCGAAGCCACCGCGGCCATGGAACGGCGTATCGGCGCCCAGCGCGCCGTCGCGGAGATCGAGATGGAACTGGCCCTCGTGCGCCAGACCGAGCACACCGACCACCCGCCGGTCGCGCCCGGCTACCAGGGCCGGCTCGCGCAGATCGCGCAGCAGGTCTCGGCGCGGCGGGACCGGTTCGGCTGGTTCCCGGCCTTGCCGCCGTCCGCCGCCGTGCGGTGCCCGCTCTCGGTGGCCGAGCTCCGGCAGTTGCTGTCGCTGGTCAACGAGCACCCGAACGGGCCGGTGCGGGCCGACGAGTTCGTGCCCCGCGCCGAGCGGATCGACTCCCCCGCCGACATCGAGACGATCCTGAGCGCGATGGTGGAGCCTGCCGCCGGTCCGGACGTCGACAAGCTCGCCAAGGCACTGGCCGCGGTGCCGCCGCCCGAACTCGAAGGCTGGCGCGAGACGACCGGCGAGGTGCTCAAGTTCGCCCACTACTTCAACCAGATCGCCGCCACCGCCGCCCCCGGCCACCCCACGCGGGCGTGGCTCGCGCCGGTGGTCGAAGACCTGCTCGCCGGGCGCAACGCGGGCGCCTGGCGCGACCTGCGGGGTACCGCCCACACCGCCGACGGGTTGTCGGCCCGGTCCCGCAACCCGGTGCTTCAGGACGTGCGGGTCATCGATCGCGACCTCGTCTCGGTGAAGGCCCTGCGAGACCAGGCCGCGACCCTGGTGCAGGGCCTGCGGGACGGCCGGTCGGTGCGCCGCCGCTTCCTCGGCACCGACACCGGCTTCGGCCGCGCCACGCAGCTGGTGCGGGAGCGCTGCCGGTACCGCCACGACGAGCCACGCACCCAGGCCGCCGCGGAAGCGGTACACGAACTCCTCGACGTCCTCGCCGGCGTCGTCGAGCTCGATCACATCTGGGGTTTCGTCGCACCCACCCGGAAGGTGAGCTCCGCGCCGGGACAGCTGCTGAACTGGCTGATCGAGGCCGAGCGGCATCTGCCACGACTCCTGAAGCTGGACGCCGGTGTCTCCGCGATGTCCGCCGCGCTGGCCACCCGTGGGGTACTGGCCGTTCTGTCCACTTTGGAGCATTGGCAGACCCTGTCGGACGCGATCGAGCTGACCCAGCACCGGATCCGGGCCGTTCAGCACGAGCAGCACCACACCGCGTTGCTCCGGCGGTGGGAGAGCGCCGAGGGCCGCCCGGACGCCGCGCCGGAAGTCACCGCGGTCCGCCGGGCACTTCACGAGCGCGACATCGACGCGTACCGGGTCGCCGCGCACGACCTCACCCGCGCGCGGGTGACGGTGGCGAGCCACCGGACACTGTGGACACTGCAGAACCGGCTGCGCGCCGAGCATCCGGGACTCGACGACCAGCTCCGCGCCACGGCCCACGAACCGGCTTGGGACAGGCGGCTTTCGGAGATCGAGCAGGCCTGGTCATGGGCGGTCGCCGAGCGGTTCGTCCGGCGGCAGTACCGGCCGGGGCTGGACACGCAGCGGGAAGCCGACCTAGCCGCCGCGAAAACGGCGTTGCGGACCGCGACCGGCGAGTTCGCCACCGCATTGGCCTGGCAGCATTGCCTGCGTACCATGGCACCCGGGGCGCGACGTGCTTTGGCGAGCTTCGAGTACTTCGCCCGGAAAAAGGGCGGTGCCCACACCGCGGAGTACCGCGGCGCCGCGCGCTCGGCGATCGCCGAAGCCAAGACCGCGGTCCCGGCCTGGGTACTGCCGATCGGCCGGGTCGCCGAGCTGTTTCCGGCCGCTCCCAACAGTTTCGACGTCGTGATCGTCGACGAAGCCAGCCAGGCCGGGCTGACGTCGTTGTTCCTGCTGTGGCTGGCGCCCCGGGTCATCGTCGTCGGCGACGACAAGCAGTGCACGCCCACCAGCAGCCCGCGCAACCTCGTGGACGCGCTGGCGCGGCTGCGCGCGGACTTCCCCGCCGTGCCCGACCACGTGCGGGAGTTCCTGCTGCCCAACGGGAATCTGTACAGCATCCTCGGCAGCGCCTTCCCGTCCGTCATCCGCCTGCGGGAGCACTTCCGCTGTATGCCGGAGATCATTTCCTGGCCGTCGAGCGAGTTCTACGACAACGAACTGGTCCCGCTGCGGCAGCACGGCGTGGACCGGCTGGCCCCCGTGCGGATCGGGCACGTCCCGAGTGGAAGCGTGGAGGGGGCGAACGACGGCCTGACCAACCGGATCGAAGCCGAGCACATCGTCGACACGCTCGCCGCCTGCCTGGAGGATCCGGCCTACGACGGCAAGACGTTCGGCATCATCGCGCTGCAGAGCCGCGCACAGGTCGACCTGATCGAAAAGCTGGTGCTGCGGCGGATTCCCGACGAGGAGATCGACCGCCGGGACATCGCCGTCGGGCTGGCGCCGAACTTCCAGGGCGACGAGCGGCACGTCATGTTCGTCTCCACCGTCGTCGCCGGGCGGGTCCGCCAAATGCGGCAGAGCACCAGCTACAAGCAGCGGCTCAACGTGGCCGTCAGCCGGGCACGCGACCAGCTCTGGGTCATCACCTCGTTGGCGCCGGAAGACCTCGACAGCGACGACCTGCGGCACCGGATGCTCAGCCACTACCGCGAGGGCGAGGAGCGGCGCCGTCCGGCTCTTCCGGTCGACCAGATTCCCACCACCGTGCTGCGCGAGCCGTTTACTTCCCTGTTCGCCCAACAGGTCTACCGCGCGATCCGGGCCCGTGGCTACGACGCCGACGCGCGGGTCGCCGTCGGGAACCGGCGGCTCGACATCGTCGTGCGCGGAAGTGAAAGCTCGGTCGCGGTCGTGTGTGACGAGTTCACCGGTCTGAGCGCGCGGCATCAGCACGCCCAGGACAGGGCGCTGCGCGAACTGCGGCGCGCGCACTGGCCGTTCTGCCGGGTCGCGCACAGCCAGTTCGTCCTGGATCCCGAGGACGCGCTGACGCCGGTGTGGCAAACCCTCGCCGAACACGGCATCCAGCCCGCGGACACCGCCGCCGAGACCGAACCGAAAGGCGCCTGAGGCCGTCCGGCGCTATGACTACGGCGTCAGCAGGATTCGCCCGCCGACCGACCCGTTTTCCAGGCGGCGGTGGGCCTCGGCGGCTTCGGCCAGCGGCAAGGTCTGGGTGTGAAGGTCGACCAGACCCTGTCCGATGGCTTTCAGCGCGCCTTCGACGGCGGGACGGACCTGTTCGGGGTGGGCGGGCAGGTAATACCCGATCGAGAAGCCCAGCAAGGCGAGATTGCCGCCCCACAGGGCATTGGTGTCCACGGTGTGCTGCCAGTCGCCGCTGCCGTTGCCCACCAGCAGCATCCGGCCCAGTGGCGCCATCACCCGGAGACTGTCCGTGCGCACCTGGCCGCCGACCGGGTCGATGACCACGTCGAAGCGCTGGTCGCCAAGCGCGTCGACAAGGTCTTCACTCGCCACGACCTCGTCGTACGGCAGCGAAGAGGCTCGCGCGGCGGCCAGCGAACCACGGCGCGCGGTACCGACCACACTCGCGGCACCGAGACTGCGGGCCACGCCAGGGAACACCGAGGCCAGCCCGCCCAAAGCGCCATGCACCAGCACTCGTTCGCCCGGTTGCAGATGGGCCACCCCGGTGAGCGCCAGATACGCGGTGACCGCGTTGGGCAAAGCCGCCACCGCCGGCGCCGGATCCACTCCGGTGCCCTCCAGGCTGACGGTCATCGCCGCGTCGACGACGGCCACCGACGCGTACGCGCCCTCCGCGCCGGTGCCCGACGTCGTCACCACCGGCTCCCCCACCCGGAAGCCGCCGACGCCTTCACCCAGTGCGCGGATGGTGCCCGCCACTTCGAGGCCGGGCACGTACGGCGGCTGCGGCAGGCCCGGCCGGTCCTTGTACCGGCCTTGCCGGAGGTAGACGTCGATCAGGCCGACGGCGGCATGACTGACGTCGATCGCCACCTGACCGGGCCCCGGAACGGGATCCGGCAACTCGGTGAGTTCGAAAACCTCAGGTTCCCCGAAACGCGTGACCACTGCGGCATGCACGACTGTTCTCCCTTTTCTTGGTAACGCACTTTGATTGCGTTAAAGCTACGCTAGCACTCTCCGGGATTTAACGCACGCGGCATGCGCTAAGGTGGGGTATGCATCAGCGAGCCCGCTCTCAGGAGGCCAAGCTCCGCCGCGCCGAAGACCTCCTCGACGCCGCGCGGGTACTGGCCACCGAGTTCGGCGGGGTCCGCCACCTGACGCTCGCGGCCGTGACCGAAGCCGCCGGCCTGCACCCGTCCGCTGTCCGGCGCTACTTCGCCAGCAAGGAAGAACTCCTGCTCGAACTCGCCGAGCGCGGCTGGGGCCAGTGGCGCGACGTCGTCACCGCGCGCCTCGGCGGCACCCGCGATCTTGGGCCGCGTGAGGTCGCCGCCGAAGTGAGCACGACCATCGCCGGGCTGCCGTTGTTCTGCGACCTGCTCACCCACGTACCGCTGAGCCTCGAAGGCGACGTCGACATCGAGCGCGCGCGGCGGTACAAGACCAACTCGTTCGCGGCCTTCGACGTCATCGTCGACACCCTCGCCACCGCCGGCACCATGACCGCCGGGCAGGTGCGGGAACTGCTCGCGGCGGCGCTGGGCATCACCGCCAACCTCTGGCAGCTGTCCCACCCCACCGCCACGCTCGCCGAGCTCTACGTCCAGGAGCCCCGCTGGGGTCATGCCGCACTCGACTTCGAAGACCGGCTCACCCGCCTCCTGCAAGCCACCGCCGTCGGCCTCGCCGCCGCTGCCGCCGGAGCGGCGAACGGTTAGCCTGGGCACTTCTCGGCCTTCGGCGGACCGCGGCGAGATCATCGAATGTCCCTTTGAGCCGTACCGGAGAGAAACGTCTTGAGTGTCGCGGAATACGTCCTGCTGGCTGCGGCGGTGGGCGCGCTGGCGGCGTGCGTGATCGGAGTGGTGCGGGAACCCCGCAGGCTCAGCAACGCGGTGTGGCTGGGTGCCACGCTTGTCCTGTTCGGACTGTGGGGGATCGCCCGCGCGCTGGAGGTCGAATGGCTGGCGCCGACGCTTCTCTCGGTCCTCACCGTCGGGGCGGTGCTGCTGGCGCTGGCCCTTCCGCTCGCCCTGATCGCCAACGGGGTCGTGATGCTCCGCCGAGAAGGCCGCAGCGCCGCGAACCTGCTGTCACTGGCGACCGGTGTCGCCCTGATCGTGCTCGGCGTGCTGTTCTTCACCCCCGAGAGCCCAGGGCCGTCCGTGGTGATCGGGGCGCTGCTGCTGCTCGCCTGCTACCTCGGGTTCCTGTTCGTGTCCTTGCTCGTCTACTCGCTCATCTACGGCCGGTTGGGACGCCGGTCCGGCGTCGACGTGATCATCGTGCTGGGCGCCGGGCTGATC
>Ga0193717_1001405_pt1 | contig 14773 bp, 12 predicted proteins | sample U2c2metaG_FD_145900 | JGI IMG/M metagenome (GOLD analysis project Ga0193717, IMG submission 145900) | Soil microbial communities from a riparian zone of the East river system, Colorado, United States - U2c2 | ecosystem: Environmental > Terrestrial > Soil > Riparian zone | place: USA: East River... | reverse complement strand
GCGGCAATCAGGCGAGAATCCGTGCCGGGATGCCAGCCTTCGCCTTGGACTTCGCCGACCAGCTTGGCGAACAGTTCGAACACCGCGCCGCTTTTGCTGGACAGGCCTGGATTCTGGGGATCGATCAGGTCGTGCCGGAACATCAGCTCGAACATTGCCGGGTTGGCCAGTGCGAAGTCGATGTATCCGCGGCAGGCGGCGACGAGTCGTTCGCGGGGCGTGGATACAGGCAGGTTTTCGCCGCGTTCGAGCAAATCGGTGAAGCCGACGGCGGCGACGGCCGAGAGCAGTTCGGCGCGGCAAGTGAAATGGCGCAGTGGTGCGCCATGCGAGACACCCGCGGCTTTGGCGATCCCGCGGAGTGTCACCGCTTGCACGCCTTCTTCGCTGAGCAGTGCGGTCGCGGTAGTGATCAGGCGGTGCCGCGGGCCCATGCGTCCACTTCGTCCACTCGTACCGGAAGTAGTTCGGGGCGTTTCGGGAGGCAGCCGTCGCCGGGTGAGCGTCCGATGAGGCGGTTGCGTGTTCTGGTGACGGCGACCGGGAGCACTTCCTGGTAGAGCCACCGTGCGTCGGCACGCCAGCTTGCCCGGTTCGGAGTGCCGGGCAATGGGTGCAGCCAAGACTGGTCGAAGGACACGCCGAGGCTGCTGAGCACGTGTGCGGCCAGCTTGCGGTGGCCAGGTTCGGAGAGGTGGAGTCTGTCGGAACCGAAGTACCGGGCGTCCTTGGCTGCTTGGTCCGGCCAAAGGTCCACGAGGAGCGCCCGGTGGCTGATGGCGGCTTCGCGGATCGCGTCGTTGAGGGCTTCGAGGCGGGGGCGCATCCGCCAGCCCATCGGCATCCGGTGTGAGATGTCGCTGAGGGTGAAGACGACGACGGTCGGGGCGAGTTCTGTGGCCATCCGGATGGCGTTTTCGACCCGGCCGGCCACGGCGCGGGGGTTCCAACCGCGGGACATCACGTCGTTGCCGCCGCCGAAGAGTGCGATGAGGTCCGGGTTCAGTTCAGCCGCGGTGGGCATCTGCTCGGCGACGATCTGGTCTAGTCGTCGGCCGCGGACGCCGAGGTTGGCGTAGCGGAACGTGGGGTCGTCCAGGGCCAGTCGCCCGGCGACAAAATCTGCCCAGCCGCGGTATTGGCCGCCGCGGGGGTGCGGATCGTCGAGACCTTCGGTGCAACTGTCGCCGAGGGCGACGAATCGTTGGTAGCTCATTCAGGTCTCTTTCACCGGTCGTTCATCTTGTAGACACTGTCTATCAAACTTGGGTAGACGCTGTCTACTTATTGATTGCTGGCCACGATATATCGGCTTCCAATATATTGAGCGCATGGCTTCGCGGACGATGACCGAACAGGCTTTCTTCATCTTGACGGCGTTGGTGGGGGCGCCCCGGCATGGTTACGGGATCTTGGGCGAGGTCGCCGAGGTCTCCGAAGGGCGGGTGCAACTCAAGGTGGGCACGCTCTACGGCGTCCTGGACCGGCTGCTCGGGGATGGTTTGGTCGAGTTGGACCGGGAGGAGGTCGAACAGGGCCGCTTGCGTCGGTACTACCGCCTGACCGACTCCGGTGGCATCGCGCTCGCCGCGGAAGTCGAACGTCAGACGGCGAACGCGCGTGCGGCGTCTGACCGGCTTCGGACCTGGCGTCCGGCTCGACACGGGGGCGTGGCATGACCGAGCTTGAGCAGCGATACAGATCGCTTCTTCGCGCGCTTTCGTCGGCTTACCGGGAAAATGGGTCGACGACATGGTCACGACGTTTCTCGAAAGCATGGCGGCCGACGACGTCGAAGAAGCCGAGCGCATAGCCGAATTCGGTAACCGCGCTGGGCGGAAGTCGTCAGTGTCGTTGCGCTGGTAGGGCTGCTCGCGGAGTAAGCCCGGCGGATCCGTTGCCGATTCTGGGAAATCTCGCCGGATTGCTGTGGTGAATCTTGTGGTCAGTGTCTGATCGTTCCCGCGTTGCGATCGTCCGCCAGATCCTTGGCTTTCGCGGTGCTTGTGGTGCTCACCTTCGTCTTGCGCGGCGTCACATTGCTGGATTCGTGGCTGTTCTTCGAATCTGCGCCGACGGGGCTTGAGCCTCGTCGAGTTGGTCGTGGTTTTGGTCGTGTCTGCTTCAGTCGTGAAACTTGCCGCGCAAGGACTTCGTCGCCTGACACGGATGAGCTCTAGTCGGTCCGAGCGCTCAAATGCTCGACGGCCAGTAGCGGCAATAGCTGTGGGCGTCGGGGCAGGCGTCCGTCGCCTGGCTCGGTGCCGGTGAGCCGGTAGCGGATCCGGCGGCCGAGGAAGGGCAGGATCTGCTTGCAGAGCCAGGTCGTGTTGCTTCTGAAGCCGGGCGAGCCCGCTGCGCCAGGCAACGGGTCGAGCCAGGACGACGGGAACGAGAGGCCGAGTTTTCCCAGTGTGTAGGCGGCGAGCCTGCGGTGACCCAGTTCGGACAGGTGCAACCTGTCCGACCCGAAGTAGCGGGAGTCTGTGACGGCTTGTTCGTGCCAGAGGTCGACTAGCAGCGCGCCGTAGCTGACGGCTGCTTCGCGGATCGCGTTGTTCAGTGCGTCGATCCGGGGGCGCATCCGTTCTCCGAGTGGCATGCGGCGGGCGACGTCGCTGAGGGTGAAAACCACGACGGTCGGTGCGATCGAGGTAGCCGCGCGTATCGCCGCATCCGCCCTGCGGGCGACAGTCGGGGAATTCCAGTGCCGGTGCATCACGTCGTTTCCGCCACCGAACAACGCGAGTACGTCGGGAGCGAGCCTTGCGGCGGCCGACATCTGTTCCGCGGTGATCTGGTCGAGGCGTTTTCCTCGCACACCTAGGTTCGCATAGCGGAAATCCGGCTCATCCAGTGCCAGGCGCCCGGCGACGAAATCCGCCCATCCCCGGTATTGACCGTTTTCGGGGTGGGGGTCGTCGAGTCCTTCGGTGCAGCTGTCGCCCAGTGCGACGAATCGGCGGTAGCCCATGGTGGCCTCATTTCGTCCACAATCACTTCATGTACATCTGTATAGCAGGTGAAGTGTGTGGGAAACCGCAGATTGCCCCCTTAAGAAACCCCTACTCGCGAAACAGCTGGGCCACCTCGACTCGGGGATCGAGGTGGCCCAGCTGTGTTCCCGAAATCATGCCCTCAGTGAGTGCATGCTGAACAGGTCGCGGGCGACGGCGGTTAGCGCACCGCCCGCGACCTAGCTTGGTTACTTCCAGTCGACCTGGGTCGAGCGGTAGAAGTCGATGCCCTGCGCGGACCATCGTGGGCTCTGCTTGGCCAGCCTCACCCGGTAGTTCTCCCAGTTGTGGGACGCCTTCGTCGACCAGCCGAGTTCGGCGATCCCGGGAAGCCTCGGGAAGGCCATGTACTCGATGTTGTCGCTGGTCACCAGGGTCTCCGACCAGAGCGGGGCCTCGACCCCGGCGACTTGGCTCTCACTGACACCTTGGACGAAGGTGCCCGGATCCCAGTCGTAGGCGTCCTTTACTTCGATGAGGGCAGCCCAGTCCTGCCCGAGTGGGCTCTCTGGGTTGTACTTCATGTCCAGGTACGCCTTGTTGGCCGGCGACATCAGGATCTTGTTGCCGCGCGCTGCTGCGGCGGCCACGTCCGGGTTCACGCCGGTCGTGTCCCAGTACTGCGGGATCGCGCTGGTCGGCGGGTTCACCTTGGCGAACTCGTGCCAGCCGGTCACGAGTTTGCCGTGCTTCGCGACGATCGGGAACACCTTCTGTTCGAAGGTCTGGTAATCCTCAGGACTCGTGGCGTGGGCTTCGTCGCCACCGATGTTGATGTACTTGCCAGGAGTCAGCGCGGAAAGCTCGCGGATGACGTCATCGATGAACTTGTACGTGATCGGCTTGTCGATGCAGAGCGAGCTGTAGCCGACCTCAGTGTCCGTACGAACAGGCACCGCGACACCGTCGCAGTTGAGTTCCGCGTAGGACGCCTGCGCGGCATTGGTGTGCCCCGGCATGTCGATCTCGGGGACGACGGTGATGTGCCGCGAGGCCGCGTACTTCACCAGGTCCTTGTACTGCTCCTGGGTGTAGTAGCCGCCCGTGCCGCCACCGACGGCGGTCTTGCCGCCGAAAGTCGCCAGTTTCGGCCAGCTCTTGATCTCGATCCGCCAGCCCTGGTCATCGGACAGGTGCAGGTGCAGCGTGTTTATCTTGTACTGCGCGATCTGATCGATGTAGGTCTTGACCTGGTCCGGGGTGAAGAAGTGGCGAGCCACGTCGAGCATCGCGCCGCGATAGCCGAAGCGCGGGTAGTCGAGGACGCTGCCGCCGGAGACGGTCCACGTCTGACGCTGCACGGTCTTGGCGTCGATCGACGCCGGAAGTAGTTGACGCAGCGTCTGCACGCCGGAGAACAGGCCGTCCGCGGTGTTCGCGCGGATCTTCACGCCGGTTTTGGTGACGTCGAGCTGGTAGCCCTCGGTGCCGACGCGTTTGTCGGCGCCGCGTAGTTCGAGGGAGATCGATGGCAGTGGCAGGTTGTTCCACGCGATGACGGGCAGCGGGTAGCCGGTCGCCGGGCGGAGTTGGCCCGCCAGGTAATCGCCCACCTGTTTCGCCGCGGCCGATCCCGGCTGCGTGCTGATCACGGTGAGCGGCGAGAGTCGGAAGTTCGCATTGGCGTTCGCCTTGGCTTCGACGGGTGCGGGCACCACGTCGGTGACGGAGCGTTCCGCCGGCGATGGGTAAATAGCCGTGTCGGCTGCCGCTGGGTTGGCCAGCGCGGGCAGGCCGAGAGCCACGAGACTCAGTACGGTCGTACCCAGCATGCCGGTCTTGGACAAGCGCTTCCGCACGGGAGTACCTCCGATGAGGACTAGGAGAAGTCCTTAAAGGTATAGACCAATGTGGTCGTGCGCACAACGTCCGAACGGATGGTGGTCCGTACCAGTCAGCCGCCTGGCCGCAGGACCGAGCGCAGCTTGTCCAGCACGCCGGCATCCTCGATGGTCGACGGAACGGCCTCGTCCCGGCCGTCCGCAATCCCTCGCATGGTCTTGCGCAGGATCTTGCCCGACCGGGTCTTGGGCAGCGCGTCCACGACAGAGACGTCGCGGAACGCGGCCACCGGGCCGATGTCTCGCCGGACCAGTGCGACCAGTTCCTCGCGCAGGGTTGTCTCGTCGACGGTCACGCCCGACTTGAGTACGACCAGCCCGCGAGGCAGCTGTCCCTTCAACTGATCCTTGACGCCGATCACCGCGCACTCCGCGACGGCTGGGTGCGACGCCAGCACGGCCTCGATCGAGCCGGTGGACAGGCGATGACCGGCCACGTTGATCACGTCGTCGGTCCGGCCCATCACGAACAGATAGCCGTCTTCGTCGAGATAGCCCGAATCCCCGGTCAGGTAGTAGCCGTCATAGCGCGACAGATAGGCCTCGACGTACCGGTCGTCGTCGCCCCACAACGTCGGGAGCGACCCGGGCGGGAGCGGGAGTTTCAGCGTGATCGCGCCTTCTTGGCCCGCGGGCAGCTCTTCGCCGGACTGGTCCAAAACGCGCACGTCCCAGCCGGGCACCGGTTTCGTGGACGAACCGGGTTTCACCGGCATCGGCTCCAGACCGCGGAGATTCGCCGAAATCGGCCAACCGGTCTCGGTCTGCCACCAGTGGTCGATCACCGGTGTACCCAGTTTTTCGTGCGCCCAGCTGTAGGTTTCCGGATCCAGCCGTTCACCGGCCATGAACAGCGTGCCGAACTTCGACAGGTCGTAATTGGCCAATTCGCTCGCGTCCGGGTCGACCTTCTTGATCGCCCGGAGTGCGGTCGGTGCGGTGAACAGGGCTTTCACGCCATGGTCGGCGATAACGCGCCAAAACGCGCCGGCGTCGGGCGTTCCGACGGGCTTGCCTTCGTAGAGCAACGTCGTCGCCCCGACCAGCAGCGGCGCGTAGACGATGTAGGAGTGTCCGACGACCCATCCGACGTCGGACGCCGTCCACCAGACGTCGCCGGGGCCGATGTCGTAGATCGCGCCCATCGACCAAGCCAGCGCGACGGCGTGACCACCGGTGTCGCGCACGACGCCCTTGGGCTTGCCGGTGGTGCCCGACGTGTAGAGCACGTAGAGCGGATCGGTTGCCGCGACGGGCACCGGCCCGACGGGTGACGCGTCCTTGACGAGCTCGTCCCAGTCGACGTCGGCAGCACCGAGCTTGGCCTGGGCCGCGTCCCGCTGCAGGACGACGACCTTGTCCGGGCGGTGGTCGGCCGCCTCGATAGCGGCGTCGATGATCGGCTTGTATTCGACGATCCGCGTCGGCTCTATCCCGCAGGACGCGGCGACGATGACCTTCGGCTCGGCGTCGGAGATCCTGGCCGCGAGCTCTTTTGGTGCGAAACCGCCGAAAACCACCGAATGCACCGCGCCGAGCCGGGCGCTTGCGAGCATTGCTATCACGGCTTCGGGCACCATCGGCATGTAGATGAGCACCCGGTCGCCCTTGGCGACACCCAATGACGCCAGCGCCCCGGCGAAAGTGGCGACCTCGTCGCGACGTTGCCCGTGACCGGCGAATCCCAGATCAACGCGGTGCGCTCGCCGTTGCCGGCCTCGACATGGCGGTCCAGCGCGTTGTACGACGTGTTCAGTTCCCCGTCGGGAAACCAGCGATAGAGCGGTGCGCCGGCCGAATCCAGCGCACGCGTCGGTGCGCGGGTCCAGTCGATCGCTTCCGCTGCCTCGAGCCAGAACCCCTCAGGGTCGTCCAGGCTGCGGCGGAACTGCTTGTCGTACTCGCCCATCGAGTGGCCTCCTCGTCATCGAGCCGGTCGCCCCATCATCACCCGTATGGGCAGGACTCGCGAGGCCGCCGGTTCAGTTTCCGCCGAACATCCGCTGGACGTGCGGTCTTGGGGTCCTGTGCCTTCCGGGTGTCTTCTTCGAGGTTGTCGTCGATCACCGCACGCTTGTTCTGGCAGCGGACCGCTCGCGCTGGTCGTGCTGCGATTCCGGCGGGAGCCAAGGCGGGGCCGGGGCGGACGGGCTCAAGATGGTGGTATGGCAACCGGGCATCTGACCCGGCAACCGTGCGACCCTCCCGTGCGTCATAAGCTGAACCGGCAAAGAAACGGTCGGCACCAACGAGATTGAGGGGAGCGGCGAGTGGGCGGATTCGCGAGCTCGCTGTTGTCCTTCGCGCACACTCTGTTCGGGCCGGGCTTCTGCCCGGGCGACTGGGTGCTGGCGACGAGCACGGCAGGTGCGCTGATCGCGCTGTCGCCGATCGCGGCATCGGTCATCGTCGCGATCGTTCGCAAGGGCACCGGCAATCGCTACGACGCGACGACACTCACGATCTTCGGCTTCATCGGCGTGTTGTTCGTGCTGGTGTTTCCGTGGTTGCTGACGACCGGCGTTTCGGAGACGTATCGCGCGGTCAACGCGGGTGAGCCGTCGGGCCTTTCCGCCGCGGAGATCAGTACCTTCAGCAAGAACTACTGTCTCGGCGTCCAGTCGGAATACCTTGGCAAAGGCCAGAACGTCTACGAGACGCTGTTCTACCCGTCTGGCCAGGGCCTGGAGTACGGCTACTACCTGATCGCGCTGCTGGTTCTGCCTGCGGCTTCGCTGCTCTTCATCATGATCCAGGCACGCACCGCGTTCCGCCGTGGACCGAAATGGCCCTCACGCTTCATCTGGATCCCCTTCGTCCTGCTCTTCGTGTGCATGGCGCCGGTCGAGGCCAACACCGCCGTGCACTTGTGGCTCGGCTTCCTGCCGTTCAGCGTGCTCGGGATCATCCCGGTCGTCCTGGTCGGGCCGCCGCCGTGGTCGGTCATCAACCGGCCGGACAAGCCCGAACCCGAGCCGTATCGGCCACCGCCCCCGCCGCCGTCCCAGGTGCAGCCCAAGCCCCGGCCGCCTCTTCCTCCGCCACCTCCGCCGTCGAAGCAGTACGCGCCGACGTCTCTTGCGCCCGCCGCGGAGCCTGCCAACCAGCTGGCGGCCGCTCCCGGGCCGATACCGGCACCTCCCGGGTCGAGAAGCGCGGGCAGCAGCCGCTATCGCCGTGTCAAGCAGCTCGGGGCCGGTGGGTTCGGCACGGTCTGGGAGGCCGTGGACACCCAGCTGAACCGCACGGTCGCGCTCAAGATCGCGCACAAGCCGGATCGCGACACCGAAGAACGCATGCAGCGTGAGGCGAGGGCGCTCGCCGCGGTCAATCACCCGAACTGTGTGCGCGTGTACGACCTGGTCGAGGAGCCCGACGGCCTCGCGTTGGTCATGGAATATCTACAGGGCAAGGCGTTGGCGGAAATTGTCGACAACCAGGGCATGCTCGACGACGTCGCCGCCGGTCGCCTCTGGGCCACCATGGCTGGTGCGCTCGCGGCGGCCCATGAGAAGGGCGTCCTGCACCGGGACGTCAAGCCGTCGAACGTGATCGTCGACCCCAACGGTTTGGCGCATCTGATCGACTTCGGGATCGCCCGCAGCCAGGGCGATTCGAAGCTCACAGCGACCGGGATGATGATCGGCACACCGGACTTCGTCGCACCGGAGACGGCGATGGGCGCGCCGGCGAGTCCTGCGTCCGATGCCTGGCAGCTCGCCGCGACCATCAGCTACGCGCTGTCCGGTCAGCCGCCGCGCGGAACCCGTGAGACGCCGATGGCCGCGCTGATGGCCGCAGCTCGCTCCGAGCCGGTTTCGTACCTGCCGCGACGGAGTGCGCACGCGCGCATCCTGATCGCGTCGCTGGATTCGGAACCACGCCGTCGCCCGACGCTGAACGCGGTACGTCGTGAGGTCGAAGGCTGGCTGGCGCGGGCTGGGAAGTCCGCGGACGGCCCGGTTACCCGAATCGTGCCACGCCAATCCCGCTGACCTGGTCGGTCGTGAAATACCCGTAGCCGGATTTATGCCACGGCAGCTCTGTAGCCGAATTTGACTACGAGCCCGGTCTCCCGTAGCCGGATTTCCGCTACGGGAACCAGGTGTGGCCGGAATTAGCTACCGAACCGGGCGTGGCGTGATTTCCGCTACGGAGCCAGGTGTCGCCGGATTTTGGCTACGGACCGGACTAGCCGGATTTCGGCTAACGCCAGGACGGAAGCCACATTTCGGCTTGCCAGTGTTCATTGGTGATCGGATCGCCGTTGAGGATCGGCCACAGCCATGCGAAGTTCGCCACCACCAGGCCGACGTACAAGGCGACGACGAGCAGGCCGGTGCCTCTTCGCTCGAAACCACGACGTGCGCTGCCGAGGATCTGTCCCAGCACCAGCGTCAGCCCGAGGATCAGGAACGGCGCCATCGGGGTGGCGTAGAAGAAGTACATCTGCCGGTCGATGTTCATGAACCATGGCAGCAATCCGGCGAAATACGCGACGAGCACGGCGGCGTAGCGCCAGTCGGCGCGGAAGATCGACCGCCACAGGCCCCAGCCGAGCATCGGCAGCGCCAGCCACCACATCGCCGGGGTACCGATCAGCATCGTGGCGCTCACGCAGGTCGATTCGCCGCAACCGGTCGTGGAGCCCTCGTAGTAATAGAGCATCGGTCGGAGGCCCATCGGCCAAGTCCACGGTTTCGACTCCCACGGGTGTGGGTCGTTCTTCGGCGTCACCAGTGATTCGTGGAAGTGCAGCACGTTCATCATGTAGTCGCCGAGCGAACGCATCGCCGGGGGGAAGAAACCCCACATCCCCGGGTCGATGTTCTTGATGACGACGTAGTTCCGGTCGGTCGCGGTTTCGCTGGCGAACCAGGCCCAGTAGCTGCTGAGGTAGATCACGATCGGAATCGCGACGATCGCCCAGAGCGCGGGCAGGACGTCCCGGATGAGGGTGCCGAGCCACGGATGTTCCACGCCGGCCGCGCGGCGTGCGGTGACGTCGAAGGCGACACACAACAGCCCGAAGGCGGCCATGTAGTAAAGGCCGTTCCACTTGATCGCGAACGACAGCCCGACCATGAGGCCGGCCGCGAAGCGCCACCAGCGGAAACCGAGCCGCGGGCCGTACGGCGATTTGTCCGCCCAGCCTTCGCGGACGGCTGTCGCGAGCCGTTCACGAACCTGGTCGCGGTCGCGCAACAGACAGGCGAACGCGGCGACGACGAAGATCGCCAGGAAAATGTCGAGCATTCCCATGCGGGACGACAGGTGCAGAACGCCGTCGCAGATCGCCAGAATCCCGGCGATCGCGCCGAGCAGGGTGGAGCGCGTCAGGCGACGGGCGATACGGATGACGAGCAGGATGATGATCGTGCCGGCGATCGCGGCGCTGAACCGCCAGCCCCAGCCGTTGTAGCCGAACATCCACTCGCCGATGGCGATCAGCTGTTTGGCCAGCGGAGGGTGGACGACCAGCTCGTAGCCGTAGTTGTCCTCGTAACCGCCGTTGCGCAAAACCTGCCACGCCTGCGGGACGTAGTGCTTTTCGTCGAAGACCGGGCTGCCCTTGTCGGTGGGGAAGCCTAGGTTCTGCAGCCGGATGATCCCGCCGATGAGCGTGATCACCAGCGTGACGATCCAGCCACGCAGGCGGTCGGTCGGCATGGGCTTGCCCAGGAGGGTCGCTTCGCGGTCGGTAGGGGGCCGGAGCGCCTCTACCGGGTCCGGCCGCACGCTCTCGTCGTCGGCGCGCGTCAGCAGTGCGGTCACGGGAGGTGATCCTACGGGCGAGTGGGTGAATTCGTCGTCGGAGTGCGCAAGAGCGGAACTTCGCGCAAGATCACCTTCGGATTCGCGATTTCGACGCGAACCGTCACCGGGGTGTTCCGGTGCGGTCGGGCTAGCTGTGCCAGGGTGGGCGTCATGGCTGTCGTGCAGGTCAGGAGTGCGCGTGTCGGTGACGGCCCGGGCTGTGCCGAAGTGTGGAGTGACGCGGGGGAGCACTTTGCCCGGATCAACCCCGATCTCGCGCAAGTTCCCGTTGTCAAGGGCCTCGCGGACTGGTTCGACTCGGCGTGTGAAGTCGCCGCGCGCCGCGATGAGCAGTTGTTTCTCGTCGCGACTCTCGACGGTGAGGTCACCGGGTTGCTGTTGGCGCGGCTTCAGCAGGCCACGGCCAGTGCGTCGTTTCAGCTCGACAAGGATCTCGGCCGGACCAGAGTGGAGGTCACCGCGCTCGCGGTGTCGCGGAAGTACCGACGTACGGGCGCCGGGACCGCGCTGATGGAGGCGGCCCAGAAGTGGGCGCTCGCGGCCAGTGCGGAGATCATGGTGCTCGAAACCGAGGTCAACAACGAGCTGTCGGTGCCGTTCTACCGGGACAGGATGGGCTTCACCGCCAGGCTGGTGACTTTCCGGAAAGACCTCCGAGGCTAGGCTGGCGCGATGAGCTCGGGAGACGGTCATTCGCCGAAGAATGGCCGCCTTGTACTGGCGGCCACGCCGTTGGGCGATGTCGGAGACGCCTCGGCACGACTCGTCAGCGCCATCTCGACGGCCGATGTCATCGCCGCGGAGGACACACGGCGGTTCCTCACCCTCGCCGGCGCGTTGAACGTGAAGCCGACCGGCAAGATCGTCTCTTTCTACGAAGACGTGGAAACAGCGCGTTTGCCCAAACTGCTCGAATCGATTCGCGACGGCTTGACGGTTTTGCTCGTCACCGACGCGGGGATGCCGAGTGTGTCGGACCCGGGGTTCCGGCTGGTCGCGGCTTGCGTCGAAGAAGAACTGCCGGTGACATGCCTGCCTGGGCCGTCCGCGGTGACGACGGCGCTCGCGCTGTCCGGCCTGCCGTGTGACCGGTTCTGTTTTGACGGATTCGCGCCACGGAAGCCCGGTGAGCGGGCGAAGTGGCTGGGCGAGCTGGTGAACGAGCCGCGGACCGTGGTGTTTTTCGAGTCACCGCACCGGCTGGCGAGCACACTGGAAGACGCCGTGAAGGTGCTCGGTGGCGATAGGCGCGCGGCTGTTTGCCGAGAATTGACTAAAACCTACGAGGAGATCCGTCGCGGGCCGTTGTCCGAACTCGCCGAGTGGGCCGCGGAAGGGGTTCGTGGCGAAATTTCGGTTGTTCTCGCTGGGGCGGAACCGCGTGGAATTAGTGTGTCGGAGCTGGTCGACGAGGTGAAGGAGCGGGTTTCCGCAGGTGAGCGACTGAAGTCCGCCGCCGCCGAAGTCGCCGAAGCCGCCGGTGTTTCCAAAAAAGAGCTATACGACGCCGTGTTGCTGTCTCGCCGCAACTAGCCCTGCCGAAACTAGCTCAGGAGCGTGGCGATCGCGGCGCGAGCTTTCGTGGCGTCGGGTTCGCCACCGGTGATGACGTCGGTGTAGATGAACGATTCGGCGATCCGGACGATCAGGTAGGCCAGATCGGAGACCGGGAGCGGCGGACTGAGTTCGCCCGCCTCGATCTCGGCGTTGAGCAGCTCTTCGAGTTTCATCATCGTGCGGCCCTGGATCACGCTGGCCTTCGTGGTGAGAATCCGCAACGCGCGTTCCGGCTCACGGAGCAGGAACGCGCGAAAGGCCGGGGCGTCGTTCACTGTTCGCACGAATTCGCCTACGACGTCCGCGATCCTCTCGGCGCCGGTGCCGTGCGCCGCCTGAGACCGGGCGTTGAACACGTCCTCGGTCATCGACCAGAGGATCTCGCCGAGCAACTGGTCGCGGTTTCCGACCCACCGGAACAGCGTCGCCCGGCTGATTTCGAGTTCCGTCGCGAGTTCGCCGACATCGACGCGGCGGCCGTCGAGAAACCAGCGGCGGGCGACGCGAAAGGCGTGCAGGGCGTCCGGCCGCTCGGTGCGATCGGCGCGAAGCAGGCGGGTGAGTTCGGTTTCGATGGAGCGAAACATATCATGGACTGTCTCACCGATGAGACATATGAGAGAATGTCTCATCCCAGGACGGAAGGCTGCAGATGCGCGCTGTACAGGTGACCGAGTTCGGTGGACCAGAGGTCCTCAACCTCGTCGAGCTGCCCGACCCCGAGCCCGGTCCCGGCCAGGTGCTCATCGAGGTCGACCGGGTCGGCGTCAACTACGCCGACACCCATCAAGCCGAGAACTCCTACCTCGCGCCGAGCAAGCTCCCGCTGGTCCCCGGCGGTGAGGTCGTCGGCCGCACGCCCGAGGGCAAGCGGGTCGTCGCGTTGCTCGACGGCGGTGGTTACGCGGAGCGCGCTGTCGCGAATCTCGCCACGACCTTCGAAGTGCCCGACGGCGTCGACGACCTGACCGCGTTGTCGTTCATCGTCCAGGGCATGACGGCGTGGCTGCTTTTGCGCAAAAGCTGTCACCTCGAGTCCGGCGAGTCGGTTGTCGTGCACGCGGCCGCGGGCGGGGTCGGCACGCTCGCCGTTCAGCTCGCCAAGTCCTGGGGCGCCGGCCGGGTCATCGCCACCGCCAGCAACGAGACCAAGCGTGAACTCGCATTGGAGCTGGGCGCGGACATCGCGATCGATTCGCGTTCCGAGGACATGACCGCCGCGCTGCGTGAAGCCAACGGCGGCAAGCGTGTGAACATCGTGCTCGACATGACCGGCGGCGCGACCACGGATCAGAGCATCGCCGCGCTGGCGCCGTTCGGCAGGCTCGGCTTCTACGGCATGGCCAGCCGGGAGCAGCCGAAGCCGACGGAGCTGCGCAACCTCCTCGGCCACAGCACCACCATCGCCGGAATGTGGCTACCGCACGCGTTCACGCTGCCGGGCAACGTCTTCGGCAAGGGGATGAACGAACTGTTCGAGCTCGCCCTCGCCGGGAAGATCCGGGCGGTCGCCGGTGGCGAGTACGGCCTCGCCGAGGCGCGCGCGGCCCACGAGGCACTGCGTTCGCGTGGCACCGTGGGCAAACTGCTGCTCGACCCGTCGAAGTAGGACCTACGGCGGAGTGGCGAGAAGGTTCTCCAGGGGCGCGGCCTTGTGGAGGCATTCCTGCCACTCGGCACCGCTGTCGGAGTCGGCGGTGATCCCGCCGCCGACTCCGAGCGACACAATGCCGTCGTTGATCTCCAGCGTGCGGATGGCGACGCTCAGTTCGAGACCGGCGATCGGTGAGGCCAAGCCGATCGCGCCCGTGTAGACCCCGCGCGCAACGGGTTCCAGCTCGGCGATCAGGTCGAGCGCGCGGATCTTCGGCGCGCCGGTCACCGAGCCGGGCGGGAAGGTCGCGCGCAGCAGATCGGTGTCGTCGAAATTCGGCGCGATTCGTCCCTCCACTGTGGACTCGAGATGCCAGACGCCCGGCGCTTCCCGGACCCGCAGAAGCTCCGGTACCCGGACACTGCCGACCTCGCAAACCCGGCTGAGGTCGTTGCGCACCAGGTCGGTGATCATCACGTTCTCCGCGACGTCCTTTTCCGACTCGCGCAGCCGCCGGGCGAGGTGGTCGTCGGCCGCGCTCCGCCGGGGGAGAGTGCCCTTGATGGGCGTCGAGCGCACAAGATCACCTTGGCGGGAAAGGAAAAGCTCGGGCGACATCGACACGATCGCGCCCCATTCGCCCGCGAGGTAGGCCGCCTTCCGCGGTCGCATCCGGCGCACGCCTTCGGCGAACAACGCGCTCGGCTCGCCGTCGAAGTGGCCCGTGAAGCGGGTGCAGATGTTCGCCTGGAACAGTTCGCCCGCTTCGATCGCGTGCACGCAAGCCTTCACCGCGTCCTGGTATTCCGCCGGAATAGGGCGGTGCAGGCTGACGGCCGTCCACGTCGAAAGCGCCGGCTCCACACGCAGCAGTTCGTCGAACTCGGCGGCGAGCATGGTGAACCGGTCCGGCATGTCGTCCGGTACCAGCGCTTCGAACCACCAGGTTCCGTGTTCGTCCAGTCGCAGAACGTGATCCGCCCAGC
>Ga0193717_1001404_pt1 | contig 14789 bp, 10 predicted proteins | sample U2c2metaG_FD_145900 | JGI IMG/M metagenome (GOLD analysis project Ga0193717, IMG submission 145900) | Soil microbial communities from a riparian zone of the East river system, Colorado, United States - U2c2 | ecosystem: Environmental > Terrestrial > Soil > Riparian zone | place: USA: East River... | reverse complement strand
CCGACGGTTGCCAAGGCCGCGACCCATATGGCGATCACACCGAGCGGGGCATCCTCGACCTGACTCACCGCGGCCAACCCCAGGCCGATCGCCATCACCAGCGGCGCCACCGCGACCATCCGGACGATCATCCGCGGCTTCGTCTCCGAGGCGCTCACGATCTCGCTAACAGTCCACCCGACCGCCAACGACACTCCGAGGAAGCCGGCCGCCACCGGCGTCAGGTGCGCCAACCGCTGCCCGAACAGGGGTACGTACATGTCGGCCATGGTGGCGGCCATGAGTAGGCCGAGCGTGAGGTAGATCCACTTCAACGGGCCAGGCCGGAATGCCGTGGGCGGCAACACCGAAGCGGTCATTCGCCGGTCGAGCACCAAGAACAAGGCGACCAACGCGGCGCCGAACGCGACCAACGCGATCGTCACCACCGTACTGCGGGGAATGCCCGCGACACTGACCGACAACGCTGCAAGTCCAAGGAGCAGCAGTGACCACACCGGAATCCGCTGTTGCGACAACGGATCGCCATCCTTGTGACGGCCGGGAAGCGCAAACGGCACCAAGGCCGCCATCAACAGGGTCAGAACCGCGAGTACCCCGAATGCCCAACGCCAGGAGCCGAATTGGGAGAACAGTCCGCCCGCGGCGGGCCCGACCAGAGTGCCAACCCCCCACATGGCCGAGACGAGCGCCGACGCCTTGGTCCACAACGATTGCGGCAGCGCCGAGTTGATGACGGCATAACCCAAGCCCGCGAGTAGACCGCCCGCCGCGCCTTGCACGGTCCGGCCGACCAAGAGGAACTCCATCGTCGGCGCGGTCGCACACAACACGCTGCCCAACCCGAATACGACGAGCGCCGCAAGGTAGGCCCGCCGTGGACCGAACCGGGACAGCACGGCCCCCACCGTGGTGGCGGCAGCGACGGAGGCGACGAGATAGACGGTTGTCACCCACGCGTAAAGACGTTCGCCACCGATCTCGGCGACCGTGCTGGGCAACAGGCTGATGGTGAGGAACTCGTTGGTGGCGTACAGCGCCACGCCACCGGCGAGGACCGTCGATGCACCGAGGTGCTTCGGGCCCAACAACTCACGCCAACCGCCCACGGGCGTCGCCTCAGTCTGACTCACGCGCACAACCGTAAGAGCTCAACCACGGTTGAGATCAAGTTTCGCTCCCAGACCTCACTTGAGGCCCGCGGCGTCCATTCCGCGCAGTTCCTTCTTCAGATCGGCGATCTCGTCGCGGATGCGGCCCGCCAACTCGAACTGCAGATCACGGGCCGCCGCCATCATCTGGGCCGTCATGTCCTTGATCAGGTCGGCAAGCTCGGCCCGCGGCATGCTCGCGGTGTCGCGCCCTTCGTAGACACCGGCACTGACGGCCCGGCCCCGCTCGCCCTGCGCACGCCGACCGCGCGATGCGTTGCGCCCGGACCCGCCGACCTCGACGGTCTCGCTGTCTTCGGCCTCGCGGTAGACCTGGTCGAGAATGTCGGCGATCTTCTTGCGCAGCGGTGTCGGATCGATGCCGTTTGCCTCGTTGTAGGCGACCTGTTTGGCCCGCCTGCGGTCAGTCTCGTCGATGGCCGCGCGCATCGAATCGGTGATCTTGTCGGCGTACATGTGAACTTCACCCGAGACGTTGCGCGCCGCGCGGCCGATGGTCTGGATCAGACTGCGTGTCGAGCGAAGGAAGCCCTCCTTGTCGGCGTCCAAGATCGACACCAGCGACACTTCAGGCAGGTCGAGGCCCTCCCGCAGCAGGTTGATGCCGACCAGCACGTCGTAGTCCCCCAGCCGGAGCTGGCGCAGCAGCTCGACCCGGCGCAACGTGTCGACCTCGGAGTGCAGGTAGCGCACCCGGATGCCGGTCTCCAGGAGATAGTCGGTGAGGTCCTCCGCCATCTTCTTGGTCAAGGTGGTCACCAGCACGCGCTCGTCGCGTTCGGTGCGCTGGCGGATCTCGCCGATCAGGTCGTCGATCTGGCCCTTGGTCGGCTTGACGACGACCTTCGGGTCGACCAATCCGGTGGGCCGGATGACCTGCTCGACGAACTCACCGCCGGATTGGCTCAACTCGTACGGTCCCGGGGTGGCCGACAGGTAGACCGTCTGCCCGACCCGGTTGGCGAACTCTTCCCAGGTCAACGGTCGGTTGTCGACCGCAGAGGGCAACCGGAAGCCGAAGTCGACCAGGTTGCGCTTTCGCGACATGTCGCCCTCGTACATGCCGCCGATCTGCGGCACGGTGACGTGCGACTCGTCGATGACCATCAGAAAGTCTTCTGGAAAGTAATCGATCAAGGTTGCGGGCGCCGTACCTGCGCCGCGGCCGTCGATGTGGCGCGAATAGTTCTCGATCCCGGAACAGAACCCGACCTGTCGCATCATCTCGACGTCGTAGTTGGTTCGCATGCGGAGGCGTTGGGCCTCCAAGAGCTTGCCCTGCCCCTCGAGTTCGGCGAGGCGCGCCTCGAGTTCCTGCTCGATCGACGAGATGGCATGCGCCATCCGCTCCGGACCAGCCACGTAGTGCGTGGCCGGGAAGACCCGCAGGGAGTCGACCTTGCGCACCACGTCACCGGTCAGCGGGTGCATGTAGTAGAGCGCCTCGATTTCGTCCCCGAAGTACTCGATGCGCACGGCCAGTTCCTCGTACGACGGGATGATCTCGACGGTGTCGCCGCGAACCCGGAACGATCCCCTGGTGAACGCCACGTCATTGCGGTTGTACTGCACGTCGACCAGAAGCCGTAGCAGGCCGTCACGCGGCACTTCGTCGCCGACCTTCAGTTCCACCGACCGATCCAGGTAGGACTGCGGCGTGCCAAGCCCGTAGATGCAGGACACCGACGCCACCACCACGACGTCGCGCCGGGACAGCAGGCTCGAAGTGGCCGAGTGCCGCAGCCGCTCGACGTCGTCGTTGATCGAGCTGTCCTTCTCGATGTAGGTGTCGGTCTGCGCGATGTAGGCCTCGGGCTGGTAGTAGTCGTAGTACGACACGAAATACTCGACGGCGTTGTGCGGCAACATCTCCCGAAGTTCATTGGCCAACTGCGCAGCCAAGGTCTTGTTCGGTGCCATGACCAAGGTGGGCCGTTGCAGCCGTTCGATGAGCCACGCCGTGGTGGCCGACTTGCCGGTACCAGTGGCACCCAGCAAGACGATGTCGCGCTCGCCCGCAGCGATTCGCTTTTCGAGTTCCTCGATGGCCTTGGGTTGATCACCAGCGGGCTGGTAGTCGCTGACTACCTCGAACTTGCCGCCTGCGCGCACGACGTCCTCGACGGCGCGGTACTCCGAATGCGCGAGGACGGGGTGTTCGGTCGCGAAGGCCATGATCTCCAGATTAGAACCACGCACCGACAACTTCTTGTTCCCCGGAACCCGCCCCCGCCCTATGCTGGCGCCATCCACGCTCCCAAACGCGAGACCTTCGACGTAGCCGCACGCACCAACACCGATCCCAAGGGCGTCGTGCGGGCCGTCGACGTCTACTCCGAACAACCGTGGGGGCTGTATCTGGCCCGACCCACGCCGGGGCGCGAACAGTTCCACTACCTCGAGTCCTGGCTACTGCCCGAGTTGGGGCTACGCGTCACGATCTTCCACTTCAACACCGGCCACGAGCGCGACCAGGACTACTACCTCGACGTCGGTCGGTTCACCCACCAGGGGGGCGTGTGGACGTCCGAGGACTACTACCTCGACCTGGTCGTGCGCACCGGCCGTGACGTCACATTGATCGACGTAGACGAGCTGATGATTGCGGTGAAGGCCGGCCTGCTGAGTCCGGAAACCGCTGATCAGGCGGTGCAGACCGCGACCACGACAATCGACGGCCTCGCCAGTCACGGCTACGACCTCGACCGTTGGCTGGGGACCAGCGGAATGGTCCTGGCCTGGCCGGGCGCGTAATGTCGGCGCTCATGAGCTCTACCACGCGTGGATGGGTGACCGCATCGGCGGCCGCCGTGCTGCTCTGCGGTGGGCAGATTCTTCCCGCAGTTGCCCAGGCTGACCCCGACGTTCCTCCGGGACCCGACGTGACCCAGCAATCTGCCGACGCGCCGCCTGCCACCCCGCTCGCCGACCTCGGTCCCGGGCCCTACAACGTGACCTACCGGGCGCGGGTCGACGGGGTTTCGCGGGGCGCGACGATCTCGTATGCGATCGCCGACGACCAGGTGAACACCGCGGACCCAACCATGGTGCCCGGGCGGACCTTCGAGGCGACGGGTGTGGTGTCGCAGGCGCAGAAGGCCGGCATGCAGGTGTCGATCCAATGGCCGTACTCCGCGAGCCTGCACTGCGAGATCCTCGTCGATGACCAGATCATCGCGGAGGCAGACCAATTCGTCGCTCCGCGGCTTACTCCGCAGCACAACGATCCGGGATACGGAGTGCTCAGCTGCGGGACGGTGACCAACTTCCCCACCGGAAACACCGCGCCGGTCGATCCGCCGCCGCCGGGCGACGAGCCGCCGCCCCCGCCTCCTGCTGAGGAAGCTCCGCCAGTCACCTAGCCGTCCGCTCCCGAACGCGGGTGCGCTACGGAGTCCAGCCCGTTTCGTCGGCCCAGGCCCATGCCCGCGGGTACGCGTCGGCAAGCCACGATTCCTTGGCGTCGGCGTACCCCGCCGTCGTGGCGGGCCTCATGGCTGCCACCTCGCGCTTGAGCGCCAGGTACTCCTCGCGCGCCGCGGCGTCGGCCGTCAGCCAGTCCCGGAACAGCAACGCGAACCGCTGATTCGGCCATCCGTCGACCCGGACGTGTACGTTGGTCGGCCGGCCGGGATCGGCTGATGCGTGAAACCGCTTCTGCCACAACACCGGATCGTCAGTATGGGCGACGTCCTCGGTGATCGATCGAACCCGCGGATACCCCGCGGCCACCACCGCATCGCACACTTCGTCGGAAAGCTCCAGCGATGCGACCGTGATCTGAACGTCGATGACGTCCTTGGCATCGAGTCCTGGGACGGCCGTCGAACCGATGTGGTCGATGCGCATCGCCCGATGCCCGCACGCCGTGTTCAGGCGATTGACGATGCGCTTCGCCTGTTCGGCCCACGTCGGATCCGCCGACACCAGCCGTGGTTCGGAGGCAGCGGGAACGCCCGCGTCCAGATTCTGCGCAAACGGCATCACGCGCTGGTGCCACAGGTCGAGCGCCCGCCGCTCGAGGTCATCGGAACTACCGGAGTTGTCCAGCCAGACGTCGGCGACGGCTCTGCGTTGCTCCTCCGTCGCCTGCGCCGCGATGCGCGCCCTGGCGTCGGCTTCACTGAAGCCGCGATGTTCGATGAGCCGGGCGACCCGAACGTCCGCGTCGGCGTTCACGATGATCACCAGCGGGAACATCGGCGCCATCTGCGACTCGACGAGCAGCGGAATGTCCTCGACGATGACCGCGCCGGCAGGAGCAGCGGCGATGAGCTCCTCACGGCGCTTGCCAACCAGCGGGTGCACGATGCCGTTGAGCGTCTTGCGCCTCTCGTCATCACTGAACGCCACTGCAGCCAATGCGGGGCGGTTGAGCGCGCCGTCGGGAAGCAGGATTTCCGATCCGAACGCCTCGACCAACGCGGAAAGCCCCTCGGTGCCGGGTTCGACGACCTCACGTGAAATCACGTCACCGTCGACGACGATGCCGCCGAGCTCGCTGAATGTCGAGGACACCGTTGACTTGCCGGCGCCGATACCTCCGGTCAACCCGATACGCAGCATGAATGGAGTCCTCACAAAATAAACCACGCAGGAAGTCGCGAGGACTTCCTGCGTGGTTTCACTCGATCCGAAATTGGCTGAGTGTGGTTCGTCTTGTTACGCGTTGCCGGCGAGCTTCTCCCGCAGCGCGGCCAGCTGAGCATCGCTCGCCAGCGTTCCGCCGGAGGGCTCACCCGAGCTGGACGACGAAGACGAGGAGCCATTCGCGGTGGCAGGCCTGCTGGCTGCTTCCGCGTCGGCTGCCGCGAACTTCTCCATCTGAGCGGTGTGCATCTTGTGGCGGCGCTCGGCCTCGGCGTACCGGGCCTCCCACTCGTCACGCTGCTTGTCGAAGCCCTCGAGCCATTCGTTGGTCTCGGAATCGAAACCCTCGGGGAAGATGTAGTTGCCCTGCTCGTCGTAGCTGTCGGCCATGCCGTACTTCGAGGGATCGAACTCCTCGGTGTAGTCCTCGTTGGCCTGCTTGAGGCTCAGCGAGATGCGGCGGCGATCCAGGTCGATGTCGATGACCTTGACCATGGCGTCGTCGCCGACCTGGACAACCTGGTCCGGGACCTCGACGTGGCGCTCGGAGAGCTCCGAGATGTGCACCAGGCCCTCGATGCCCTCCTCGACGCGGACGAACGCACCGAACGGCACCAGCTTGGTGACCTTGCCCGGAACGATCTGACCGATCGCGTGGGTGCGGGCGAAGTGGCGCCACGGGTCTTCCTGAGTCGCCTTGAGCGACAGCGAAACCCGCTCGCGGTCCATGTCGACGTCGAGCACCTCGACGGTGACCTCGTCGCCCACGTTGACGACCTCGGACGGGTGGTCGATGTGCTTCCAGGACAGCTCCGACACGTGCACCAGGCCGTCGACGCCGCCGAGATCGACGAAGGCGCCGAAGTTGACGATCGACGAGACGACACCCTTGCGGACCGCGCCCTTGGTCAGCTGGTTGAGGAACTCGCTGCGCACCTCGGACTGGGTCTGCTCCAGCCAGGCGCGGCGGCTGAGCACCACGTTGTTGCGATTCTTGTCGAGCTCGATGATCTTGGCCTCGATCTCCTTGCCGATGTACGGCTGAAGATCGCGGACGCGACGCATCTCGACCAGCGACGCGGGCAGGAAGCCGCGCAGGCCGATGTCGAGGATGAGGCCGCCCTTGACGACCTCGATGACGACACCCTTGACGGCCTCGTCCTTCTCCTTGAGCTCTTCGATCGTGCCCCAGGCCCGCTCGTACTGAGCGCGCTTCTTGGACAGGATCAGGCGGCCTTCCTTGTCCTCCTTGGTGAGGACCAGCGCTTCGACCTCGTCGCCGACGGACACAACCTCTGAGGGGTCGACGTCGTGCTTGATCGAGAGTTCGCGGGAGGGGATGACCCCTTCAGTCTTGTAACCGATGTCGAGCAAGACTTCGTCACGGTCGACCTTGACGATGGTGCCTTCGACGATGTCGCCATCGTTGAAGTACTTGATGGTCTTGTCGATCGCAGCGAGAAAGTCCTCGGCCGAGCCAATGTCGTTGATGGCTACTTGCGGCGAGGTGATGGAGGGACTTGGCATTTGGTGGGTGGCTCCGGACAGGTTTGATCGTAGTGACAGTTGATGTTGGTGTTACTCACGATAATGCGCACACGAGTACTCGTAGAGACTACTCGCCTAGGCCCTAGCTGGACAAACTCGGGTCCCTGGGGACCGCTACCCTACTGAGGTGCAATACCCCGCGACGCCGCAGCCGCCGCAGCCGCCGCAGCGCTTCGTTCCGCCTTTTCCTCGGCGGGTCCGCAAGGTGGGGGCACCGCTCGGTGTGATCATCGCGCTCGGGACCATTGCCGCGTTGATCGTGCTCCTGTTCACCGCGATCAATCCGGTCGGCACCACCATCGGGTTCGTTCTGGCCACCACTGCCATGGTCGTCGTGGTGCTGGCGTTCCTGTGGCTGGACCGGTGGGAGCCGGAGCCGTCGCGACTTCTGGTGCTCGCCTTCGTCTGGGGAGCTTCGGTCGCCGTCGTCGTCTCCGTGGTGCTGGAGCTCCTATTCGCATCTGTGGTGCCCTCCGAAGCTGCGGGCACTGCGATCGGCGCGCCCCTCGTCGAAGAAGCACTCAAGGGCGCGTTCCTGCTGCTCATGATGACCAGCGTCCGCCGCAACGAGCTCAACTCGCTGACTGATTGTCTGGTGTATGCCGGAATGACGGCGATCGGCTTCGCATGGGTGGAGAACATCATGTACATCGCCGGGGGCGACACGGCGGGGCAATCACTCCTCCTGGCGGGGCTCAGGCTGGTCTTGGGGCCGTTCGCCCATCCGCTGTTCACCTTCTTCACCGGTATCGGCGTGTACTTCGCGTTGCAGCAGCGCAACGTGCTCGCGAAGGTGGGTTGCATCCTGCTCGGTTATGCAGGCGCCGTCTGCATGCACGCGCTATGGAACGGTTCGGCAGTGGCGGGCATCGAGGCGTACCTGCTGGTCTACGTGTTCTGGATGGTGCCGGTGTTCGGCTTGGCAATCTGGCTGTCCATCGCTAGCCGCCGCCGCGAGCAGCGGGTCGTGGACTCCAAGTTGCCGGGCATGGTGGCCGCCAATCTGATCACGGCGAACGAGGCGACCTGGCTGGGTTCGATCAAGTCCCGCAAGGCCGCCTTCGCCGAGGTGACGAGACATTCCGGAAAGTCCGCCGCCAAAGGGGTGAAGGACTTCGCCGCGCAGGTGGTGGAACTGGCCTTCGTCCGCGATCGCATCGATCGGGGGTTCGGCGACGCGCGCGTGATCGCGCTGCAGAACGAGGAGGCCTACTGGGTGCTCGCTGCGCGCTCGGCTGCACCGTCGCTGCAGTACCTGGCCGCGTACCGCTCACCGGGGCGTTAGTGCGCGGCCGCGTCCCAGCTGCGTCCGTAGCCGACCGAGACCTCCAACGGAACGTCGAGCGGGTATGCGCCGCCCATCTTGTCGCGGACGAGCGTCTCGAGTGTGTCGCGCTCGCCCTCTGCGACCTCGAAGAGCAGTTCGTCGTGCACCTGTAGGAGCATGCGGGACGTGAGCCCCGCATCCTTGATCGCGGAGTCGACGTTGATCATCGCGACCTTGATGATGTCGGCGGCGCTGCCCTGGATCGGCGCGTTGAGGGCGGCCCGCTCGGCGGCCTCGCGGACGTTGCGGTTGCTGCTGTCGAGTTCGGGAAGGTACCGGCGCCTGCCCAGCACGGTCGACGTGTAGCCGTCCTTGCGAGCCTGGTCGACGACCGACTGCAGGTAGTCCCGCACTCCGCCGAATCGTGAGAAGTAGGCCTCCATTTGCACCTTGGCCTCTTCGGTGGAGATCTTCAGCTGCGCGGCCAGGCCGTAGGCGCTCAATCCGTACGCCAACCCGTAGGACATGGCCTTCACGCGCCGCCTGAGCTCTGCGGTGACTTCGTCGATGGGCACGCCGAACGCTCGAGACGCGACGAACGAGTGCAGGTCTTCACCGGTGTTGAACGCCTCGATGAGCCCCTCGTCGCCGGAGAGGTGAGCCATGATGCGCATCTCGATCTGGCTATAGTCGGCCGTCATCAGCTCGGCATAACCGGCGCCGACGACGAACCCATCGCGGATCTGCCTACCCGCCTCGGTGCGAATCGGGATGTTCTGCAGGTTCGGCTCGGTCGACGACAACCGTCCGGTTGCGGCGATCGTCTGGTTGAAGGTCGTGTGTATCCGGCCGTCGGAGGCGACTGAGTTCAGCAGCCCGTCGACCGTGACCTTGAGCCGGGTGGCGTCACGGTGGGCCAACAGATGCTGCAGGAACGGGTGAGCGGTCTTGTCGAACAACGTCTGCAACGCGTCGGCATCGGTGGTGTAGCCGGTCTTGGTGCGCTTGGTCTTCGGCATCTCGAGCTCGTCGAACAAAACCACCTGGAGCTGCTTCGGCGAACCGAGATTGATCTGCTTGCCGATCACGCCGTACGCGGCTTCGGCCGCGTCACGGATCTGGTCGGCGAACTGGCTCTGCAAGGTGCCAAGCAGGTCCAGGTCGACGGCGATCCCCGTGTGCTCGAGCTCCGCCAGCACCCGTTGCACCGGCAGCTCCATCTCACCGAGCAGGGCGGATGAATCGATGCGGGCCAACTCCTCGTCGAGCGCATCAGCGAGGTCGGCCACGGCCGAGGCCCTCAGGAGCAGCGTCTGCACGGCCTGGTCGTCAACGCCCTCGTCGTCATCGAGCAACGAAAGTTGTTGCTGCTCGGGGTTATCCGCACGAAGTTCACGTCGCAGATAGCGAAGCGACAGGTCGTCGAGCGCGAAGCTGCGTTGGCCGGGCCGCACCAGGTAAGCGGCCAGTGCGGTGTCGGAGGTGACCCCGGTGAGGTTCCAGCCGCGGCCGGCCAGGTCGTGCATCGCCAGCTTGGCCTCGTGCAATGCCTTCGGGGGGCCAGGGTCGGCCAACCAGGACGCCAGCGCGGCCTCGTCGTCGGGATTCAGGGTGGCGGTGTCGAGGAAGCAGCCCTCGCCGTCGGCGGACACGAGGGCCAGTGCCGTGGCGTCGGCGTCGAAGGCGAGGTGGGTACCGACGACGGCGAGCCCGAACCTGCCGCCGCTGCTGTGCTCGGCCAGCCAGGCCGCCAGCTGACCCGGTTCCAACACGCCACCTCGCACGTCGAAGCCGAGTTCGACCTCGGGCTCGACCGGGGACAACGTCTCGAACAGCCGGTCACGCAGCACCCTGAACTCGAGGTCGTCGAACAGGCGGTGGATCTGGTCGCGATTCCATGGCTGCAACCCGAGGGTGTCCGGAGTCTGCGGCAGCGGCACCGCCTTGACGAGTTCGGTCAACTCACGGTTGAGAATCACGTGAGAGAGGTTGGAGCGCAACGCATCACCGACCTTGCCGCGCACCTCGTCGACACTGTCGACGAGCGACTGCAGCGAACCGTACTCGACGATCCACTTCGTGGCCGTCTTCTCCCCCACCCCGGGAATTCCGGGCAGGTTGTCACTCGGGTCGCCGCGCAGAGCCGCGAAATCAGGGTATTGAGCCGGGGTCAGCCCGTACTTCGCGAAGACGGCGTCGGGGGTGAACCTGGTGAGCTCACTGACTCCCTTCACGGGATACAACACGGTCACGTCGTCACTGACGAGCTGAAGCGCGTCGCGGTCACCAGTGACGACCAGCACCCGGTAGCCCCCCTGCTCGGCCTGCGTGGCCAGGGTCGCGATGATGTCGTCGGCCTCGAAGCCAGCCTCGGCGAGCACGGTGATGCCGAGCGCGCCAAGGACCTCCTTGGTGATGTCGATCTGACCGCGGAACTCGTCGGGCGTGGCGGAGCGGCCCTCCTTGTACTCGGGGTACTTCTCCTTGCGGAACGTCTGCCGAGACACGTCGAAGGCCGCACCCACGTGGGAGGGCTGCTCGTCGCGCAAGAGATTGATCAGCATGGCCGTGAACCCGTACACCGCGTTGGTGGTCAACCCGCCCTGGGTCTTGAAGTTCTCCGCGGGCAGCGCATAGAACGCGCGGAAGGCCAGCGAATTGCCATCTAGCAGCATCAATGTCGGCTTGGTGTCTGTCTTGGCCGGGCTCACAGCCCTACTCTATGCAGCCCGACCGACGTCCTTCCGTTCACCATCACGCCGCCGCGCCGTCGAGCGCCGACGATTGAACCGAAGCGCGGCAAAACTGCAACACGTTTCAGTTCCGCTGCTCGAGTCGGTAGTCTGACGTCCGTGCCAGGAGCAGCCGAAGCCATCAACCAACTACCGGCGATCGATGGGTGGTTCACCGCCGACGACGCAGGACATCCGCATCTGATCGCGGGCAAGTGCACGCAGTGCGGTACCTACGTGTTTCCTCCCCGGGCCAACAACTGCCCGAACCCAGCGTGCGTCGGCGACGACCTCGAGCAGGTGCCACTGTCGCGACGCGGCAAGGTGTGGAGCTACACCGAGAACCGGTATCCCCCACCTGCTCCCTACCCGGCCGCAGACCCGTTCGAGCCGTTCGCCATCGCGGCGGTGGAACTCGCCGACGAGGGGCTGATCATCTTGGGCAAGGTCGTCGAGGGCACCTTGGCCGCCGATCTCAGCGTGGGCATGGAGATGGAACTGACCACGATGCCGCTCTACACCGACGAGGACGGCTTCGTGCGCAGCGTCTACGCGTGGAGGATTGCCAAATGAGTCCGGACACATCCCCCGAGTCGCTGCCCTCCCGCCCGCCGGGCACATCCCCCGAGTCGCTGCGCTCCCGCCCGCCGGACACATCCCCCGAGTCGCTGCGCTCCCGCCCGCCGGAACCGCTCTACATCCTTGGCGCTGGCATGCACCCATGGGGTAAGTGGGGCCAGGACTTCACGGAGTACGGCGTCGTCGCAGCGCGCGCCGCACTTGCCGAAGCCGGATTGGACTGGCAGCAGATCCAACTGGTGGCAGGCGCCGACACCATCCGCAACGGCTACCCCGGCTTTATCGCCGGCTCGACCTTCGCCCAGAAACTGGGCTGGAACGGCGTCCCCGTCAGCTCGAGCTACGCGGCCTGCGCGAGCGGATCGCAGGCACTTCAGAGCGCCCGTGCCCACATCCTCGCCGGATTCTGCGACGTGGCACTGGTCATCGGTGCCGACACCACCCCGAAGGGCGCCTTCGCACCGGTTGGGGGCGAGCGCAAGAACGATCCGGACTGGCAACGCTTCCACCTGATCGGCGCGATGAACCCCGTGTACTTCGCGCTGCTGGCCCGGCGCCGCATGGACCTGTACGGCGCGACGGCCGAGGACTTCGCGCAGGTGAAGGTCAAGAACTCCCGCCACGGCCTGCAGAACCCGAATGCGCGCTACCGCAAGGAATCCGCGGTCGAGGACGTGCTCGCCAGCCCGGTGGTCTCCGATCCGCTGCGGCAACTCGACATCTGCGCCACCTCCGACGGGGCGGCCGCGCTCATCGTGGCGAGCAAGGCCTTTGCCGAAAAACATCTCGGTTCGCTCGAAGGCGTGCCGTCGGTGCGCGCAGTCAGTACGGTCACTCCGCGTTATCCGCAGCACCTGCCCGAATTGCCCGACATCGCAACGGATTCCACTGCCGTCATACCGGGTCCTGACCGCGTCTTCAAAGATCAGATCCTGGACGCCGCGTACGCCGAGGCTGGCATCGGCCCCGAGGACGTCAGCCTGGCCGAGGTATACGACCTGTCCACCGCACTGGAGCTCGACTGGTACGAACACCTCGGGCTGTGTCCCAAGGGCGAGGCCGAGTCGTTGCTACGGAGTGGCGCGACCACCATCGGCGGTCGGGTGCCCGTCAATGCATCGGGCGGACTGGCCTGTTTCGGCGAAGCGATCCCCGCCCAGGCCATCGCCCAGATCTGCGAACTCACCTGGCAGCTGCGTGGTCAGGCCACCGGCCGTCAGGTCGAGGGCGCCCTGGTCGGCGTGACCGCCAACCAGGGCCTGTTCGGGCACGGCTCATCGGTGATCGTCGCGCGCTAGCCTCCTCCGCGCGGAGTGGGGTCAGGCCACGCCGAGATAAGCCGCGCGAATGCTGTCGTCCTTCAACATCTCTGGCGCGTCGCCGGTGCGGGTGACCCGGCCGGTCTCCAGGATGTAGGCCCGATCGGACCGGCTCAGCGCCTGTTGGGCGTTCTGCTCGACGAGCAACACGGTCGTGCCCTGCGCGTTGATCTCGGAGATGATCTTGAAGATCTGCGAGATCACCATGGGCGCAAGCCCCATCGACGGCTCGTCGAGCAGCAGCACCTTCGGCCGAGCCATCAGGGCGCGGCCGATCGCGAGCATCTGCTGCTCGCCGCCTGACAGCGTGCCACCAACCTGAGTCCGACGCTCCGCGAGCCGGGGAAACGTCTCGAACACCCAGTCGAGCTTCTCGCGATGTTCGGACTTGGACGGAAACTTCCTTCCGTAACAACCCATCTCGAGGTTCTCGGCGACGGTCATCCCGGGAAAGACGCCACGCCCCTCAGGAGCCTGGATGAGTCCGTCCGTGACTCTGCGGTGGGCCTTGACCTTCGTGATGTCCTTGCCGTCGAACCACACCGAACCCGACGACAACGGACGGAGCCCCGAGATCGCGCGCATCATCGTCGTCTTGCCCGCACCGTTTGAGCCGAGCAGCGTGACCAGTTCGCCTTCGTGCACCACCAGCGAGATACCGTGCAGGGCTTCGATCCGCCCGTAGTGGACGACGACGTCGCGGACCTCAAGCAGGACGGGCCGGTGGTCGAGGTCGGACGCGGGCGGCGGTCCGGCCGGAGCAGCTCCTTCAACCCCCGTCGGCTCAGGTGAGTTCGTCATCTGGCACCCCCAAGTACGCGGCGATGACCCTCGGGTCCTCGCGGATTTCGGCGGGCAGGCCATCGGCGATCTTGCGGCCGAACTCCAGCACCACGATGCGGTCGGTGACGCCCATGACCAGGCGCATGTCGTGCTCGATGAGCAGCACCGTGTAGCCGTCCTCGCGGATGGCCTGGATGAGCTCGATCAGGGCCGCCTTCTCGCTGGGGTTGAAGCCCGCCGCCGGCTCGTCCAGACACAGCAGCTTCGGCTCGGTCGCCAGCGCGCGGGCGATCTCCAGGCGACGCTGGTCCCCGTATGGCAAGTTCTTCGCCTTCTCCTCGCCTCGGTGCGCGATACCGACGAATTGAAGTAGTGCGGCCGCCTTTTCGATGGCCGACTTCTCCTCGCGCCGATGCCGAGACGTCCGTAGCAGGGCTCCTGGCACTGACGTGTGGTGCCTGGCGTCGGTGCCGACTACGACGTTCTCCAACGCCGTCATTTCGCCCCACAACCGAATGTTCTGGAAGGTCCTGGCGATTCCGCGGCGGGTGATCTGGTGGCGCTTGATCTTCCCGAGCGGTGCCCCGTCGAACGTCACCGAACCCGAACTCGGCCGATAGACGCCGGTGATCGCGTTGAAGCACGTCGTCTTGCCCGCCCCGTTGGGCCCGATCAGCCCAAGGATCTCTCCGCGCGTGATGCTGAAAGTCACTGCATCCAGCGCCGTCAGCCCACCGAACTTCACGGTGAGTTCGTTTGTCTGGAGCAGGGTTTCACCTTCGGCCGCGTTCATGTCGCG
>Ga0193717_1001403_pt1 | contig 14792 bp, 13 predicted proteins | sample U2c2metaG_FD_145900 | JGI IMG/M metagenome (GOLD analysis project Ga0193717, IMG submission 145900) | Soil microbial communities from a riparian zone of the East river system, Colorado, United States - U2c2 | ecosystem: Environmental > Terrestrial > Soil > Riparian zone | place: USA: East River... | reverse complement strand
CTGCCCCCAGCCAGGCAACACCGCCGCTAAAACTACGCCACCGAAAACCACGCCAAAATTCTTCATAAGCTCGTCACGAGTTTAGACGTTGTCCCCGTCGCAAAGTCCAAAGACTGTTTTAATGGCATCCCGCTTACCGGCTTTGCCACGCGTTCCACCACAATTTGTCCATAATTTCGCTACCATCAACCCATGCTTTCCGCGCCTTTGCTCGATGTTTCCGATCTTTCCATCGCCTTTGGGCATCACCAGGCCGTCAAAAATATTTCGTTCCAAATCAACCCCGGCGAAACCCTCGGTCTGGTCGGAGAGTCCGGCTCGGGCAAATCCGCCACGTCCCTCGCCCTCCTCCGCCTCCTTCCCCCTACAGCGCAAATCACTGGAAACATTGCCTTTGCCGGGGAACCTCTCCTCTCCCTTCCTGAAGAGTCCATGCGCCGCCATCGTGGGCGAAGCCTCGCCATGATCTTCCAGGAACCCATGACCGCCCTCAACCCAGTCATGCCCATAGGCGCTCAGATCGCCGAAGCCGTAGAGGCTCATCACCCCGAACTATCCCGTAAGCTCATCAAAAAAAAGGTCCTGGAAGCAATGCACGAGGTCGCCCTCCCCGATCCCGAACGCCGTCTCCGCGACTATCCCCACCAGTTCTCCGGCGGTCAGCGCCAGCGCATTCTCATCGCCATGGCCATCGTCAACCGTCCCCGCCTTCTCATCGCCGACGAACCTACGACGGCCCTCGACGTTACCGTACAGGCTCAGATCCTCCGCCTTCTCAGAGACTTGCGCCGAAGCCATAACCTCTCGATCCTTTTCATCTCTCATGACCTCGCCGTCGTCTCGCAGATCGCGGATCGCGTGGCCGTCATGCAGCACGGCGAGATCGTCGAACAAGCTCTTACCAGCGATATCTTCCGCAGTCCCCAGCATCCCTACACCCGCAGTCTCCTCGCGTCCGCGCCTACGATGCAGACGGATCGTTCCCGCCCTCTTGCCTCATTGGCTAAGTAGCTCATATAAAACAGGATCATCGGCCAGACTTTCGTCCAGCCGGAAATCCAGATAAGCTAACGAATTGGCCATAAACCAATATTGACTGATGCGCGCACTCATTCTGTCCGACATTCACGGGAACCTCGAGGCACTCAACGCAACACTTGCTGCAGCGGCTCCATTCGACGTTCTCTGGAACCTCGGCGACATCGTTGGTTATGGTGCTAGCCCCAATCAAGTGATTGATTTAATTCGTCCAGCCGCGCAGTTCAATGTTCGGGGAAATCACGACCGCGTCTGTTGCGGGCTTACCTCTCCGCTTGGCTTCAACCCGGTGGCCCGCGCCGCCGCCCTGTGGACCCAGGCCGAACTTACTCCTGACAATCTCGCCTGGCTCCGAGCTGTTCCCCAAGGCCCCTTGGAGCCGGAGCAATCCGGCGTCACGCTAGCCCATGGTTCCCCGCTCAATGAGGACCAGTACATCCTCAGCATGAGGGATGCGTGGGCTCCCCTGCAACAGATGACGACGGGCATAACCTTCTTTGGACACACACACTTACAGGGTGGGTTCTCGCAGAAGGAGCATGACTGGCAGGAGTTGCGGCCGCAGTACGAGAGCCGAAACGAGGCCGATACCTGGACGCTCTCGATCCCTCCCGGGACTCGCCATCTCATCAATCCCGGCTCGGTGGGGCAGCCTCGGGACTGCGACTGGAGGGCGGCATTTGCTATCTATGACACTGATTCTGCTGAGATTATCTACCATCGCGTTCCCTATGACCTGACGGCGGCGCAGGGGCGGATTCTGATGGCGGGGCTGCCGGAACGGCTGGCTGCGAGGCTTCGGGAGGGGCGATAAGTTCGCACTTTTTTTGAGGTGGATTTCGGGTGGGATTTCGCGAAAAATGGGCGGTATTCGTGGTTTTTTGATGGTCTGGGTGTGGTGAGGTGTCTGGAAAACGTGGTTGGCTGACGCACGTTTTCCGGCTTGGAGACACGACTTTTCGAGCGGACTAGGCTAGCGTTTGCTCTTCGAGGGTGAGGGAGAGCTCTTCCCACTCGGCGAGGAGGGCTGCGCGATCGGTGCGGAGTTGGTCCAGCTCCGCTGCGGTGCGCTGGGACTCGTCGGCGCTGGTGAAGACGCCTAGTTTCTCCTCAGCGGCAGCTATGACGGACTCCAGGCGAGGGATCTCTTCTTCGGTGAAGCGGAGGCGATCTTCGAGCTGCTTCAGCTTGATTGGGTTGAGGCGCTTGACGATGAATTGGGGGGATTTGGGGGACTGCGAGGCTTCGAGCGTTGGCGCGGGGATCTCGACTACGGCGGGCGCAGGCGCGGAGCTCAGGGAGCTTGTGATGGTGGTGGTGATCTTGTCGGGGCCGCCCTGTTTGCGCCAGAGGTAGTCCTCGTAGTTGCCGGGGTAGATGTGCATGCGGCGGTCTTCTACCTCGAAGACGCGGGTGGCGAGGCCGTCGATGAAGTAGCGGTCGTGGGAGACGAAGAGGACGGTGCCGGTGAAGTTTGCGATGGCGTCCAACAACACATCTTTGGCCCGGAGATCGAGGTGGTTCGTCGGCTCGTCGAGCAGGAGCATGTTGGCGGGTGAGACGAGCATCTTGGCCATGGCGTAGCGGTTGCGCTCGCCGCCGGAGAGGACGCCGAGGGGCTTGAAGAGGTCGTCGCCGGAGAACATGAAGCAGCCGAGGAGGCTGCGAAGCTCGGTCTGCGGGACCTTGGGGGCGATGCCGCTGATGTCTTCGAGCATCTTGGCGTTGGGATCGAGGACCTTGTACTGGTCCTGGGCGAAGTAGTCGGCGAGGACGTTGTGGCCTAGCTTGACCTCTCCGCCGGTGGGAGGCTCGAGGCCGGCGAGGATGCGGATGAGGGTGGATTTGCCTGCGCCATTCGCGCCTACGAGGGCGATGCGGTCGCCGCGGTCGATGGTGAAGTTGAGGTCTTCGAGGACGCGTTTTTCGCCGTAGTGCTTGGACAGGTTCGAGACCTCGATGACGGTGCGGCCACTGGCGGGTGGCTGCGGGATGGAGAAGTGGATGGTGGCCTCTTCCTCCGGGATCTCGATGCGCTCGATCTTCTCAAGCTCCTTGATGCGGGACTGCACCTGCTTGGCCTTGGTGGCCTGGGCGCGGAAGCGATTGATGAAGGCCTCGAGGGCCTCGATGCGGTCGCGCTGGTTCTTGTAGGCGTTGAGAAGCTGTGTGCGGCGCTCTTCCTTCTGAGTGACGTACTTCTCGTAGTTGCCGTGGTAGGTGTGCATGCGCTTGTTCCAGAGTTCGACTGTCTTGTCGACGGTGACATCGAGGAAGTAGCGGTCGTGCGAGATGAGGATGAAGGCGTTGGGGTAGCCGTGGAGGTAGTTTTCGAGCCAGTTGCGGGATTCGAGGTCGAGGTGGTTGGTGGGCTCGTCGAGGAGGAGAAGGCTGGGCTTCTGCAGGAGGAGCTTGGCGAGGGCGATGCGCATCTGCCAGCCGCCGGAGAACTCTTCGCGAAACCGGGTCCAATCTTCCTTGGAGAAGCCGAGGCCGCCGAGGACGGCGCCTACCTGGGAGTCGAGGGTGTAGATGTCGTGGACGTGGAGCTGGTCGGCGATGTCGGAGTAGCGCTCGGCGGCGGCGAGGTACTCGCGGGATTTCGGGTCGGCCTCGGAGAGGATGTGGGTGAGGGCGATGGACTCGGTTTCGAGATCGCGGAGGTGGTCGAAGACGGAGAGGCACTCGGCAAAGACGGTTTTGCCGCGGAGGGCGAGTCCGTCCTGCGGGAGATAGCCGAGGGTCATGCCTTTGACGCGGGTAAGGGTGCCGTAGTCGAGGGTTTCGACGCCGGCGAGGATCTTGAGGAGCGTGGACTTGCCAGTGCCGTTGCCGCCGACAAGGCCGGTGCGCTCGTCTGGGGTGATGAGCCAGTTGGCGTCTTCAAAGAGGAGTTTTTGGCCGAATCGTTTGCCGGCGGCAGAGAGTTGGAGCATCAGTTCTATTTTCGCATCTGCTGAGAAGGATCCCCGGCGGTGCGCTATTTGGGTATGGTCAATTTGAGTTGTTGCCGTGTCCGAAGTTTCCGATAGCCCCGTTTGTAGGGAACTTCAGCGAGGGGCAGCGACGCAGGAGTCTCCCCTCATCCGCGTCCAATTGCTCCGAAACGCAGTTCCGCTGTGTCCCGCTCGAATCTCCTTCCCGTCCGGTGTGAGCTTGCCTGCATAGATAATCGAGCAACACGCTGGGGTTAGTGCTTTCAATTCCATCAGCACGGCCCCCGGAGATACTGCCTCGACAAGAGCAATCGACCCGTACCGCTCAAACGTCTCCATGGGTGGTCGGATCCCGTTCGCATAACGAAGCGCTCCTGGCGTCGAAAGGTCATCGGACCAACCGGCAAGCGACCCGATCTCCGTCTGAACGATGTGGATACAGTTATTCATGAGATGGGGGCGGCTCCAGGTTCCCACAAATGGGCTTCTGGTAACGTCAGTCTTTGGATGAGGTCGAAGAAGCGTAACTGGACGATCAAAGCTGCCACGGCGAAAACGTCCAGACCATATATCGTGAACAGGATCAAAGGTAAGATCGAGTTGCACTGCTGGGCCCGCCTGGGTTGCCGCATGTTGGAGTGCAAGGTGCTTAGCGCTCCACTGTACCGCCGGCGAGTCATCTGAAAACCAGTTGCCGTCGCCGATCTTTCGTGTGGGACCTGCACGTTGATATACCTCAATGTAGGCATCATGAAAGATCTGGCGGACTCCGGTAAGCGTCGTTGGCGCTCCATCAACTTTGGTCGTCAACTGGATATGCAGACCATAGATAGCGTCTTCACCTTTCACTTCCCAGGATCCTGACATTCGCTCTGGATGATCGACCGTCGTTCCGCGAAGCATGCCGTTGGAAGAACGCTGCTGCTGAGCAGGGGCGCTTGGCGGCAGGAGAATCGTAAGAAGAAATAGAAGAAAGTGTCGTGAACTTCGCATTTGTCCTGCCCCGCTACGTGCTTTATCAGCGACGCTAGTGATTTAGACACCACGCGGACAAACAATGCTCGTTTAAGCCATGTCGTCGAGTGCCCGTAAAGTCGCGTTTGCGGCAAGTTCAAACCCGTTCGGCTCCGGGCGGCCCAAGTTGCCGCAATCCCCGTTTTTAGTGCTCGACTTGTCGGGTCTCAAAACGCCGAGATAGGATGACCACGCTCGGAGACAGACAGGTATATGGAAGGGGTTGTATAGGAAGGGAGAAAGTGTTCCGCTGGAGGCGGTGGGCAATTAAACATTGCCACACCAAAGATAAACAGGATAACAATACGCATGTTGTTGGAAAAACCTAGGGTCGGGGGTTACGGATATGCCATCTACTCACTATTTTGAGGAGCTGTATGGTGTCACGGAAGAACGAGCTTTTAACTTCTGGGCTTCACATCTCCACGAAGCGATAGGAAGTAAGCAGTGGTCGCAGATTAGCGACTCTACGGGTGTCTATCTCGCAAGCGTGCTTGGTCATTTTTGCCTGCAGTCGGTAGATCGGATGGAAATCCTTTCTCCGGATTACAGCCCGAGCGATCTGGAATTTCGGCAGTTCGCGGATCTGACCCAGATTGCTGAACTCATGATGCGGCAGCTCATTAGCGCCAAGAACCCTCTCTGGATGGAGTCAGCCGGTGCGCACATTCTTCTCTACGCCGGATTCTTTCAAAACCAAAACAAGGACCGGCACAACATTGAGTTCTATTCAGCCATGGGCAGAGAATGCTATCTGATGGCGGCAGTGGGAAAGAGGGCAAGGGTGATGAAACTGATGGCGACAGACTTTGATCAATACCTCTTCCATTTGGCCAACCTCCATCGACGTCTGCGGGAAAGCAGATATCTGATAAGGACGGAGAACTAGATTTACTCCTGACGCGTGTGGCAGGGCTACCCGATTCGGTATCCCGTATCTTCGAAGCACCTGAAAAGTCGGGTTTTCGGAAAAATGCCCACGAAATGGGCATCGAGCAGCGAACTTGCTCACCCCCCGTTTGGCGGGAACTACTCTAACAGCGCAACTACTGCGGGCAATTCCTGATCGATACCTGAGTCGTCCTCCGGTGTCTTCAAATACCCGTCGATGAATCGGAACAGACAGGTTCTGTGTCCCCTTGCATTACGATCAAGAAGACCACGTTGAATACTTTGACTGGTGAGACTGAGCAGTGAATTCTGCCATCACGTGGCTCTTGTGACGGCGGTTTTCATCGGAGGAAGCGTTGGAGAGGCGAGACTTTGTCACATCGGCAATTGCAATGGCGGGAGCCGCGTTGAGCGGCCGGGAGGGTCGGGCGATGGCGCAGACTCCACGGGAGTTCTATCAGCTGCGGAAGTACTCGCTGCGAACGGGGACACAGTTGGCGTTGACCCAGAGCTATTTTGAGCATGCTCTGATTCCCGCGCTCAATCGGATGTCCATCACACCGGTCGGTGCTTTCAAGCTGGATATCGGTCCGGAGACGCCGACATACTATCTGCTCATTCCGTCAACCTCGGCGGAACTGCTGGTTACGCTGGACACGCGGCTGGCAGAGGACACGGAGTTCCTCAAAACGTCTACGGCGTTCTGGGGAGCACCGGCATCGGCACCGGCGTTTGCGCGAGTGGAAAGTTCTATGATGTCAGCGTTTGCGGGTTGGCCAAAGCTCGTTGCGCCGAAGGGCGGAAAGAGAATTTTTCAGCTGCGCACATACGAGAGCGCAAGCTATGAGGGACATTTCCGGAAGGTACAGATGTTCAATGAAGCGGAGATCGGGATCTTTACGCGGACAGGATTGACTCCCGTGTTCTTTGGAGACACGTTGATCGGGTCCCGGGTGCCGAGCCTGACGTACATGCTGACATTTGGGGATGTGGCGGACCTGATCGCGAAGTGGAAGGTGTTTGGGTCTGATCCGGCCTGGAAGGAGCTCTCCCACAAGCCGCACAATACGGATGCGGAGATTGTGAGTAATATCTCCAATTTGTATCTGAGTCCGCTGGACTGTTCGCAAATTTAGAGAAAAGTTAGGCCAAAAGAGATTGATCAGGCAGTCCGGCGAAGGGGTGCGTCTTAACGAGGGAGGATAGCATCGAAATCTAAGAGGTCTTCGATGAACAGACGACAGTTTGGCGCCGCGATCGCAGCTTTGGGACTGAGTGCAGCGGCTGGAGCCGAGGCAAAGGTGCAGGTTGAAAGACTGCAGTTGTCGCGTAATGGATGGATGCCTAATAATGAGCGACTACCGGTGCTTCTTTACAGGAGAGCGTTTGATGCCTCGGGAGATGCGGCAGGAATCATGGAAGAAGCCTTCGGCCGAAACGGGTGGCCCGCTCAGTGGCGGAATGGCGTCTATGACTTCCATCATTACCACTCGACCGCTCATGAAGTACTGGGCTTTGCGGGCGGAACTGCGAAGCTGATCCTGGGAGGTGAAGGGGGACAGGAGATTACCGTAGAGGCAGGCGACGTTGCCGTGTTGCCGGCCGGAACGGGACATTGTCGACTTCAAGCCGACGGCCGGTTCCTCGTCGTGGGTGCTTACCCGGTTGGGCAGCATTGGGATATCTGTCGTTCGGCACCGAGCGCCGATGCGATGGAGCGAATGCGCAAGCTGGAGTTTCCGAAGAGTGATCCGGTCGCGGGAGCGGCAGGGATACTCCCGACTGCCTGGCGGACTTAGTCCACGTGCACAGAGCTCAGCCAAACCTCACCACCCTTAGCCATAGCAAACGAGGCTTTGAATCTGTCGAAGGAGACTCCTGCAGACGCTCAAAGCCTTTTTGGTTGGGGGAGGACTACCTGTCCGACTAGGACGAACGCCTTGCTTGATCCGCTTCCATGGCAAGCTGCTGCAGCGTTGCGAGGAACTGCTTTGACTGCCCCAGGAAAAGCCCGCTTCCTGTGAGACTCTTCACCGCAGCCACCGCACCAGCGTTTTGATCGGTCAGTGGACGGATGACCGCGCACTTCGGCAGTTTGGGGTTGATGAATTCGCAGGGGATTGGGAAGATCAGGTTTGTCTGTAACTGGGGATTAGGAGGATTGTTGAAGTCCGGGAAGGTGAGACCCTGATCGGTGATGGGGGGTCCCTGGACGGCGTTGCCGGCAAAGTCGACCCATTCGAGGAAGTGCGCGATCTCACTGCCACCGATGCCTAGCGTGATCTCGAGCACCTCGGCGCCTGAGACTTTCTGGCTCATTGCGGCGTAGAGGCTCGTGCCACCTTGCTCGATAGAGCCGAAGTGAAATGCAGCGATGTCTGCGATAGCCTGAATGTGTGTAGGGTTGTCGAAGTCGGCGTCCGTGACTGGGATGGCCGAGCGGTTGTTGATGTTAAGCGCCTGCGGGAAGCTCGCGCCGAAGTCCGGGTTGGTGGTGCTGCGATACCGCGTGTACCAGCTTGTGTCTACGGTGAGGTGCATGAGGTTGGTGAGACGGCCAATATTCTTCGCTCCAGCCGCCCTGCTTCCCTGCAACTGTCGGAAGGCATCCAGGTTCACCGGGTCGGCTCCCTTGGATTCCAGGTAAGCATTCAGGAAGTCGGCGTGGCTTACCTCATCCAGCGTGTTGCTTGTGATGTACTGCATGCCGTCCCCATCCAGATTTGTGAAGGCTGTTTGATAGGCATTCATCGAGCCACCGGTCACGCCTCCCAGTTCGGCATACTGCTGCCAGAGATCGGCCTCGATCAGCTCCGCTGCCGCGAGAAACCGAAGAATCGCCGAATCGCCCCGGTTCAGATCCCGCCCTCTATCATCCGAATCCTGTCCGAAGGCTGGACTACTACTGCTCAACAATCCGACGCCCATAGCTGCAGCGCCACCAGCCACCAGACTGCCCCTCATGAATGAGCGACGGTCGAGTGGATTTCGCGTGATACTCTTCTGCGTTTTCATACTAGTGTTTTCACCTTTCCGAACCATGAGTTGGCTCGCTGGAAACACACTAGCGAGGGCTCTCGAGCTCGCTTGTCATGGAGTTGTTAGGTGTTTGTCTTGTTTTTGTTCTGCTGATTTGGTTGCCTCGTACCTGCGCTTTATTTCGCTGGTGTCGGGCTCTACCTGTACACCCTCCATGGAAGCTGAGTGGGAACATACGGAACAGAACGGTCTGCCGAACTGCCCGCAAAGTCCGGTTTTCGGAAACTTGCCCAAGAAATGGACATTGAGCAGCGAACTTGCTCAAAACCCCGTTTTCAAGGAACTACAGGAACCACTTGTCCGAGAAGCGGACTATGCGGCCATATGGATTTCTCTGTAGGAATGAAGATGACCATCAGGATGTGAGGGTCGCGTGTAACTCCGGCGGTCCGCCTAATTCGTACCGGTAGGACTTCGGTGCGCTGCCGTCGATGTCGCTCACGCAGAGCTTCGCACCCAGTTCCGCGCCGATCAAGGCACGTCCCGATAGTTCCATTCTCAGATTGGACTCATAAAGTGCGGTGATCACCTTTCCAGTGAATTGCGGCGAGTCCCGCTTCGTCTTCGGCCGCGATTCATCGGGCATGCTGGCAAGATAGGCGCGCGCACGTTCGGTATCGAGGCCGCCCATCCAGATTGAAACTGCCGCGATGTTGTGTGGTCGCAACTCCTTCGCAAAATCGGCTGCCATCTTGTCCGCGCCAGCCTTCTGCGCACCATAGGCGGGGCCGTGGTAATAGGCAACAGCGCCATAATGGCCGGTGTGGACAATAAGGCCGCGGCCGTTAGCGATCAAGAGAGGAGCAGCATAATAAGCGGACACGAAATGCGAACGCAAGCCGACGGTAATGAGATCGACCGCCGCCAGCGGCTTTTCCCAGAAGCCGCCGGGCATCGTTGTGCTTTCGGCCGCATTGGCGGCATTGTTGACCAGGATGTCGAGGCGACCATGCTCCGCCTTCACGCGGGCGAATAGCGCCGCGACTGCTTCGTCGTCGGTGTGATCAAGGGCGGTTGCAACACCCTTGCCCCCAGCCCGAGTGATCAGGTCAGCGGTTTCGGTTACTGTGCCGCCATAAGTAGAGTCGCCGGCCGCAGTGCTGCGGCCCGTGACGTATACGGTCGCCCCTGTCTCACCTAATGCAATTGCTATACCCTTTCCCGCGCCTCGACTCGCTCCAGTCACTACTGCTATCACATCCATAAAACCTCTTTACTTCTTCCGTTAGAGTAAGGCCGGCTTCTTCCCTGCCACAGAGCTGATTTGCAGCCTTGAAGAAAGACTAAATCTGTGGTGGCCAACACGCAAGAACGCACAAAATAGTGTAATACTAACCTTTAAGTAATCATGAAAAAGACAAAACGAGCATTCACGCAAACATGTTCCACCGTGGAACTGGAAGAAGCGCTCAAAGTGCTGGAAGGGCGATGGAAGATACTCATCCTCTTCCATCTCTTCAGCGCACCGGTGCTGCGGTTCTCGGAATTACGCCGCGCAGTGTCCGGGATATCTCAGAAGATGCTGATTCAGCAATTGCGTGACTTGGAAAAAGATGGCGTGGTTCACCGCAAGGTATATCCGGAGGTGCCACCCAAGGTGGAATACATGTTGACAAAAGATGGGGCGGCCCTTCGTCCGGCGCTCAAGGCGCTTAAGTCCTGGGCAGGATCGCGGAAGATACCGTCTTCGGTAAAGAAAAAGCCTGCTAGTTAAGCAGACTTTTCGGTGACGTGGGTTTAGATTTGCCTGCCTTCGACATACCTTCTTGTGAACACGCCCTGTTACCCTCTCGCGGGGGCCTTGTCGTTCGGAACCTGACTGCATCGAGCCAAATTGATTGATCGATCCAAGTTGCTGTGTAGCCGGCTAACCGGAAGTTGACGCCGAAGCTCCTGAAAGTCGCCATATCGGCAAGTTCGGCCCGGTCAGATCAAACTGACCCACTGTGGATGAGCGGTTTTATTGCTCATCTACCCCCGATTCTGAGAAAATGCTTTTAGCAAGCCGGCTCGACCTTACGTATTCCCTTGACGAGGTCTGCACCATGGAACGTCGTGACTTTTTGAAGCAGAGCGCATTTACAGCTGCCGCCGCCGCCAGTACCAAGTTTTCTGCCGCCGCGACACCCACTCATTCGATTGCGCGCCGACCTCTGGGCAAGACGGGAGAGCATCTCTCGATCGTTGGTTTTGGCGGCATCGTGGTAATGGACGAGGATACCGGCCACTCGAAAAATATTGTGGCGGAGGCGGTGGACCGCGGCGTGAACTATTTCGACGTCGCGCCCAGCTATGGCAACGCGCAGGAGCGTCTGGGTCCGGCCCTCGCGCCCTATCGCAAGAATTGCTTCCTCGCCTGCAAGACCGAAGGGCGCACGAAGGATGACTCGCGCAAGCAACTGGAGGAATCGCTGCGGCTGCTGAAGACCGATCACGTCGATCTATATCAGTTCCACGCACTGACAAAGATGACCGACCTGGACGAAGTTCTGCGTCCCGGCGGCGCCATGGAGACGATGGAAGCTGCGAAAAAGGAAGGCAAGATTCGCTACATCGGCTTCTCGGTGCACTCGGCGGAGACAGCGTTGGCGGCGATGGACCGCTACAACTTCGATACCGTGCTTTTTCCGGTAAACTTTGTGCTCTTCTCGCAGGCGAACTTCGGACCGCAGATTCTGAAGCGCGCGCAGGAAAAGGGTATGGGCATCCTGGCACTGAAGGCGATGGCAAAGACGGTATGGTCTGCCGACCAGAAGCAGAGCCATCCCGAGCCAAAATGCTGGTATCAGCCTGCAGCTTTCCCTGAAGAGGCTTCGCTGGGGTTGCGCTGGACGCTCGGGCATCCAGTCACGGCTGCGTTGCCTCCCGGGGACGAGAGATATTTCCGCCTGGCGATGGACGTGGCGCAGAACTACAAGCCTCTCGAACAACATGAGGAGCGCGCACTGCTGACGCGGGCAACCGGCGTCGAGCCGATCTTCCATCTCGGCAACGACGTGTAGCGTCCGGTCTGGCCTCGTTGAACCTTTGTCTGATTTGGTCACCTGCAAGAGAACAGTCTGTGGCACACGTCGAAGAGATCCTTTTGCTGTGGGGGTCTGATTCGGCATAGGTCTCTTCCACGCTCATTTCAGGCAGGCGAAGTTCCAAATCAGACAGAATCGCCGTAATGTACGGATTCGAATCGTCGTCCTTAACAGACTGGTTCAGCGCGCTCACGTGAATTCGTAGTACTGCGAAGTTCGGATTTCGGTAACTTCGCCCAGCAGAAGCAAACTAACCCCACTACCGCTATTTCGTTGTCCGGTCATTCCGGTTCGTATGGGTGGTAAGGGGAGACGGTCCAATGCTTCTTCATCCTTTGACAAAGGGATGACAACGCCATGACATCCGTGGACAACCTACAGGCTAGGCTTGCCAAGGATTCGGTGCAGCTTATTCCCCGCCTGCAACTTTGATTCCAGCCCTTGCGCCGGTGCCGGTCGGTAGAGAGGCAAAGTACGGTCTGCGGGGCCTCACACTCTTTGGAGGTCTGTTTATGAAACTCTTATCGCGCGTGGCCACGGGCGCTTCGCTGGTCATGTTTATGGGAGCTGCCGCCTTCGGGCAGCTTTACACGCAGGTCAATCTGGTTTCGAACGTGTCGGGTGTCGCGCCTGTTACCGACCCCAGCCTGGTCAACCCCTGGGGCCTCTCCCGGAGCTCCAGCAGCCCGTGGTGGATCTCGGACAACAGGACGGGGCTCAGCACGCTGTACAACGGCGCAGGGGTCAAGCAGTCGCTAGTCGTTACGATCCCCAAGGCGGACCCGAATAACAAGACGTTTCCAGCCGGTACGCCGACGGGCACCATCTTCAACGGCAGTCCGACGGACTTTCTTCTGGCTCCGAGCAAGCCGGCCACGTTTCTCTTCTCCACGATCGATGGAGCGATCATTGGATGGAACGCAACGGTCGGTGTGGCCCCGGGGGGAGCACCGCCCTCCACGAACGCCATGGTGGTGGCCAAGACCACGGATGGCTCCAGCTACACGGGGCTGACCAGCGCGTTCGTCGATGGCAAGCTCTACCTGTATGCGGCCAACTTCACCAAGGGACGCGTGGATGTCTACGACAGTGCGTTCAATCGGATACAGCTGCATGGGGATGACGATCATGACCGGTCCGGCTCCGACCACCGCTTCGGAGGGGACGACGACAAGCCGTTTACCGACGAACGGCTGCCGCGCAACTATGTGCCGTTCAACGTACAGGCGATCGGGAACGATATCGTCGTGACGTATGCGTTGCACTTCGCGGGCAAGCCGTTCGAGACCGATGGTCCGGGGCTCGGCTTTGTGGACATCTACTCTTCCCAGGGCAAGCTGTTGCGCCGGTTGGAAAATGGTGACTGGCTGAATGCGCCATGGGGTGTCGCGCTGGCTCCTCTCGACTTTGGACGCTTCAGCCACGATCTGCTGGTCGCACAGTTCGCAGGAGGAGGAACGACGGAGTCCAGCGGATATATTGCAGCTTATGACCTGGCATCGGGCAAGTTCGACGGTCTGCTGGAGGATGCGAGCGGAAAGCCGATTGCTATCAATGGGATCTGGGCGATCAGCCCTTCGAACGGCGTCAGCCCCGGCAGCAACGATCCTGCGGGAGCTCCGGCCGCTGAGCTGTACTTCACCGCTGGCCCCAACCAGGGCACCGGTGGCTTGTTCGGATATGTAAAGGCAGTCTCCACGGAGCTGACGAAGGGCAATGCACAGTAGGTGAACTGAACCGATCCTTCCGTGCAGGTGGAGGCGTGGACCGCCGGGTTCATCGCATTCCACCTGCGTCGGAGAAGATTGCGGCATCTCCTCTCAAGCGTTGTGGAGATGATGCCGGTGGGCGGAAACTGACAATGGCGGAGCGCTCTGCTACTGTCAATTGAGAGCTCGATGTCTGGACAGCCACAACTTTTCCGGGAATCTGAACCAACTGTGCTGCGCGAGGCGGAGAACAGCGGTGAAGGCAGCAAGAAAACGACGCCAGTCTGGCTGCAGCGGCTATCGTTGTTTGTGCTGGTACTATTCTGCGTTTATCTCGGCGTACTGGTGATGGTGCTGCCGTGGTGGACGCGGGTCTGGGACCAGAACATGTTCATCCAGGCGCGGCCGTGGCTGGCGGCGATATTGCACAATGGCGCGGTGCGAGGCATCATCTCAGGGCTGGGGTTGCTCGATATCTGGATCGGCATCTCCGAGGCGGTTCACTATCGTGACTACCGCTGATAAGAAATCACAGGCATAGAGAAGAGACCATGGACCTACCCGTTCCGGAAGAGTTGGAAGACGCGCCGCTTGCTTATGAGAATTCTGATTTTCTGAGTTCGCCGGATGGGCGGATTGTGCGCATCATGGCGGAGTACCAGGAGCCAATGGCGCGATTTCGGCGAGAGCGGATTCAGGACACAGTTGTGTTCTTCGGTTCAGCGCGGTTTCGAGCCCTGGATGTGGCGAGCGCAGAGCTGGAGCTGCTGGCGAATACGGGATCGACACAGCCCGCTCCGAAGGATGAGCAACCGGCTCGGCCGGACGAGATTGAGAGTGGAGAGGCAAGCGCACTGAAGCTGCGGCTAGCCGAGGCTGCCGTCGAGATGGCGGCGTACTACGAGGATGCCAGAAAGCTGGCAGGAATGCTGGCTACGTGGGCGCAGGCGCTGCCGGGGCGGCGGCACCGGTTCGTGGTGACCTCGGGTGGCGGGCCGGGCATCATGGAGGCGGCAAACCGTGGGGCCTATGAAGCCGGGTGCAAGACGATTGGACTGAACATCAAGCTGCCGTTCGAGCAACATCCGAATCCTTACATCACTCCGGCGCTGAACTTCGACTTCCACTACTTCTTCATG
>Ga0193717_1001402_pt1 | contig 14800 bp, 15 predicted proteins | sample U2c2metaG_FD_145900 | JGI IMG/M metagenome (GOLD analysis project Ga0193717, IMG submission 145900) | Soil microbial communities from a riparian zone of the East river system, Colorado, United States - U2c2 | ecosystem: Environmental > Terrestrial > Soil > Riparian zone | place: USA: East River... | reverse complement strand
GAAGCGTCGATGCCGTACTTCTTGAAAATTCCCTTTTCGATCCCGACCCACATCGGCGCCGCGGTTTCGTTATAGCCGCCGTAAGAAACCCGAAACCGATCGGTTGTCTGTGCTAAGGCGGATGCCGCAACCAAGCTACTCAAAATGGTTATGCCGGCAATGGCTTTGAGAAATCGGCTGAGCGCCATAGGCGGCGAACCTCCATCCAATTGTCGTGGTAAAAAGGTGAGTTCCAATCGCATAGATGCGATCTCAGTCGCGTGCCGAGGATGGACCGCCGCAGCGCAGACTTTCCATCAGCCGGCCAAAGCCGGCACGACAGTCCATAATCCGCAAGCATCTGAGCGCGCCCCAAACCATAGCCGCGGGGGCAGCCACGACCAATTTACCCGTGTCCGCTTCAAGCGGTGCGATGATGTCGACTGACGGCCAACGCGGACAGGCAATATAAATCGCATCGGCTTCCGGATAGTCGCGCGCCAAACCGCGCGCCAGTTGGAAAGCCGCTTCAGGCGATTGGCTGGCAAAATCGATATTCTTCACCAAGCCCAAGCCTTTGGTAGCCGGGACTGTAAAACCGCTCGCTTCGAGAAACGCGCGGATCTCTTGATTGCGCGCTTCGATGAATGGACTGACCGCCAGCACTGAGCGCGCGCCGAGCAAACGCAACGCATCGATCACTGAGCCGTTGGCGGTAACGACCGGCAATTGCGTTTCGCGCAGCAGCAATTCCGCCAACTCAGCGTCTCCGGACGGCCCTTTTGACAAGGCCACCGGCGCGCCGCCGCAAATCAAGACATCGACTTTTTCCGCCGCCAGCTTCTTGCCGGCATCGACCATGCGCGCAAAGGCGGAAGCGGCCTGCTCCGTGCCTAGAGTTTGAATCGGTTCGCTGATGGTGAGACCGACGTGGAGAACCCCATCAGGCAGGAGTTTGCGTATTTCCTCGCCGGAGGTATCGAGGATCGCCGGAGCGATGTGACCCAGCCGTGCCCGCCAACCGTAACGCATAAGTGCCGCCTTTTCTTTTTTAGGAGAAGTTTTTTTCCAGATAATCTGATTTGTGCAAAATTGCTGGTTACAAACGCATTGATCAGACTTGATCGGCTGCGACCGTAACAAAGGGCGCGAGTCGGTGTCAACTCGATCGAACACCAACGACCCCGACCCCTTTTCCGTTTTGCCATGCTCAGTTTGTTCCGAAATGGGACGCACACGTTCACGTGCATCCGGTAGAAGGAGCGCCAGTAACGTCGCCCCGCCGTCCCACACCACCGGAGGTACGGTTCCGCATCCGACGGTTAAAGCCTTCTTTAAGACATGCAGCCTGTGATCGAGTAGTGAAATAAGCCCCCATTCCCTGCCGGCGTACAAAAATAAAAAGGCTTCGGAAGCATTAAAACTTCCGAAGCCTTTATCGCGAATTTCGTGGTTCTTGGTTTAGGTGCCGTGCGCCCAAGAGGAGAGATAGTGCTCCTGCTCTTTGGTCAAGCTATCGATGCGAATACCCATGGAACTGAGCTTGAGCTTGGCCACCCAGTCCTCGACATCGGTTGGCACGTCGTAGACCTTCGGCGTCAGCGTTTTCTGATTTTTAACCGCCCACGCCGCGGCCAGCGCCTGAGTAGCGAAGCTCATATCCATGACGGACGCGGGATGGCCTTCGGCAGCGGCGAGATTGACCAGCCTGCCTTCGCCGAGCAAATAGATTCTCTTGCCGCCGGGAAATACGTAGGCGTCGACGAAATTGCGGACGTTTTTCTCGACCTTCGTCGAGAGCTTTTTGAGCGCTTTAAGATCGATTTCGATATCGAAATGACCCGAGTTACAGATCACCGCGCCATCCTTCATGGCCTTTAGATGATCCTCGGCGATGACATGCATATCGCCGGTTAAAGTGATGAACAGATCGCCGATCTTCGCCGCCTCTTTCATCGTCGCCACTTCGAAACCGTCCATCGCCGCTTCCAAGGCGCGCACAGCGTCGACTTCGGTAACGATTACTTTGGCACCCATGCCGCGGGCGCGAGCGGCCACGCCTTTGCCGCACCAGCCATAGCCGGCAACGACAATGCGTTTACCGGCGATCAGCATGTCGGTGGCGCGAATCACGCCGTCGATGGTGGATTGGCCCGTGCCGTAGCGATTGTCGAATAAATGCTTTGTCGCCGCGTCGTTTACCGAGATCACCGGGATTTTCAACGCGCCGTCCCGTTCGAGTGCGCGCAGCCGGATGACGCCCGTGGTGGTTTCTTCCATGCTGGCCACTAGACTGGAAGCTAAATGCACGTAATCGGTGTGCAACAAGGACACGAGATCGGCGCCGTCGTCCATCGTAATGACCGGCTTGTGATCGAGTGCCGCGCGCAGGTGGCGATAGTAACTCTTGTTGTCCTCGCCCTTGATCGCGTAGGTGGCAATGTGGTCGTGCTTCACCAGCGATGCCGCCACATCGTCTTGAGTCGACAACGGATTGGAAGCACAGAGCAAAACATCGGCGCCGCCGGCTTTCAATGCCTGCACTAGGTTCGCGGTTTCAGCGGTGACATGAAGACAGGCGGAAAAGCGCATGCCCCGTAGTGGTTTTTCCTTTTGAAAGCGCTCCTTGACGCGTTGCAACACCGGCATATCCTGCCCGGCCCAGAGAATCCGTTTGCGCCCACCATCGGCCAAACGCAGATCTTTAACGTCGTACTTCTTTCCTGCCATTATGCCTGCATCCTTCCCTTCCCTCTTTTGCGTTAAGCTTTTGCCCCGGCCTTTTTTAGATCCGCCGCGCGATCGGTGCGTTCCCAGGTGAAAAGTCCTTCCTCCGGCGCGCGGCCGAAGTGGCCGTAGGCTGCCGTGGCGCGATAGATCGGCCTTTTGAGATCGAGCGCCTGGATGATCCCTTTAGGGCTCAGATCGAAGCTCTCTTGGACGATCTTGGCGATCCTCTCCTCGGAAATCACGCCGGTGCCGAACGTATCGACCAAAACGGAGACCGGCTGAGCTACACCGATGACGTAAGCGAGTTGAACTTCACAACGGTTGGCCAACTCTGCCGCGACGATATTCTTGGCAACGTAGCGGGCGATATAAGGAGCGCTGCGGTCGACCTTGGACGGATCTTTTCCCGAGAACGCGCCGCCGCCATGGCGCCCCATGCCGCCGTAAGTATCGACGATGATTTTTCGCCCCGTGAGCCCGCAATCGCCCTGCGGTCCGCCGACGACGAAGCGTCCGGTCGGATTGACATGGAAGATCGTGTCCTTATCCAGATAATCGGCGGGAATAACCGCTTTAATCACGCCCTCGATAATGGTTTCGCGCAATTTGCTATATTCCACGTCGGCGCTGTGCTGGGTCGAGATGACGACGTTTTTGACTTTGACGGGTTTGCCGTCGCGGTATTCGACGGTGACTTGGGATTTGCTGTCTGGTCGGAGAAAATAAGCTTCGCCTCCCTTGCGCACTTTAGCGAGGTAATGAACCAGACTGTGCGCCATTTGAATGGGAAACGGCATGAGCTCGGGGGTTTCATCGCAGGCATAGCCGAACATCATACCTTGATCGCCGGCGCCCTGCTCTTTGTGTAAGCCTTCGCCCTCGGTAACGCCCTGAGAAATATCGGGCGACTGCTGTTCGATCGCTGTCAGGATCGCGCAGGTGTTGCCGTCGAATCCCATCGAGGAATCGGTATAACCGATATCGCGAACCACTTCTCGCACAATGTCGACGTAAGGCACTTTGACCTTGCTGGTAATTTCGCCAGCGACGACAACCATGCCGGTCTTGGCCAGACTTTCACAGGCCACGCGGCTATTGGCATCGCCCGCCAGGTGCGCGTCGAGAATCGCGTCGGATACCTGATCGCAGAGTTTATCGGGATGGCCTTCGGAAACCGATTCGGACGTAAATAGAAAATCTTTACCAGCCATGAGACACACCCTCCAGCGGGCTTAAAACGTAGAAATTTAATCTCTAATTATAGCGGATGCAGGAGGTGTATTCAACCTTATTCGGATTCGTTGAAGCGGGCGTCGATCAACTTTTCGATGGCCTTCACCGCGCGTTCCGCTTCCTCACCATTTGCCTCGACATGGAGCCTGCTGCCCTGAGTCGCAGCCAGCGTGAGCACACCCATAATGCTTCTCGCATCGGCGCTCTGACCATCTTTCGTTAAAGTCACCTGTGCCGAAAATCGGTTCACGGTCTGCACGAGCAGCGCCGCCGCGCGGGCATGTAAACCGAGCTTGTTTTTGATTTCGAGTTTCTTGACGACCTTGCTCATAACCCTACTTGTCGATATCGCGGTGTTTGACGTGAACACGAAAATCCCCGTCGCCAAATCGTTTCTGCAGTTCCTCCACCAGCACCACCGAGCGGTGCCTGCCACCGGTGCAGCCGAGAGCAAAAGTCAAACTGCTTTTACCCTCGCGCTCATAAAGCGGCAAAGTAAATTCCAGGAGCCCGTACAAACGATCCAGGAACGCGGCGGTTTCCGGATCTTTCAGAACGAATTCTCTGACCTCGGAATCCAAGCCGGTCTTATCGCGCAGTTCGTTGACGAAGTACGGATTCGGCAAAAACCTCACGTCTAGAATCATATCGGTATCATGGGGGATACCGTATTTATAGCCGAAGGAGTTAAAAAACAGCGCCATGCGACGAGCGCTCGGCGCCGGGCAAAATTGTTGCTCCATTTCTCGTTTGAGCTGATGGACGTTGAAATCGCTAGTGTCGATCACTCGATCCGCCAATGCGCGAATCGGTTCCAGCGCCTTTCTCTCGCGCGAGATGCCCTCTTGAATTGAGTCTTCGCCCGCCAGCGGATGGGGGCGGCGGGTTTCACTGAAGCGCCGCAACAAAACATCGTCTGAAGCATCGAAAAATAATATTTGCACCCGATGCCCGGCCGCCTTTATTTCCTCCATCACTTGCGGCAGCGCTTGCAAAAACTGGCCGGCGCGCAGGTCGACGCCAAGCGCGATGCGCATGATGTCTTCTTTGTAGCCTTGACAGAGATCGATGAATTTGGGGATCAGCGGCGCGGGAAGATTATCGACGCAGAAAAAGCCATTGTCCTCCAGCGCGCGAATCGCAAAGCTTTTTCCCGAACCTGAAAGTCCCGTAATGATAAAAATGTCGAGCTCGCCCGCCATACAAAATCAAAACTTCTCGTCCTCTTCGGCAATGATGGTAAATAATTCTTCGGCGGATCGCCCGGCCATGAGGCGGCGGCGAAATGCTTCGTCTTTGAGCAATCGGGAGATCCGCGCGAGCGCCTTCAGATGGTCCGCCGCGGCATTTTCCGGCGCGATTAGCGCAAAGAATAAATGCGTCGGCCCGCCGTCTAGAGAGGCGAAGTCGACGCCTTCCGGACTGCGCGCGAACGCGCCCAAAACACGATCTACGCCAGCCAGTTTGCCGTGAGGAATCGCCACGCCTTCGCCGATGGCCGTGGTGCTGATTCGTTCGCGCTCTAATAACACCTCGAGAACTTTGTTCTTGTCCAAAATTGGACGACTTGCCGAGAGCAAGTTTGCCAACTCTTCCAGCACCTTATTTTTTTCGTTCTGACTGAGGGCCGGAATAATCGTGTCGATGGTGAGAAAATCGGTGATTTTCACAGGTATGCCTTCTTCGATTGATCTATTTTACCTATTTAATGGTCAAACTGTCAGCAGCCACCGAATTGCGCTGGCCTTTTTCACGTAATTCTCGTGATCCGATCCATCTTCGGTGGCGGTGCCTCAAAAATTACCGAATGCTAAGCGCGCTCATGAATTCGCACAATCTTCTTAAAACGTTATCGCCGCAGGAATGGTTGGCGACGTTTGGAGGAAGGAAGAATGCCCATGGCTTCGCGATATTTAGCGACCGTGCGCCGAGCGATATCGATGGAATCCGTCGATAACATTGCGGCAATGTGCTGGTCGCTATAGGGTTTGCGCGGATCTTCGGCTCCGACAATGCCGCGGATTTTTTCCTTCACGCTTTCACTGGCGACATCTTCGCCGCTTCCGCTTCGGAGGCCGCTCTGGAAAAAGAATTTGAGCTCAAAAAGTCCTTGCGGAGTGTGAACGTATTTATTCGCCGTGGCGCGGCTCACCGTCGACTCATGCATATGGATATCTTCGGCCACGTCGCGCAACACCATCGGCTTTAAGCGGCTGACACCGTGATCGAGAAACTCCTGCTGGAATTTGAAAATACTTTGGGTCACGCGAAACAGAGTCTGCTGGCGTTGCTGGATGCTTTTTATCAGCCACGTTGCCGCGCGGACTTTTTCTTGCAAATATTGGCGCGCTTGTTCCTCCGCCGCCCCTTCTTGGCCAGCCATGCGGCGATAGAGCGAGCTCACGCGCAAGCGCGGCACGCCATCATCGTTGAGATAAATAATATATTCGCCATCGATCTTCTCAACGAATACATCCGGCAACACGGTGCGCACTTCGTCTTGCTCGTAGCCGCGGGACGGTTTGGGCTCAAGGGATGCGATAAGATGGGCGGCGTCGGCTATGTCGTCGATCGTCACGCCGAGATCCTTCGCCAGCTTCTCATAGCGCTTAGACTCAAGGAAGCTAAGGTAGTCAGCGACGATCCGCGCTGCTAGTGTGTCGCTCAGGTGCAGATTTTCCAGTTGGATTAACAGACACTCGCGTAAATTACGGGCCGCCACACCCACCGGATCGAAGAATTGAATCCGTTTCAATATCGCTTCGACATCTTCTGGAGTGGTTTCCGTGGCGCTGCAGACCTCCTCCACCGTCAAAGTCAGATAGCCGTTTTCCTTGAGATTTTGGATTACGTAGAGACCAATGGCCGATTCTTTTTCGGTGATTTTGGAGAGCCGCAATTGCCAGATTAAATGATCTTCCAAGGAGGTCTTCTTGGTCAGGCTATTTTCCCAAGAGGGCGGCGCGTCGCCGTCCTCCGACATGGCCTCCGCGGTAAGCGAGCTATGCATCGAGTTCGAATGAGTATCCAAATACTCCTGCCAGTCCAGCGTGCCGATCTTATCGACGGCGGACAACTCCCGATTGACAGTCAGCTCGGCCAGCTCCGCGGCTGGTTCGCCCGGCGCTTCAACCCGCGGTTGGTCGTTGCTTTCGGTTTCTTCACTCGCGCCTTCCTCCAGCGCGGGGTTTTCCTGGAGCTCTTTGAGGACCATCTCTTCCAACTCGAGCCGAGAAAGTTGCAGTAGTTTGATCGCCTGCTGCAGTTGCGGTGTCATGACTAACTGCTGAGCCAGCTTCTGAACTTGTCGAATTTCGAGAGCCATATTAGAACTTGAAACCTTCTCCTAGATAGAATTTACGCGCTTTCTCGCTCGCTGCAATCGCTTGCGGCGTACCTTCGTCGAGCACCGTGCCTTCGTTCACGATATAGGCCCGATCACAGATACCCAGGGTTTCCCTGACATTGTGATCTGTGATGAGAATGCCGATGCCGCTGTGAATGAGCCGGCGCACGATTTTTTGTATCTCCGCCACCGCAATCGGATCGATGCCGGTAAACGGCTCGTCCAACAGTAAAAAAAACGGCGAAAGCACCAGCGCGCGAGCGATTTCTACCCGGCGCCGCTCGCCGCCGGAAAGTGTAAACGCCTTGTGCGTCGCCAGGTGCGTCACGCCGAGCATCTTCATTAATCCATCGGCACGTTCTTGCTGTTCTGCAGCGCTCAAATCAAGAGTCTGCAGGATCGCGCGCAAGTTTTCCTCTACCGTCAGCCGTCGAAACACGGATGATTCCTGCGGCAAATAACTGATGCCGGCGCGCGCCCGTTGATAGATCGGCGTGCCGGTCAAATCGTCGTCGTTGAGCAGAACCTGTCCCTCGTCCGGCTGTATTAAACCGACCATCATATGAAATGTCGTGGTCTTGCCGGCGCCGTTGGGGCCGAGCAATCCGACGATTTCACCGCCTTTGACTTCTAAGCTCACTCCATTCACGACGCGCCGCCCGGTGAAAGACTTCGCCACCGACACCGCCCTAAGGACGCTCATTTTTCTTTGGCGTCCCCGGCATCTTTACCTTTCAGCTCGTCCGGAAATATCGTTGCCTGGACACGGATCTTACCGTCGCCATCGACAGTCGCCTTGTCTTGTTCGACAAAGTAAATCACCTTGGCGCCGCTGACTTGATTGTTGCCCTGGCGCATCACCGGATTGCCGGTCAAAGTGACGGTTTTTGCTTTGTCGTCAAATACGGCCTTTTCACCTGTCGCCACCCGCAGGCCTTGGGTAGCATTGACCTTTCCCTCGGCGACGATTTGTTTCATCTGCTTCATCTCGTTGTCATAGTAAGCCGTGAGGATCTCGCTTCTCATGGTCATCTCCGACTGCACCGCCACGACACGCCCTTTGTAAGTAATTGTACTTTGCTTTTGATCGACTTCCATCCAGTCCGCGGAAATGTAAATCGGATCTTTACGGTTGAATTCGAAGGCGCTGCTGCTCTTTTTCGATTCTTCCTTGTCAGCGGATGCGCTGGCGGCGACCGACAGTGCAGGAACCGCAGCCATTAGCGCTAGGATAATGAGCTGAGCGATCGGCAAATAGCGAACCATTTTCTCTTAGCCCCCGATTGCCGGCGCCGCCGCGGGCTTGCTCTTCTTCTTAGCCAGTTTGTCCGGCTCGATTTTAGTTTTCACGTTATTTAGCATGCGGATTTTCTTGCCTTCCAGCTCGACCTCCATGCTTGCGCCTTCGAGTTCCAAGCCCTCCCCGGTCACCTTGGTCCGGGTCGGCAAAACAATCTGGTCCTTGGCCGGCACGTAGTTCGCTTCTTCCGATTTTAGCACGTAGCCTTGAAATGTAACTTGGATGCCGCCGCGGAGCACGAGCTTCTCGAGTTCATTTTCGTTCATGTACAGGCGGGCTTCGTCGCCATAGGTTTCTACCGCCTCGCCCTTTTTGTCGTAGTAGGTAAATCTGGGCTTCTTGATCACCGCTTCCTTCTGTTCCTTGAAGTACTGCGCTTCATCGCCGAAGAGTTCCCAGACCTTCCGGCCCTCTTCGATTTTGGAGCGATGGAAATCTTTCATGTGCAGCTGGGACGCCGGGAGATAATCGAGTGCCTCCAGGGGATTCTTCTTGATCTCTTTTTTCATGCTCTGGACGATTTCTGTAACTTTGTAGGCTACCCCGCCAAGGGAGAGAAAAATCGCTACGAGCAATATGGCACGTCTCACTTTACGCATTATGGTTCTGCACTGACCTGCAAAAGTACCACTCTTCGGTAGCCCTGTAAAGGAATGGGCACGAAATTTGCTTTGAAAGTCTAAAACTTTGAGCGAATCCTAGAATTAAGCTAAATAGCGGTAAGCCTGGACCAATTACCCTGGGCGACTAACAAGATTTCGGCAACCTCTCTGACAGCGCCGCTTCCACCTGATGAAGTCGTAACAAAATCCACCGCGGATATCAGACCGTGCCAACCGTCGTTCACGGTAATCGCCAAACCAGCCTGACGCAGCACCGCAAGGTCGATCACGTCGTCGCCCATATAGGCGATCTCATGGTCGCTAAGTCGCAAATTAGCTCGAATGGCGTGATAGGCGTCGAGCTTGTTTTGCACGCCTTGACGGACAATCCGCACACCCAACTCCTTGGCTCGTCGGCTTACGACTTTCGACGAGCGGGCTGTCATAAACCCGACATCGACTCCCGAGCGCAACAGCAAAGAAATTCCCTGCCCATCGCGGACGTTGAATTGTTTTGTTTCCACGCCGCGGTCGTCGATGATAATCCGACCGTCGGTGAGCACGCCGTCCACATCAAGCAAAAGCAGCTTGATTTTCTTGGCCTTGCGCCGGACTGCAACAGGAATTCGTTTCACGAGAAAGCTAGATCCCGGCTTTGACCAGATCGTGCAGATGGATCACACCGACGGGGCAATCCCGAGCATCGAGAACAAATAGCGAAGTGATGGGAAACCGTTCCATCACCGCCATGGCTTCCGTTGCCATGGTATCGGCAGATACGGTTTTCGGTTCGCGAGTCATAATTTCTTCAGCCGTCAATTCGAGAATCTGCCCCTTACGCTCGAGACCGCGCCGCAAATCGCCGTCGGTAATAATGCCCACTAGCTTGCCTTCGGCGTCGGTCACACCGGTTACACCGAGACGCTTCGAGGTAATCTCGAAGAGCGCATCGCGCACCAGGGTTTTCTGTTGGACCACCGGCAACTGCGCGCCACGGTACATTAAATCCGCAACCCGCAGCAAAAGCCGGCGGCCTAAAGTACCGCCGGGATGGCGCAAAGCAAAATCTTCTTCCTTAAATCCTTTTTCTTCGAGCAGCACCACTGCAAGAGCATCGCCCATGGCCAATGCGGCGGTCGTGCTGGCGGTCGGTGCCGGGCCTAAAGTGGAAGCCTCCTCTGTTACTCGGACATCGAGGACAACATCGCCGGCTTTTGCCAGCGTCGAATTCGGATTGCCGGTGATGACCAGGAGCTTGATGCCGTGCCGCTTGAAATGTGGCAGCAGCTTTAAGATCTCATCGGTCTCGCCGCTATTCGAGACCGCAAGGATCAAGTCGTCTTCACGCACCATGCCGAGGTCGCCGTGCACAGCGTCGCCGGAATGGAGAAAAAAAGACGGCGTTCCAGTGCTGGCCAGCGTGGCGGCGATCTTTTGGCAAATCACACCAGATTTGCCCAGACCGGTAACAACGATTTTGCCGCGGCACGCGCCCATCAGTTCCACGGCGCGCACGAAGTTATGGTCGAGCCTATCGATCATCGCGAGCAGGGCGTTGGCCTCGATGCGCAGCACGTCAGCGGCGCGCTTGATTATGGCGTCAGACTTCATTGCGGCGCGGACCCTCTGACCAGCGCGTCGATCTGTTTGACACTTCGCAGCAGCCCCTCGAAGTTCTCCAACGCCAAAGAGTTGGGCCCGTCGCTCAACGCGTGATCCGGATCTTCGTGCACTTCCATGAAGAGAGCGTCGATGCCCGCGGCAACACCGGCACGCGCCAGCGCGGGAATGTACTTGCGTTCGCCGCCGGACGCATTGCCGAGTCCGCCGGGGAGTTGCAAACTGTGCGTCGCGTCGAAGACCACCGGATATCCGAACTCCCCCATGATCACCAGCGAGCGCATATCGGAAACTAAATTATTGTAACCGAAAGACGCGCCGCGCTCCGTCAGCAGAATCTGCTCGTTGCCCGTCGAACGAATCTTTTCGACCACGTTACGCATATCCCAGGGCGCGAGAAACTGACCTTTTTTTACGTTGATAACCTTGCCTGATTGGGCGACCGCGACGACGAAGTCGGTTTGCCTGCACAAAAAAGCCGGGATCTGCAAGATATCGGCGACCTCCTTGACGGCCGCGACCTGATCGATCTCGTGCACATCGGTGAGGATCGGCACGCGGATTTGCCGTTTTACTTCGGCGAGAATTTCTAATCCCTGCGCCAAACCCGGGCCGCGATAGGAACTAACCGACGATCGATTGGCCTTGTCGTAAGACGATTTGAAAATATACGGCACGCCGACGCGATCCGCTCGCTCTTTCAGCGCCGCGGCATGGCGCAACGCCGAGTCCTTGCTTTCAACTACGCACGGGCCGGCGATGACCGCGAGCGGCCGGCCGGCGCCGATTTCAACGTTACCGACTTTGATCAACTTGGTTGACATCAGTGAATGCGGAACGCGCGCAATTAAGTACGCACGACTTTCATCCGTGGTACCTCATGGACCGCCTTGCGATTTTGCAGGGCTGCTTCAATAAAGCCGCGGAAAAGCGGATGACTATCCATCGGTCGCGACTTGAACTCCGGGTGAAATTGGCAGCCGAGAAACCACGGATGATTTTTGAGCTCGATGATCTCGACCAGTTCACTGTCGGGCGAAAGACCGCTCAAAATCATCCCTTTGGCGCCGAACTCGGCGCGGTAACTATTATTGAACTCGTAACGGTGGCGATGTCGTTCGGAAATCTTTTCTCGCCCGTACAGTTTGGCGGAGAGGGTCTCGTTCTGCAGCACGCACGGGAAAGCGCCCAAGCGCATGGTGCCGCCCTTGGTGTCGATCGCCTTCTGCTCCGCCATTAAGTGAATCACCGGGTGAGGCGTCTGCAAATCGAATTCACTGGAGTTGGCTCCTGCCAAACCGCACACATGGCGGGCGAACTCGACCACGGCCATCTGCATGCCGAGACAAATGCCGAAAAACGGCACTTGATTCTCACGCGCGTAGCGGATCGCGGCGATCTTCCCTTCGCTGCCGCGATCGCCGAACCCGCCGGGAATGAGGATGCCATCTGCATGTTTGAGCACCCCTTCGGCATCCTCCTGCTCGATCTTTTCCGCCTCGATGCAATCGAGCTCCACCCGCGCTTCGTTGGCAATACCACCGTGTACCAGCGCTTCCAGCAAACTTTTGTAGGACTCCTTGAGACTCATGTACTTGCCAACCACGGCGATCCGTATGGAATCCTTGGGATTTTTCAAAACGTGAACGGTTCGTTCCCATCGGTCCAGATGCGGCGCGCCGGTCCAGATATTGAGCTTTTCGACGACCCGCTCGTCCAGACCCTCTTCGTGAAAAACTAACGGCACTTCGTAAATCCATTCCACGTCTTTCGCGGTAATGACGGCGTTTTCAGCGATGTTACAGAAATGTGCGATCTTGTTTTTGATTTTCTTATCGAGGTAGCGATCGGTTCGACACAACAGGATATCGGGTTGGATACCCAGGCCGGTCAGCTCTTTGACGCTGTGCTGGGTCGGTTTGGTTTTGAGTTCATCGGCACCGGTGATGTAGGGAACCAGCGTTAGATGAATATACAGAACATTTTCCCGGCCCCAGTCCCAGGCAATCTGGCGCACCGCTTCGAGAAACGGCAAGCCTTCGATGTCGCCGACGGTGCCGCCGACTTCGCCGATGGCGATGTCGTAACCTTCCGAGGCGGCGAGTATGCGCCGTTTGATTTCGTCGGTAATGTGCGGAATGACCTGAACAGTGCCGCCAAGATAATCACCGCGCCGCTCTTTGGCGATCACGGTCTCGTAGATTTGCCCGGTGGTGCAATTATTTTTTCGCCCCATCGGGGTCGAGATGTAGCGTTCGTAGTGGCCGAGATCGAGATCGGTCTCGGCGCCATCGTCGGTGACGAAAACTTCACCGTGCTGAAATGGACTCATGGTGCCGGGATCGACGTTGATATAGGGGTCCATCTTCAACATGGTGACTTTGAGACCCCGGCTTTCCAGCAGTGCGCCGATGGCAGAAGCCGCCAAACCTTTGCCTAGCGAGGACGCCACCGGTAACAAATATAAATTTAGTTTTTACAGTTGCCATGGTTTCCTTTCAGTTTAGCTGCCGCTTCAGGTACAGCTCTGCCCTTTTCAAGTCCGCGGGAGTATCGACTTCGACCGATTTTTCGTCGACGAGCGCGACATGGATCCGATAACCGTTTTGCAACAGGCGCAACTGTTCCAAGCTCTCGATCTGCTCCAGCGGCGTGGGCCGGAGCCGGGCAAACTTAAGCAAAAAATCGCGACGGTAGACATAAAGTCCGAGATGACGATAACCCCAAAGCCGCCGCTTGATGCTCGCGCGTATGGTTTTGCCCGTAGGATCGATGCGTGCATTTCTCACGTAAGGAATCGGCGCCCGGGTAAAATAAATCGCGCAGTCGTTGCGATCGGTGAGAACCTTGACGACGTTGGGATTCCGCCATTCTTCTTCGTCAAAGATCGCCGTGCACACAGTGCCCATCGGTAGCGTTCGGTTGCGCCGCAGCGGCACAACCGCTTGGGTGATCGTCGCCGCATGAATAAACGGGAGATCGCCCTGTATGTTCACCAACCAATCCGCCTTGACCTTGCGCGCCACTTCCGCCAAGCGGTCCGTGCCGCTTGCGTGATGCGCCGCGGTCAGCATCACTTCGCCGCCGAAGGCGCGCACCGCGTCGACAATTCGTTGATCGTCGGTTGCCACCATCACGCGATCCAGGACTCGAGCCTTCGACGCGCTCTCGTAAACATGCTGGATCATCGGCTTGCCCCCGATCTCGGCTAACGGCTTCCCTGGCAAACGGGTCGAACCATAACGCGCCGGAATAATCGCCACGACGCTCATGATTCACGGATTCAGAGGTGCGATGCCTGCGAACAGAAAGGTCAACGTTTCTTGTCCCAAAAATAAAAAACCGCAATGGCTCTCCGGGAAAGCGCATTACGGACTTTAAATATACCGTGGCATAAAAAAGCTGTCAACGAGAATTCGAAGATCTGCGATTATACTTGCGTATCGCTCGGCCACCGCCAGATTCTTAAAGATTGTCAGTGTTAATCGACTTGACTCGTCAGCGCCAAAGCATGATAGGAGTGAGAATCATCCGCGTCGAGCACAGCCGTTAAGGAGAAAAAAACATGACAGATTTGATCAAGGTCAACGCCGGCTTTGCCACCATCGGCCAAGGCGCGGGCCCGATGATGGTGACTTGGAAAGCCGGACTATTTCACAAACATGGTCTGGACATCGATCGTCCCGCCATTATGGGCGGCGCCAAGGGCGTGGTGCGCGGATTGATGTCGGGAGAAATTCAATTCGGCAACATGGCGGCGCCAGCGCCCTTACGGGCCAATCTCAAGGGCGAAGCCGACCTGGTATTTCTCACCGGCGGCATCAACCAGCAATTCATTCAGGGCCGGCCCGGCATCACGAGTCGTACCGAACTCAGCGGCAAAAAAATCGGCTTTGTCGGCGACGGCGGGCTCAACGACGCACTGGTTAGATTCATTATTGAGAAGCTGAATGCCGCTGGCATCAGTGGACTGCACGAAGAACCCATGCG
>Ga0193717_1001401_pt1 | contig 14802 bp, 16 predicted proteins | sample U2c2metaG_FD_145900 | JGI IMG/M metagenome (GOLD analysis project Ga0193717, IMG submission 145900) | Soil microbial communities from a riparian zone of the East river system, Colorado, United States - U2c2 | ecosystem: Environmental > Terrestrial > Soil > Riparian zone | place: USA: East River... | reverse complement strand
TCCTCAGGAGTTCTTCAAACTCGCACGAATCCAACCGTCCTCCGGCAACAACTCCTGAGGAACGAGAGAACCAACTCATCTCAGCGGCTGTAGACCTGGCTGAACGTCAACTGACAACCGGCGAGGCCTCCGCTCAGGTGATCACACACTACTTGAAGCTTGGTTCATCTCGCGAAAGACTCGAGCAACAGCGTTTGAAGAATGAAGTTGCCTTGCTCGAGACAAAGCGTGAAATGATGGAGTCGGAAAAGCGAGTAGAGACACTCATCGCCGAAGCCCTTCACGCAATGCAGTCTTACAGCGGGCATGACACTTCAGATCAAGAGCCTGACTATGATGACTACCAGGATTAGAAGCTATTCGGAGCTTTCGCAGTTCGGTACGTTCCTTGAGAGATTCGAATACCTGTCTCTTCGAGGCGAAGTCGGCTGTGAGACCTTCGGATTCAATCGCTGGGTCAATCAACAGTTCTACACTTCTAGACAATGGCGTGGATTGCGTCACATAGCAATTCTTCGAGACGAAGGATGCGATCTCGGAGTAGAAGGTCATGAGATCCACAGTCGCTTGATTGTCCATCACATGAATCCTCTAACCGAAGACGACATTGTGCATGGAACTCGTATGGCACTGGATCCCGAGTACTTGATCTGCGTCACGCACGATACGCACAACGCGATTCACTTCGGGGACGCGAGTCTTCTCGCAAAGCCATATGTTCCCCGAAGCCCAGGCGATACACAACTCTGGAAAAGGAGAACCAGATGAGCGACGACAAGATCGACGAGACCTTCACGACGGAAGAGTCAAGCGAGTTCGAGGGAACCGTCGAGTACAAGGACGCGACCGATGTGGCGGAGTCGCACGACGAGGACGTCGAGCAGGCTCTCGAGCGTGAGACCGACGACGGCAAGGGTGGTGCTGTCGTTCCGCGAACCAACTTCGAGTCCTACGCGACCGAGGGCGTGGAGACTGACGACAAGGAGAACTGATGGGCGTCATCGCCTATGATCGACCTGTCAGAGACTTCATCGCGGGTCTCAACGCGACAGGTCACGTGACTCACACGCAGCATCGCAAGACGAAGGTCACGCTGCATCACAACGGCGGTCGACTTTCTCTGCAGGGCATTCTCGAGGTCTGGAAGGTTCGTCCGGCTTCGGCTCACTTCCAGGTCGATGGGATCGGCGACGTCGGACAGTACGTTCTTCCGAACGAGTACGCCTGGGCGACCGGCACGACCAAGGGTAACCAGGAGTCCATCTCCATCGAGATGGCAAACTCCACCCTGGCTCCGGGCTGGGGAGTCTCCGGAGCCACGACGTACAACGCGGCAAGGCTGGCCGGCTGGTTGTTCGCCAAGATCATCGGTGAACGACCCACGAGAAGCAACCTCCTGTTGCACCATGACTGGAAGTCGACTCTCTGCGCCGGTCCGTACATCGACAGGGTGTACTCAATCATCCTCCAGCAGACTCAGGAGGCCTACGACCTGTTCACTCAGGTCGTCGCTCCGGAGCTACCGACAATGAAGGGAGAAGACGACATGGGAGTTCGTCTCGTCAAGGGCGACAGCACACAGCAGGTGCCCGGCAAGGACTACACCTACGGCGACTTCGTGTTCCTCCTCAAGCTCGACCCGACTCTTCCCGGCAACGCTGTTCGCAGCTACGTCGCCGAGGGTTCGATGGTGCACCTTCTGATGAAGGACGACATCGAGGAGGTCGACCAGGGCAAACTCGACAAGGTTCTCTACGCCGAAGGCGGTCGACCGCCGGCTTCAACGATGGGCTGATCGGTTCCGGTCAAAATGGTAGCTCTCAAGGGAGGTGACCAGTGAGCGAGAGCATTCTCACCAGTACCAAGAAGGTCCTGAATCTCGCCGATGACTATACGTCATTCGATTCGGACATCACCATGCACATCAACTCGGTGTTCAGCACGCTGAACCAGTTGGGTGTAGGGCCGGACGAAGGATTCATGATCGAGGACAAGGTTCCGACCTGGGACACCTTCCTTGAGGGCGATCCCCGACTGAACCATGTCAAGACTTACGTCTACCTTCGTGTCCGAATGCTCTTCGACCCCCCGACACTCGGATACGTGGTTGATGCAATGAAGGAGCAGATCAAGGAACACGAGTGGAGGCTCAACGTGCAGAGAGAGGATGTCAAGTGGACGCCACCGACTCCACCGACACCAGTGCCGACCGACTGACAAACTTCCTCGAGCACTACGGTGTCAAAGGAATGCGATGGGGCAAGAGTTCGTCGGGCAAGGCGGCTCCTTCGGAGGATTCGGCACGATCCACCGCCATCCGAACCAAGGCCAAGCAGGGTAAGCCGAAAGCTCTGAGCAACAAAGAGCTTCAGGAAGCAATCAATCGCATGAATCTCGAGCAGCAGTTCAAGCGATTGAGCGTGAACGAAAAGCCTGCGGTCACTCGTTTCATCTCATCGACGCTGCTCGAGGTTGGGAAGCGTGAAGTGCAGGTGGCTATCGCCAAGAAGGTCGCTACCACGGCAGCTCGCAAAGTAGTGACTGGCGGTGCTGGCTGATGTCTGACGAAGCAATGATCGCGTTCCTCCCCGAGGACGGGAGGTGGTGCAAGCAGGATCTCCCGCACATGACTCTTTCTGCATGTGGCCCGATCGAAGATCTCCAGGAATCCGATCTCAACGCCATGGCGAAAGATGCCATCTCCGCCGCAAGAGTTACGGGTGCGTTCAGTCTTCCCGTAACATCCGTGGAGCAATTTGGGGACGACGAGAAAGTGGACGTCCTCATTCTCTACCCGACTCCCCAGCTTCTCGTCGCCAGGAATCTTGTCAAGCACTGGGACAAGGTTGACTATCCGTTCAATGCTCACGCAACGATCGGTCCTGCGGGATCCGCGTTCGCAAGGAAAGTCGAATACGGATCTGAGTACGAATCGTATCGGGATCCCGAGTACAAGCGAGAAGTTCTTCCTGATCGACTGTACTTCAACCGAATCGCGGTTTGCTGGGGCGACAAGAGACTCGTCTTCAACACAAACTCGTTCTAAGAGAGGAGGGTGAACGATGACGCTGTCGAACACGGCAACTCCGTATTACTACGGGCAATTTCGAGATCAGGTTCTTCAGGGAGAGATCCCTGTCAACCGAGAGATCTCTGCGGAGATGAACCGAATCGATGCGCTCATCGCCAACCCGAACATCTGGTACGACGAGAATGCGGTGAAGGGCTTCGTCCTCTACTGCGAAGGCGAATTGACTCTAACGGATGGTACTGACCTTCGTCTTCTTCCCACATTCAAGCTGTGGGCCGAGCAAATCTTTGGTTGGTACTATTACGTCGATCGTTCTGTCTGGGAACCGAACAAAGATAATCAAGGCGGGCATTTCGTAACGAAGACTATCAAGATGAGGCTGATCAAAAAGCAATTCTTGATTGTTGCTCGCGGCGCGGCCAAATCCATGTATGCAGAATGCATCCAAGCGTTCTTTATGAATGTGGATACAACCACAACGCATCAAATCACGACTGCTCCGACAATGAAGCAGGCCGAAGAAGTCATGAGTCCATTTCGGACCGCGATCACTCGAGCCAAAGGACCCTTGTTTAAGTTTTTGACACAGGGTTCGATGCAAAACACTACGGGCAATCGGTTTCTTCGCCCGAAGTTGGCTGCAACAAAGAAGGGCGTCGAGAATTTCCTAACGGGTAGCCTGCTGGAGATTCGACCGATGTCGATCGCAAAGCTCCAAGGACTTCGCCCGAAGGTATCCACCATCGACGAGTGGCTATCGGGCGATATTCGCGAAGATGTTGTCGGAGCAATTGAGCAAGGCGCGTCCAAGTTAGACGACTACTTGATCATCGCCATCAGTTCCGAGGGAACGGTTCGTAATGGTTCTGGCGACACCATCAAGATGGAGCTCGCCGAGATTCTCAAAGGAGAATACCACGCTCCACACGTTTCGATCTGGCACTACAAGCTAGACGAGCTCACCGAAGTATCTGATCCAGAAATGTGGATCAAAGCCAATCCAAATCTTGGTCGAACGATCACGTATGAGACTTATCATCTCGATGTGGAACGTGCAGAGAAAGCTCCAGCGGCTAGAAACGACATCTTGGCGAAGAGGTTTGGCATTCCGATGGAAGGCTACACTTACTTCTTCACTTACGAAGAGACCAAGCTTCATCCTACGGTAAATTTCTGGGAACTGCCCTGTGCTTTGGGTGCGGACCTTTCGCAAGGTGACGACTTCTGTGCCTTTACGTTCTTGTTCCCGATTTCCCGCGGGAGATTTGGAATCAAGACGCGAAGCTACATCACAGATCTCACATTGATGAGATTGCCTGGAGCTCTTCGTCATAAATACGAAACGTTCCGTCGTGAGGGAAGCCTTCATGTTCTTGAAGGAACCGTCCTCGATATGATGGAAGTCTATGAGGACATTGAACGCCACATAGAAGAGTTTCGATACGATGTTCGTTGCTTTGGGTTCGACCCTTACAACGCCAAAGAATTTGTTACGCGTTGGGAAGCTGAGAACGGACCGTTCGGGATCGAGAAAGTCATTCAGGGTGCTAGAACAGAGTCGGTTCCTCTTGGGGAATTGAAGAAACTGAGTGAAGAAAAGCTTCTTGTCTTCGATGAGGAGCTCATGTCATTCACAATGGGTAATGCCATTACCTTGGAAGACACGAACGGTAACCGAAAGCTTCTCAAAAAGCGAACGGATCAGAAAGTCGACAACGTGGCGGCCTTGATGGACGCTTACGTGGCCTACAAAGCAAACAAGGAGGCGTTTGAGTGACGAGAGGAGGTAGTAACGGATGTCTGTAAAAAATCGGCTCGTGCACGCATGGAATGCGTTCTTGAATCTCGATAAGCATGAGCCATTCGAATCCGCAGCGTCGTACGGGTCACGGCCAGACAGGACTCGCCTCAGGTTCACGAACGAAAAGACGATCATCTCCTCGATCCTCACTCGCATCGCGATTGATGTCGCCGAGTTGGTTATCAAACACGTACGCCTCGATGATCAAGGACGATTTGACGAAGAGATCAACAGTGGTCTGAATGAATGTCTGAATGTCGAAGCGAATATCGATCAGGCCGCAAGAGCGTTTCGGCAAGACACGGTGATGACTATGTTCGATGAAGGCGTCATCGCTGTTGTTCCTGTCGATACAACATTGAACCCGAATGTTTCTGGCGGATTCGACATCAAGACAATGCGCGTTGGGCGAATCGTTCGCTGGTCTCCCGAGCGCGTGCGCGTACTGGTCTATAACGAGAAGACCGGGAATCGCGAAGAGGTCAACCTCAGTAAGAAGTTCACAGCTGTTGTTGAGAATCCTCTGTACACGGTAATGAATGAACCGAACTCAACATTGCAACGACTGGTTCGAAAGCTGAATCTTCTGGACGCAGTCGACGAGCAATCGAGTTCCGGCAAGCTGGACATGATCATTCAGTTGCCGTACGTGATCAAATCTGATAGTCGTCGAAAGCAGGCGGAGCAGCGTCGCAAGGACATTGAGTTTCAGCTAAAGGGTAGTCAGTACGGTATCGCTTATACAGATGGTACCGAAAAGATCACTCAGTTGAACCGGCCGTCCGAAAACAATCTTCTGAAGCAGGTTGAATACTTGACCGAGCTTCTTTACAGCCAATTGGGAATCACCAAGAGCGTCATGGACGGAACGGCTTCCGAATCTGAGATGCTGAACTATCATCATCGAACGATCAAGCCAATCATGGATGCCTTTGTCGAAGCGATGCGTCGGACATTCCTTACGAAAACCGCTCGCAGTCAGAAACAAAGCATCATGTACTTCCGGGATCCATTCGTTCTCGTTCCGATCGAAAAGTTGGCAGAGGTTGCCGACAAGTTCACACGAAACGAGATTTTGAGTTCGAATGAAATGCGTTCGATTGTTGGTCGTCCGCCATCGAAAGAATCGAAGGCAGATCAACTACGAAACAGCAATATGCCTCAGTCAGAACTCGGGCTTGATTCTCCCCCGGCTCCCCTTGAGGAAGAGCTACCGTCCTGAGCGTGCCACGCTCTGAACTCGAACATGAAAGGAGACAGCCGTGGACCACGATTTCGGTGGTTACGTAACCAAGGCGGGTCTCAAGTGCTCGGACGGGCGAACCATCACGCCCGAGGCCTTCAAGCACATGGACAAGCAGCAGGTGCCGCTGGTTTGGCAGCACATGCATGACTCGCCTGACAACGTTCTCGGTCACGTCATGCTCGAACACCGCAACGACGGTGTGTACGGCTTCGGTTTCTTCAACGACACCGACGCCGGCAAGAGCGCGAAGGCTCTGGTCGAGCACAAGGACGTGAAGTCCCTCTCGATCTACGCGAATGGGCTGGTGGAGAAGAAGAAGACCGTTCTCCACGGCGACATTCGCGAAACGAGTCTCGTTCTCGCGGGCGCAAATCCCGGTGCTCAGATCGACTACGTGCGAGTGCAGCACAGCGAGTTCGACGAGGTCGAAACCTCGGAAGACACGGCGATCATCACATCGGGCGAGGACCTGGAGCTCGTTCTCACGCACGCCGAGAGCGACAAGGAGACCTACCAGGACATCTTCGACAGCCTGGACGACAAGCAGAAGGCTTTGGTCGAGTTCATGCTCTCCAAGGCCCTCGGTTCTGCACAGCAGTCGGCCACCAAGATGGAAGAGAAGCCCGAAGACAAGACCGACGACAAAGCCTCGGAGAAGGACGACACCAAGTCCGGGGACACGGATCTCGAACACAAGGAGAAGGACACGATGACGCGCAACGTCTTCGAGAACGGCAACGACAACGGTGGTGACGGCGACGCTGCGCGCAAGTCCACCCTCACGCACGCTCAGATCCAGACGCTCGTCGACGACGGTCGGAAGTTGGGCTCCTTCAAGGAGGCCATCCTGCAGCACGCCGAGGACTACGGCATCACCAACATCGAGGTGCTGTTCCCCGACGCCCAGGCGATCGACAACAAGCCCGAGTGGATCACCCGCAGGATCGAGTGGGTGGAGGGCGTCCTCAACAAGACCCGGAAGCTCCCCTTCTCGAAGATCAAGTCCCTGTCCGCGGACCTCACGCACGAGGAGGCGCGCGCGAAGGGCTACATCAAGGCGAACATGAAGAAGGAGCAGTTCTTCACCATCGCCAAGCGTGAGACCACGCCCAAGACGATCTACAAGAAGCAGAAGCTCGACCGCGACGACATCATCGACATCACCGACTTCGACGTGGTGGCGTGGATCTGGGTCGAGATGCGCTTCATGCTCCGTGAGGAGATCGCGCGCGCCATCCTGGTCGGCGACGGTCGCGAGGTCGACGACGACGACAAGATCGACGAGACCAAGATCCGCCCGATCGCGCAGGACGACGAGTTCTACACCGACGTCGTCACCGTCCCGGCCAACGTGTCGTCCGGTGACCTGGTCGAGGCTGTCCTGCGTGGACGGAACACCTACAAGGGTACCGGCCCGGCCGCCTACATGACGAACGCCGTCATGACCGACATGCTGCTGTCGAAGGACTCGCTGCGTCGGCGCTTCTACAACACGAAGGCTGATCTCGCCGCGGCCCTCAACGTCACCGAGATCGTCGAGGTCGAGATCCTCGATGGTCAGATGCGCGACGGTGGCGAGATCTTGATGATCCTCGTCAACCTCTCGGACTACGCGGTCGGTTCCACCAAGGGCGGCGAGCTCACCAAGTTCGACGACTTCGACATCGACTACAACCAGTACAAGTACCTGATCGAGGGTCGGATGTCGGGTGCGCTCACCGCGCACAAGCGGGCGCAGGTCATCGTCCGCGGCACCGGCACTCTGGCCACGCCGACGGCACCGACGTTCAACACGACCACCGGTGTGACCACCATCCCGACCGTCACGGGCGTCACGTACAAGAACCAGGAGACCGAGGCCACGCTGTCCGCGGGTGCTCAGACGGCTGTCGCGGCGGGTGCGTCCATCTCGGTCGTGGCCGTCCCGAACACCGGCTACTACTTCGAGCACAACACGGACAACGACTGGACCTTCACTCGCGACCTGTAAGGGGATCGGGATGGCAAGGTTTCATGGGAAGGTCGGGTACGGAGAGGCTATTGACAAGGGAAATGGTGTTCACGAAATCTTCATCACCGAGCGTACTTACAGCGGTGATGTAGTTCGGAACGCCAGGAGGGTCGATGCGGCAGAGAAAGTCAATGACGATCTCGCCGTTTCTAATTCCATCTCTATCGTGTCTGATACGTACGCGAACGAACATTTCTTTGCCATTCGGTATGTGGAGTGGGCGGGGACTCTGTGGAAAGTGACTGATGTCGAGATTCAGAGTCCCCGTCTTCTCCTGAGGTTGGGGGGTGTTTACAATGGGCCAAAGGTCGATGATCCAACAGATCCTTGAGCTTCTCTGTGACAACGTGTATTTCCAACCTCCGCCCAATGTGCAAATGAATTACCCAGCAATCGTGTACGAAAGGGCGCGGGCCGATGTCGAGTTCGCGGATAACGGCCCGTATCGGTTCACGAAACAATATTCCCTGACATTGATCAGTAGGAATCCTGACGAACCGATCCAAAACTCAATCGCAGCTTTTCCGATGTGCACTCACGAACGGTTCTTCGTCGCTGACAACTTGAACCACGATGTTTTCGCACTCTACTTCTGAATCGAGGAAAACACATGACCGAACTCAAGTGGGACGCGACAGGCGAACGCACTTACGAGACCGGTGTCGATCACGGCGTCCTGTACCAGATCGACATGGCGGGTGAGTATGTCGGTGGCGTGGCCTGGAACGGTATCACCACCGTCACCGAAGCGCCCTCTGGTGCCGAGGCGAGCCCGCAGTACGCGGACAACATCAAGTACCTCAACCTCGTGTCGGCCGAGCAGTTCGGCGCCACGATCGAGGCCTTCACCTACCCGGTCGAGTTCGAGCAGAACGACGGCTCGGCTTCCCCGACCGCGGGCGTGAGTCTCGGCCAGCAGAACCGGAAGATGTTCGGTTTCTGCTATCGGACCCGCAAGGGCAACGACATCGAGGGTGTCGATCACGGCTACAAGCTGCACCTGATCTACGGCGCTCAGGCGGCTCCGTCCGAGAAGGCGTACGCCACGATCAACGACTCCCCCGAGGCGCTCGCGTTCTCGTGGGAGGTCACCACCACCCCGGTCGAGGTCGGGACGGTGGGCGGCAACGACTACAAGCCGTCGGCCAGCGTCACCATCGACAGCACCAAGGTCGATCCGGTCAAGCTGGCCACCCTGGAGGAGCAGCTCTACGGCACGGTGTCCGACGATCCGTCCATGCCCCTCCCGGCCGACGTCATCGCGCTGATGTCGGGCACTGTGACCGTGGTGACGGCAACGCAGCCGACGTTCGTCCAGGAGACCAACACCATCACCATCCCGACCGTCACGGGAGTGACCTACACGATCGACGGCGAGACCGTCGCGGCAGGTGCCGTGGTCATCACCGAGGACACGATGGTCGTGGCGTACGCCAACCCGGGCTACGCCTTCCCCGCGGTCTCCGACGAGGACTGGCTGTTCCCGTACGAGGCGTAACAAGAAGCGAGGTTAGAGAATGCTCGAGATTCATGTCGCATTGGACGAGTCGTTCGACGAAGAGCGTTCCAAGTTCGTCATAACGGACTCATTCAAAGTGATGCTCGAGCATTCTCTGGTCTCGGTGTCAAAATGGGAGTCCGTCTGGGAAGAAGCTTTCCTAGGCAAAAGAGAGAAGACGACCGAACAGACTCTTTCGTACGTTAGTTTGATGATCCTCAACGATGAACTTCCCCCGGGAGTTTGGCAGAAGCTCGTAGAGAAGCATTTAGAAGAGATCAAGACGTACGTGAGCGCTTCAATGACCGCAACGAAGCTGCACACCGATCCGAACTCGCCTACGTCTCGAGAAACCATCACCTCCGAGCTAATCTATTACTGGATGATCTCGATGAAGGTGCCTGTGGAGTTCGAGACATGGCATTTGAATCGACTCATCACTCTCATTCGGGTTATCAACCTAAAGAACAGCCCGAAGAAGAAGATGAGCCCTGGCGAACGACGAAACTTGAACAGACAGCGCTTGGCTAGTCAGAGGACTCGAGGATAGAGGGAGGTGCGATGACAAGAATTGAATGGAAGGGCGTTGGCGAGCGCTTCTTCGAGGCAGGGGTTGACAGAGGCGTTCTCTACGTCGACGACAATCCCGGAGTACCTTGGATTGGTCTCGTAAATGTCAACGACAGTACCTCCGGCGGTAAAGCTGAAGCTAGGTATCTCGATGGTATCAAGATCAGCAACCGTGCCTCTCCTGAAGAGTTCGAAGGAACGATCGAAGCATTCACCTACCCGGTCGAATTCGAACGATGCGATGGATCCGCACACATTGGGAATGGTCTTCGAATCGCAAACCAGCGACGCAGATCATTCGGCATGGTATATCGATCTCAAGTCGGCAACGACACGGTCGGTTTGGATTTCGCATACAAGATTCACATTCTCTACAATCTGAAGGCTGAACCCTCAGAGCGTGGGTACCGAACTCTGACCGATCAGAACGAACCGGTAACTTTCAGCTGGAAAATCACTTCCAGGGCACCGTTCGTCAATGGGTTTCGTCCGTCGACGCATTACACAATCGATTCCCGAGACATTCCTGTGGAGCTACTTCAGGTTCTTGAAGATAGGCTCTACGGAACAGAACTTGAAGAAGCATCTTTGCCTTCTCCAGGCGAACTGATCTTCATGTTCGACGCATTCGAAGATTTCGTTTACGATGCCGGTAGTCCTTATACACCGGTGTTCGTGACTTACGATGCCGGAACCCCGGATACCCCCATCCTCGAGACGATTGACGGAGGTGCGCTGTAATGGCAGAAGGCACACGAATGCAACAGAGGCGCGCCGTCGACTCGGTTTGGAATGAATCCGAGTACATTCTGGCCGCTGGCGAACTCGGTGTCACCACCGATACAGGCATCATCAAGATTGGTGATGGCACGAACACATGGTCGGAATTGGATCCGGCGTTCGGATCAGAGTTCCTCCCCATCCTCGGAAAGGCCGCGGATTCCAATCTTCTGGATGGAATCGACGCGACCGGGTTTCTCCAGACTGGTGATGCGGATACCAACGCGACGGCCGACAGCATTGCCAAGCGATTGGCCGACGGTACCCTTCGGGTCGCACAGGCAGTAACGAACGACGATGCCCCTCGATGGGCGCAGGTGCAGTCTGAGATCGATGATCGGATCTTTGCCGCGGAAGACGACCTTCGTCTACAGCTGGTTGGTCGTAGCGTTTCGGCAAACTTCACGTTGGAATTGGCCGACATCTCCAAGCTTGTTCTGGCATCACATGCCTCAACAACAGCATTCGTGACCGCGACGGTGCCTCTGAACGCGACACTGTCATTTCCCATCGGTAGCTGGATCGATATCTGTGCCGCGGGTGCTGGGCTCGTGAAGATCGTGGGTGCTGGCGGAGTTACTATCAACGGCTTCCCATATATCTTCCCAGGTTATGGTGTTTCTCGATTGCTCAAAGTGGGCGTGAACACGTGGTTCCCGATGCCGTATGGGGATCACCACCAACAGAAGAAGCCGAAGATTCGTGTGTATCAGAGCGGCGCGGTCAACTACACAACCTCTCCCGCATGGCAGGGTGTTGCGTACGACACCACCGATACAGCCGGAACGGTCAACCCGGTGAGTGAATGGTTCTCAATTCCTGGAACAGGACTCGCAACTGCTCGCCGAATCGTCGTCAATCAGGATGGCGAGTACAGAGTCGTCATGAACTTCTCGGGAAACCAGTCCATATCGAACTACAGTCGAATCGCTAAGTTCACCGCGGATAATACCCCGGGGGAAACCTTGGCGACAACGTCAGGGCCGACTACGAGAAACGTGAGTTGGCAGGGACGTTTGACTGCCACTACGTCAATCGGTGGTGTGCAGCAATCTGTGACCAACACCGAAGCGGGTTCCGCGGATAGCACTGCAGTCAACGGGAACCGGAACGACCTCACCATCGTTCGAGTCGGAAACTAACGATTGAGGGGATTCCATGATCTCCTTTTCGTCAAATGGTTCGTTCGACAAAACCGAGCGATACCTGCGTGCCGTGCAGAAGCTCGATATTGGTCGTATAGCCGCTGCGCAAGCTCAAAGAGGTGTGGCGGCTCTTGCGGCATCAACTCCTACGGATTCTGGACTCGCCTCGGCTTCGTGGGGTTACGAGATAACAAAAACTGCTACATCTATCACCATTGATTGGACGAACTCGGACGTCGAGAACGGATATCCAGTCGCGGTAATGATCCAATACGGACACGGCACCGGCACCGGCGGCTATATCCATGGTATCGACTACGTTAACCCAGCTATGCGTCCAATCTTTGAAGATATCGCAGCGACCGTATGGAAGGCGGTGACCTCTGCATGACAACCATCGATCAGCGCGTTGTTCAAATGAAGTTTGACAATGCACAGTTCGGTACGGGCGCTGCCTCGACGCTGAAAATGCTTGCGCAACTCAACTCGGCATTGAAAATGCCGGGAGCCTCTGCGGGGCTGAGTGAAGTAAGCAATACAATGGGCCGGTTCTCCACCGACGGCGCACAGAATCAAGTCAATGCGTTGGGGAGAAGTTTCACCGCCCTTCAGGCCATTGCGTTGACTGCTCTGACGAACATCGTCAACAAAGTAATCGATGCAGGACTACGTATGGCGAATTCTCTTTCGTTCGAACCAGTGCTAGGCGGTTTGAAGGAATACGAAACAAATCTTGGTTCAATTCAGACCGTTCTAGCGAACACAGGCCTGACAGGTTCCGAGGGACTCGCCAAAGTCAACGGTGCGCTCGATACGCTGAACCAATACTCAGATAAGACGATCTACAACTTCTCTGAGATGGCGAAGAACGTCGGTACCTTCACGGCCGCGGGTATCGACCTGGATACATCCACGCAAGCCATCAAGGGCATTGCGAACCTGGCCGCACTATCAGGATCGAATGCACAACAAGCTTCTACGGCGATGTATCAGCTCTCCCAGTCACTCTCCACGGGTAAGGTTTCACTGGAAGACTGGAACTCTGTCGTCAACGCCGGTATGGGCGGTAAGGTCTTCCAGGAATCGCTCAAAGAGACAGCAAGAGCTCACGGTGTAGCTGTCGATGACATCATGGGTAAGAGCGGATCGTTCCGAAACAGCCTGCAAGAAGGCTGGCTCACCAGTGGGATTCTGACTGAGACCCTCAGCAAGTTCACCGGTGAATTGACGGCCGATCAGCTCAAGTCCATGGGCTATACCGAAGATCAAATCGCCGGTATCATGGAGATGGCAGAGACCGCTACGAATGCGGCCACCAAAGTCAAGACGATGTCGCAACTTCTGGATACTCTGCGAGAAGCAGCAGGATCCGGTTGGGCAAAGACCTGGTCCATCATCTTCGGTGATTTCGACGAAGCCAAAGATCTGTTCACTGGTGTGAACGAAGTTCTTGGTGGAATGATCACTCGTTCCGCTGAGACTCGAAACAATCTTCTTCAAGGTTGGAAAGACCTCGGAGGTCGAGATGCCCTGATCGACGGCATCAGCAATGCCTTCCAAGCTTTGATGTCAATCTTGAAGCCAATCAAGGACGCGTTCCGACAGATATTCCCGGCATCAACCGCGAAGAGTCTTTACGACATGACAGTCTCATTCCGAGACTTCATGGAGCGTTTGAAGCTGGGTGAGGAAACCGCAAATAACCTCCGGAGGACTTTCGCCGGGTTCTTTGCGATCTTGGGAATCGGCTGGGAACTGATCAAAGCCGGTGTGAAATTCATTGCGAATCTTATCGGTAGCTTCAGTAATGGCTCCGGAGGGATTCTCAAGTTCACCGGAAATATCGGTGACTTCTTGGTTGCACTGCACAGGGCGATCAAGGATGGCGAAGGTTTCACCAAGTTCTTCAATAAGCTTGCGGCTGTTATTCAAATTCCGATCAATTGGATCCGTCAATTGGTCAGTTGGATCGGACAGCTATTCAAGAACGATGAGTCTGAAGGACCAGCTAAAGCCCTGGGCAAGATGGGCGAAAGCCTGAAGTCCCTCGGTAAGATGGCTGAGAAGACTGAGAGTTCCTGGGAGAGCTTCCAGGCAAAAGTACGAGCTGTTGTTGAATGGCTAGAAAAAGCCGGAAAGAAACTGGGTAAGAGCGTAGGCAGCGCAATCGCTGGCGCATTCTCCGGCATCAGTTTCGACGAGGTTCTCGGCGCAGTAAACACCGGCCTGTTTGCCGGTCTCGTCCTGATCCTCAAGAAGTTCATGGGTGGCATCGGGGACTTCCTTGGTGGAGGCGCTGGGATATTTGACGGCGTCATTGGCGCACTAGACGGACTGACTGGTGCCCTCAAGGGTATGCAGAACGGTCTGAACGCCGCGGCGCTGTTGATGATCGCTATTGCGATCGGCATCCTGACCATTTCGTTGATCGCTCTTTCGAATATCGACTCTGCGGGGTTGACCAGAGCTTCTGTGGCAATTGCCGTTATGTTCGGACAGCTCGGTCTTGCGTTCGTAGCATTCAGCAAGATCGGAACGACCGGGCAGATGGTCAAGGTCACGGTTATGGCCGCTGCCATGATTCTTATGGCGACTGCGATCCGAATCCTTGCCTCATCCGTAGAGAAGTTCTCGAATATCTCATTCCCCGATTTGCTCCGGGGGTTGATTGCCGTATCGTTGCTGATGAAAGCTTTGGTCAGCGCGACAAACGGCATCTC
>Ga0193717_1001400_pt1 | contig 14804 bp, 12 predicted proteins | sample U2c2metaG_FD_145900 | JGI IMG/M metagenome (GOLD analysis project Ga0193717, IMG submission 145900) | Soil microbial communities from a riparian zone of the East river system, Colorado, United States - U2c2 | ecosystem: Environmental > Terrestrial > Soil > Riparian zone | place: USA: East River... | reverse complement strand
CTGCCCGCCGTCCGCGATCACGCCGTGGTCGGCACCGATGGACACCGCGAGCTTCACCGCGTCCGGGTTGCGGTCGACGACGACCAGTTCGGCGGCCGAGATCGCCTTGAGCACCTGGATCCCGATATGCCCCAGCCCGCCAGCGCCGATCACCACGCACTTGTCACCGGGCCGGAGCTTGCGGGCCGCCTTGGCCGCCGCGTGGTACGCGGTCAGCCCCGCGTCCGCGAGCGCCGCCACGTCGGAAGGCTCGAGCGAGTCGTCGATCCGCACCACGCTGCGGGCCGAGGTCTTGAGGTACTCCGCGTAACCGCCGGCGGTGTCGATCCCGGGGAACGCCGACTGCTCGCAGTGCACGTCGTCGCCGAACCGGCAGGCGCGGCACAGGCCACAGGTGATCAGCGGATGCACGATCACCTTGTCCCCTTCGGAAACGTTGCTGACCGCGCTGCCGACGGCGTGCACCCAGCCCGCGTTCTCGTGCCCGATCGTGTAAGGCAGCGTCACACCGGATTTCTCCGCCCACTGGCCTTCGAGGATGTGGATGTCGGTGCGGCAGACCCCGGCCCCGCCGATCCGGACGACCACGTCGAACGGGCCGGTGACCTCCGGCGCGGGCACCTCCGTCATCCGGAGCTTCTCGCCGTAGCCGATGACCTGCACTGCCTTCACGATGCCTTCGCCTTTTCTGTCGTGGTAACGGATTCCTGCGCTCGTGGCGCCTGGTCCGCGCCCGATTCGGGATACCGGGTCCGCAGCAGGCCCCGGCAGAAATGCGCGTTGCCGTCGATGGAGATCCGGACCGCGCGGGCGAACCGCAGGCGCAGCGGGACTTCTTCGCGGGGGTAGGCGCGGCCCTGGTCGTCCACGAGCACCTTGGCCGTGCCCGCGATACCCAGCCCGAGGTTCTCCCGCCGCCGCAGCAACGCCCGCTTTCCCAGTGTGTCAGGGAGATCGGACAGGGTGACGTCGTGCAGCTCCTCCTCGGCGAGCTCCGGGTCCTGCCGGAGCAACTGCGTCAGCACCCGTTCCATCGCCGCGGCATGCGCCTTGCGGCGGAAGGTCTGCCGCAGCTCGTCGAGGTCCTTCTCCGCTTCGTCGCCGAACGTGCCGCGGTAACCGGCGTCCGCGGCCAGCCCCCGGTTGATCAGGTCCGAGTCGTGGTGGTCGTCGAGGAGCACCTCGACAGCCCGCGCCCGCGGCAACGCCGAGAGCACGTCCTTCGAATCGGACGCCATCAGGTAGGCGAAGTTCGGTGAGCAGAACGAAGTCGGGAGTCGCAAGTGGACGGTCAACACTCCGTCTTCGTCGACCTCGATGGAACGGACGAAACCTAGGTCGGTGATCGGTTCGTCCAGCTCCGGATCGAAGACCCCGCCCAACGCCGTACGCGCCTCCTGTTCGAGGGTCATCTCAGACCACCGCCGGGACGGCGACACCCAGCCCCGCGGGCACCTCGATGTCGTACATGGCGGCGGCGTTCAGGCCGAGGATCTTTTTCTTCTGCGCCAAGGTGATCGGCGCGTACTCGGTCATGTCCTCCGGGATCTGGAAGTCGACGAAGCGCTCGATGAGCCACTTCGGCGTCCACAGCGCGTAGTCGCTGGAGAACTGGATCCGGTCCTCGCCGATCCAGTACAGCAGTTCGCCGATGATCTGCGCGAAGTACCGCGGCCGGGTGTGGATGAACGGCATGGCGACGGCGAGCCCGGCGTGCACGTTCGGCTCCTGGGTCGCGATCCAGCAGAAGTCCTCGAGCCTCGACGACGAAGTTCAGCTCGGTGAAGTCGGTCGCCGCCGCGTCGACGTCCGCGACGTCGAACGCGTCCCGGTCGAGCGGGCGGATCGTCGGTCCTTTGTGGACGTGGATGTTCTTGATGCCGAGTTCCTGGCAAGCCTCGAAATACTTGTAGGTCCACGGGTCGTTCAGCTTGTAGCCACGGGAGTTGCCGTGCCATTCCGCGGTGTAGAGCTTCACGCCCTTGAGCCCGAACCGCTCGGCGTCGCGCCGCAGCTGGTCGAGCCCGGCCTGCTCGAACCGCGGGTCGAAGCAGTGGTTGTAGGTCAGTTTGTCCGGATTCTTCTGCGTGAGCGCGAAAGCTTCCTCCGTCTGGCCGAACCCGTTGCGGTAGAACGCGCCGAGGTAGGCGGGCTGGAAGATCGCGTGGTCGACGTAGCCGTCCTCGAAGAGGTCCTTCATCAGGCGCTCACCGCCGTAGTAGAGGTAGTCCTCGTACGGCCAGAGCTCCGATTCGGGGCTGAGGTTGCGGTGGTAGTCGTAGAAGCAGTCGATGAACTGCTTGCCGTGGATGTTGAGTTGGTTCTCGGGGCGGGCATCCCAGAGCGCGACATGCGCGTCCACGATGAAGAAGTTTTCGCCGTTCTTGCTGTACATGTGGGTCCTCCATGTCCGTGACCGCTGTGGCACGTTCGAGACTGACGCTAGGCACGACGGCGCTGGTGAGGGACCCGGTCGCTGTCTCGATATGAGACAGCGCGGCCGTTCCCGGCCCGTAGGCTGGTGGAAGCGGACGGAGGTCAGGGTGGAAAACCGGTCACCAGCGCCACGTATGCGGGTCACCGCGGCTTTCGACGCGCGGCGCGAAGCGGCCGCCATCACTCCGCGCCTGCTTGCTTCCGACGAGGTACAGCCCGTGTTCACCGGCTCGGTGGACACGGACTCGCTGCTGTACGAATGCGGCCTCGAAGTGCTCCAGGGCCTGCAGGCGACGCTCGCCAACGAGCCGGTCAGCCTGATGATCACCGACAGCGAAGGCCTGGTGCTCAGCCGCCTGTCCAACGACGCCTCGGTCAATAGGTCGCTCGACAAGGTCCACCTCGCCCCCGGTTTCAACTTCGCCGAGCGCAACGCCGGCACCACCGGCCTCGGCCTCGCGCTGGCGGACCGCACCCCGTCGCTGGTCAGGGCCGACGAGCACTACTGCACGGACCTGCGGGGGTACACCTGCGCCGCGGTGCCGGTCCTCGACCCGACAACCGGCGAACTCGCCGGCAGCGTCAACCTGACCACGTGGTCCGATTCCTCGCCGAAACTGCTGCTCGCGCTGGCCCAGGCGGCGGCCGGGAACACCACCGCGCTCATGCTCGCGCGCTCCACCGGCCGCAAGATCCGGCCGTCGCCGCGGGGTGAGGTGTTCCGGGTCTACGCCGACCGGCACCGGCAGCACGAGGAAGCCTGCCCCGCGCTGTCCGCCGGCTGGACCGACGCCCTCGCCGACGCGAAAACAGCACTCGCCCAGGGACGCGTTGTCGCCGTCGTCGGCGAACCCGGCGTCGGCAAAACCGCGCTCATCTCCTTGGCACGCAAGGAAATCCAAGCTCGCGAGCGCGTGCTCAGCGCCCGCCAGCCCGCACCCGAAGACGTCGAATCGTGGCTCACGCTGTGGACTCCGGAACTGGGAAAGGACAGCACCTGCGTCATCGTCTCCGGCGTTGACGCCCTGCCCGCCTGGGCCGCCACCGAACTGGCCGCGAAGTTCGCCGCGGTACGCCGCGCCGGCCGCACGCCCCCGCAGCCGTACGTCCTCACCGCCGAGCGCTACTCCGCGCTCCCCGACGCGCTCCGCCCGCTGGTGGACGCCGTCATCGAGGTCCCGGCGCTGCGGTTCCGCCCCGCCGACATCCTCCCCCTCGCGCGCCACTTCGCCCGCCAGGACCGCGGCCGCCCGATCGTCTTCACCCCCGCCGCGACCAGCGCGCTGACCTCGTACAGCTGGCCAGGCAACGTCAAACAACTCCGGCGAATCGTCCGAGACGCCGCTTCGCGAACCGAAGTCGTCGACACCCACCACCTCCCGGCCGAGCTCTTCAGCGCCGGCGGCCACCGCCTGAACCGGCTCCAGTCACTCGAACGCGACGAGATCGTGCGCTGCCTGACCGAGCCGGGCATCACCCTCGTCCAAGCGGCTATCGAACTCGGCATGGGCCGCGCCACGCTGTACCGCAAGATCGCGCAATACGGCATCAAGGTGCCGGGACGAACCCACCAGTCCTAAGTGGACGATTCCTCGCGTGCATCACGTTCACCAGTTGCGCCCGGCTACGGACGTCGAGCTTGGCGAAGATCACCCGGAGATGCGTGCCGACGGTGTTCACCGAGATCCCCAGGGCCGCCGCGGCCGTGCGGTTCGTGTGCCCGGCCCCGACGAGCTCAGCCACTTTGAGTTCCATGTCGGTCAAATCCTCATCCGCGATGACGTTGCAGGAAAATGTCGCTTTTTTGTCCGTCCTTCGACGTTCATTTCAAGACCACAAAAGTGGCATGCTTGCGCTAAGGACAACAGACCGACTGGAGGCCAATGGACCCAACACGCCAGACGATGACGTTCACCGTTCAGTCCGCGCCCAGCTGCCATCCAATGCCGTAAGACCGCGCGGGCCGCAGGTTTCGGAAGCCGACGCGGACTTCGCCGGCACTGTTCGCCGTCAACGGCGCGCGGACTGGCAGAGGATCTTCCGCGTCTCTGGAGAGCTCTCCGTCAATGCGCCATGCGCGGCCCGGCAAGTGCTCACGCGGGAAACGAATATTCAGGTCGAACCGCTCACAGGCAAATTCCGGGGTGCAACAGTAGAACGGCGCGAGTAGCGCCGGGACGCGTATGCGGAAGAAGAATTCGTGCTCGTCACCGACGTTCAGGACGCGAGGCGGGCGCAGACGGAAGGCCACACGGGTCGACGAGACCATTCGAGCCGAGTGGACCTCACCGCCGGCAACGACGTCGATACCCAGACCCAGCAGGTCAGGTGGGCCATCACTGGGCGCCGGCTTGGCCAGCGAAACGCTGTGGTCGATTTCGTCGAGGCCTGGGACATGGCTGACGATGCGCCGCATCTCGAATACCTCGGCGCCGACATCCGCCAACTTCAGACTGACCTCCAAGGCAGAGGTATGCCAAGGACCGTCACCATGGACGGTGCGGCCTGCCGTGGGGACTGCGGAACCCGGCTCAGTGTAGGCCGCTTCAGCGATGAGATACGTGACGTCGTCCGCGCGCCGTTGCATTGTGCGCATATTTCGGTCGGCTCCTTCACCCAATCGGGCGAGCCTGGCCGTATAACGTTGATCGGCCGGGGCATCGAATCCAAACAGAATTCGCGCGGTCTGGCGTCGAGATTCCGGTAGCCGCTCGATCCAGGCTCCTAGCGCCGTGACGACCTTTTTTCTTATGGCGCCGGGTGCGTCGTCGCCATGGACGCCGGCTGCTTCCCGAAGGTTCGAGCCCGCCACTTCCGGCAGGTTCTTCGACTGGACCCCCAAGCCCTTGCGGAGGGTTTTCAACTCCGCAAGAAGGGCCTCGATCTTCGTGGCCGCACTCCGCTGGTCCAAGCCGCACACCTCCATACCTCCTCACCGCCCGACGAGTGTACCCAATCATGCGCGGAGTGCGCTCCTCACGGGAGCCGGTTTCCGGGCGTTTCCTATTACAGGAAACAGTGCAGGCAGCAGCCGTACCTTGTTTCCTGGAAATTCGTGCAACGGAAATTCATTCTTTCTTCGGAGTGGACAAGCAACGCTAGTGGTGTCGAAATTCTTCGACACCACTAATCCGTCACCGGAGAGGGAAATCCATGCACACTCATCTCATCATCCTGCTTGACCTGCTGAGCACCGTGTTCGGTTGAGCGCCACCCCGGCCGGCGGAACTGATCCGCCGGTCGGGCTTTTCTTTTCGTATCGAACACTGGACCATGGAGTCATGGTGGAATTCGGAGCTGAATTGAGACGCCGTCGGTCTTCGGCCGGGATGTCGCTGACGGCGCTGGCCGCTGCGGTGCATTTCACGAAGGGATATCTGAGCAAGGTCGAGAATGGCAAGGCCAGGGTCAACCGAAGCCTGGCCGAAGCCTGTGACCGCGCGTTGGCCGCGAACGGTGCGCTACTCGCGCTCGCCGTCGAGCCGGCAAAGACACCCCGAAGCAACAGGAGCGGGATTATCGGGTTACCCGACGGTACCCGCCATTTCGTGGGCCGCGAGTCCGAGATGGACGCACTTTCCGCCATACTGCGCGATCCTGGGAACGTACGGGTCGCCGTCGTGCACGGCATGGCCGGAGCCGGCAAGACGGCGGTAGTCGTCGCGGCAGCGCGACAGGCTGCCGCCGCCTTTCCCGACGGCTGCCTGTTTTTCGACCTGCGTGGGCACACACCCGGTGCACCGTTAATGACGCCATCGGAAGGTCTGCGACGGCTCCTGCGGCTCCTGGACGTCCCCAGTGACGAGATACCGCCCGACGTGGACAGCCTGGTCAATCTCGCACGTGACCGCATACGTGGTCGCCGCCTGCTGTTGGTGTTCGACAACGTGCGAAGCTCCGAGCAAGTGCAGCTGCTGATCCCTGGCGAGCCCTCGTGTCGTGTGCTCATCACCAGCCGGGGTCGCCTCCCCGCACTGGACGATGCCCAGCACTTGCCAGTCGGCCTGCTGCCACGGCAGCAGGCGGTCACCCTCCTGCGATCGATCGCCGGGGAGAGCTTGCCATCAGATGAGTCTGTCGTGGGAGAGATCGCCGACCACTGCGGCCTGCTGCCGCTCGCCGTTCGGATCGCGGCCGCACAGTTCGTCGCCGGGGGCTGGAGTGCGAGCCGGTTCCGCGACCGGTTGGGGGCCGAAACCACCCGGCTCGCCGCGCTGGACGACGGCGAGCGCAGTGTTGCCGCAGCTTTCGCCGTATCATACGAAGCCCTGCCGGACGATCAACGCCGACTGCTTGGCCTGCTCGCGCTGCATCCAGCTACCGCCGCGGAGACCGACGCCGTGGACGCACTGGCAGACACACCGCCAGGTGGGTGCGATTGGCGACTGGACCGACTGCACGACGCGCATCTGGTTACGCGCGACGCCGACGGCAGCGTCGCGCTGCACGACCTGGTGCGACTGTTCGCCGTCCGGCATGCACTGCCGAAAATCTCCTTGGCAGAACAGGAATCAGCGGTAATGCGGCTGGTCCAGTACGCACTTGGAAGGGTCGTAGCCGCGGACGAGCTCGCCGAGCCACACCGGTTCCGTCCTGAAACCTCATGCCGTCCGGATAGGTCGCCCTTCGCGGACTCGGACAGCGCGCTCGCATGGTTGCGTGTTCAATGGCCAATGCTCGCGGATGTCGTCGAGCTCGCCGCCGACCGCTGTCGGTACACAGAATGTTGGCAGCTTGCCTTTATTCTCAGGGCCTTCTTCTTTCGCGAACGCCTTTTCGAACCATGGATCCGGACCCATCGGCGTGCCCTTGATGCCGCCGATGCCGAAGGGGATCTCAGCGCTACCGGCATGATCCTGAACAACCTCGGCATGGCACACGTGGAATACGGCGAGCTGGACGAGGCTGTGCGCTGTCACGTGCGCGCGCAAGAGTGCTTCGCCGAGGCAGGCGACGAGCGAGGCGCTACTGACGCATTGTCCAGCCTGGCGTGGGTCCGATTGTCCCAGGATGAACCCGCGGCCGCTCTGGTGGACCTGACATGCGTGCTGGCCGTTTACCGAGCGGCGGGGCGCACGCGCAATGTGGTGATCGCGCTGCGCGGGATCGCCTTCGCCTGTAGCGCGCTCAACCGGTATTCCGAAGCTCTCGCGCATGCCGAAGACGCACGAAACCTCGCCCAGCTCCCGATCGACCTGGTTATGTCTGTCACCTGCGTCGCCTGGGTGCATTTCGGAGCGAGCCGGTGGGATGCCGCACGACGGCACTACGAGGAAGCCGCCGAGCTCGCAGACGTCGCGGGAAGCGAGTACGAGCTGGCGCGGGCTCTCACCGGGCTCGGCAATGTAGCCGCGCGCCTGGGTGACCGGGAAGCGGCGGCACGCCACTGGGCCGAAGCCACCGCATACCGGGTCACCCTCCATCCGATCGTGCTCGGAGAGGCAAGAGTCCACCGCGCACTGGCGGAAGCGGTCAGATGATGAAGAAGAAGATGAGCCGCCGCGCCTGCCATGTCCAGATTCGGTAGGCGTAGTACCCGGCGCCGCCGGAAGCCGCCAGCGCCAACAGGCCTTGGCCCGTCTTCTCTGCTCCGAACAGTGTGAAGGCGCCGATCATCAGAGCGACCGTCCAAAACGTCCAGGTGAGCCCATAGAAAGCGCGCTTTCCCTGACTGTACGGGGGTACCGCGAGCTCTGCCGAAGCGGATTCCGTCGGGTGCTGTGCGTCGGTGGTCATGATTTCCTCCTGGTAATAGTGACGATCGCCGAAGCGACCCGGTTTCGAAAACTATTTTCTACGACTATTCTTCAGCTGGTCGGCAAAATTCTGTCATTCTTCTTGGATTGACTCTCCCAGCTATCGCCAGGTGTTCGCGAGACGTTGCGGTGCGCCGATTCTTGTCTGACATCTGTCGTGTCAACTACAAACACGTCACACCGATTTCCCGGTTCTTACCGACAGGAAAGTGGTCAAAAAAGCGACAGTTTTCAGACCATTCACTCAAGCAAGTAGCGAAATGTCTCCGGTTACCGATCAATGGGCCATGACATGGGATGACCGAGCGGGGTCGAACAGATGACCACATACTGAAGAAGGGCAAGCAAGAATGGAACCTCAATTTGCCGGGCGGTACCGGCTCGGCGAGGAATTGGGCCGCTGGGCACTGGGGGAGATTCGGGTCGGAGTGGACGCGGAAGGGCGTGAATTCGCCTGCAAGCGCCTCCGTGCCGACCTGTCGCACCCGGACGAGGCCAACAACCGATTCCTGCGCGAACAGTCCATCCTTATCGGGCTGACGAACGTGAACCTAGTGACCCTGCACGACCTGATCGTCGACGGCGAGGGCGTGATGCTCGTGCTCGACCTGGTGCACGGTGGCTCATTGCGCGAACGGCTTGTCGCGTCGGGAACGCTGCTGCCAAAGGAAATCGCGCGGATCGCCGGTGGGATCGCGACGGCGCTGCACGCGATCCACGAAGCCGGCTTGGTGCACGGCGACTTGCGGCCGGAAAGCGTTCTCATGGACGACTCCGGCGGCGTCCGAGTGCCGAAGCTGGCGGACACCGGACTCTTCCGTATGACCTCGAAACCCGCTCCGGGACAAACGTCGATGCTGACGGCGTCGAAGTACATCGCGCCTGAGCTCGCCGACGGCAGCGAACCAACGCCGTCCACCGACCTCTACGCGCTCGGCATCATGATCTACGAGCTCTACTGCGGAATCGCGCCGTTTCCCGGCGGATACATCCGCCCCGCCCACGAAGAACCGGGACGACCTGGCGACATCCCGGAACCACTGTGGGAAGTCGTGCGGGTGTTGCTGGCGGTGGATCCCGCGATCCGCCCGGCGGCGGACCAGATCGCCCCGGTCCTGCGTGCAATCGAGCCGGACCTGCAGAACAGCCCGGTCGGGCCACGGCTCGAGCGTCCGCCACGTCCGACGTCCCCCACCCAGCGCCACGAGCAAGCCGGGGCCACGCCACCGGGGATCGGAGACAACTTGTACGGCGTCCCCTTTTCAAGTCCACCGCCGGCGCCGCGCCGCAAGAAGAAGTTGGTGCCGATCCTGGCCGTCACGGTGCTCGCCATCGCGGGCGTAGTCACCACCATGACCGCGATCGGGTCATCGTCCACGACTTCGCAGCCACCGGCCAGCATCTCGCCGACCACACCCATCTCGTTGCCGCCGGCATCGACGCCCCAACCGACCCCGACTACGTCAGCGGCGCCGACGATCGCACCGGAACTGATCGGCAAGAAGCTGGCGGACGCCCAAGACGAGCTGGGCAACGGGATCCGGATCGAGACCGTCAACTCGATCGAGCAGACCGCGGCCCCTGGCACCGTGATCGACCAAGACCCGAAGGCGGGCGGCACGCTCAACGGGCGCATCAAGCTCACCGTCGCACAGTCTGCCGTCGAGTCCTATCTCAGTGAGATGAAGCCGGTCAACGGCAGCTCCTGGTCGAACGTGAACACGCCCGGAGCTATCGCCGGGACGAACTACCTGCATACGGTATCGAAGAACGTCTCTTACTGCTCCGACACCGGCTCCCTTGAATACAACGTTTCCAAGGGATACCGCAAACTGGTCGCTTCGGCGGGAATGGACGACAATTCTGGAGACTCCGAATTGAAGGTACAAGTCGAGTTCTTCGGCGACGGCCGCAAGCTGCAGTCGGCCATCCTGGAACTGGGCAAAATGACGCCGGTCAACGCTGACCTGAGTGGCGTGCTCCGATTGAAGATCAGCTGGCAGGTCGTCAACCCGAACTGCCGTAGCGGCAACGGAGACAACGCCTTCGACCTCGGTGAGGCGAAATTGCTTGGCCTACCCGGCGAGGTCCCGACCGCGACGGCCACCACGTCCAACTGACTTGCCCCGGGGAGGTTCTGCCCGGTCCGTGTTCTCGTGGCGGACCGGGCGGAGTCGCGTCCGGACTCGTTTCCTGTTCGGCCAAAATAGGAAACAAGAAACGTCTTGCCGACTCCTATCGCCGGAGCGCACTATTTCTCCATGGCCGCAGTTCAGCGGCAAGATCGGAGAAATGGCAATGAAAATCATCTGTGCGCCGATGCTGCTCGTACGGTCCGCGTTGTGGCTGGCCGGGATCGCGCTGATCGCCGGGATCGCGCTGGGCGGTCCCGGGGAGACGACCGGACCGGCAAGACCGGCACCGGCTGTCTCCGTCCACGAGCCGGACCCACGGTGAGCTATTCGACGAGCGTCGGGTCTCCCCAGGCGAGCGACGGAAGGTGGTTGGACCGGCCGGCCGCCATCGACGCTCCGGCGAGCGCCGGGTGCACGGTCATGCCGTGCCGCCAGGCGACCAGTTTGAGCCTCAACACGTTGATCACGTCGTGCTGGATCCACTCCGGCTTACCCATCCGGGCCTCGACCTGCCCCTGTGGGACATTGTCGAGGAATACCTGGAAGTACCCCACCTGGTCGGCCTCGTCGGCGTCATCGAGTACCCCGGCCACAGCTTCAAAGCGGCGGAAGCGGCGCCCCAAGTTGTACTCGACGACGCCCCTCGGGTCACTGGCGAACAACTGGGGCCGGTAGACGATGCTGGTACCCCGGTGCATACCATCGATCTCGGCGCCGGTGAACCGGATGTCGGTACCGCGCGCGACCGGCTGGAGAATGGTCGTGAGCAACTGGGCCCCGGCACGCCGCTGAGTCCCGGCACGCTGCTGGGCGCGTCGAGCACCCACCCACTTGCCAATTTCCGGTGGGGCAAAGCGGGGAATTCCAGTAAATGCCGCCATAAGGTCAGCGGCACCCTCCAGCGTGAACTCACTGATTTCGTAACGAGTGGTCGAATGCGCATTGAGGAATGACGGTAGATCATCAACGCTACCCCCCGGCAGCACCACCGGAAGAATGCGCCGGGTTTCGCGTGGCAGATCCCGCGTCAGGTTGTTCCGAATCATCGCGGCTTCGAACTGGGCTCCCCGCCCGACACTCGGCTTCTCGCGGCCTTCCGCGCGGCGTTTGTAGTCCGGCGAGGCGATAGCCAGTACGAAGTCAGCGTCGGTGAGCTGCTGCGATGCCCAGAGCGACCAGTCGATGCGGAAACCGTCGGCCCATTGGTCGAGATAAACATCGACACCCAACTGGGACCGTAGGAAAGTCGCGAACTGGCGGACGAGGTCCTTGTGTTTGTCCGAGTCGTGTGAGTAACTGATGAAGACATGGGGCGCTTTTTCGTCGCCGGACCCGGCGATGGCTTCCTTTTGACCACTACTCATGTGCGCGTTCCTTTGGATACCGGGTGGAATACACCGATTGAACAGCACGATCGACAATTCGTCAGCGCACCCTGCGGATTGTCGTGTTTCTGTCCATTACTTAGCTCAGCGCTGTCCGGCGGTCTCGGGCTCCGCGGGGGCGGCGATCTTCAGTGCGGTGATGAGTTCCCGGTACATCTCGTCCTGTGCGAGGAGTTCGGTGTGGGTACCCGCGGCGCGCAGTGCGCCCTCGTCCAGGAGCAGGATGGTGTCGGCGTCGATGACGGTCGAGAGCCGGTGCGCGATGGTGACGACGGCGCCCTGTTCAGCGATGTCTGAGATGATCTCGTGCACGGCGGCTTCGGTGAGCCCGTCGAGTTGGGCCGTCGCTTCGTCGAGCAGGAGCACGTCGGGCTGGATCACGACGACACGGGCAAGGGCGATGCGTTGCCGCTCACCGCCGGACAGGTTTGTTCCGCTCACGGGTTCGTCCAGCCCGGCCGGGAGGCGCCGAACGGTCTCGTCGAGGTGCACCGCGGTCAGGGCGGCCCAGACATCCTCGTCGGTGACGTCCGGATGGCGGTACGCGACATTGTCGCGAACGGTGCCGGGCAGCAACGGAGACTCCTGTTCGACGTAGGCGATCCGCTGCCGGACAGCGCCGATCGAGAGGCTGTCGTAGAGTGCCCCGTTCATGGTGATGGTGCCGCGGTCGGGGCTGACGAACCGCAGCAGCAGCGACATGATGGTGGTCTTGCCCGCCCCGGACGGTCCGATGATCGCGATGTGCCCGCGTCGAGGGATGGCCGCGGTCAATCCGCGCAAGGCGGGCTCGGCGGCGCCGGGATAGGTGAAAGTCACGTCTTCGAGGGTGATGACCGGTGCACCGTCCACGCCAGGAGGAACCGGCGCGCCGACGGTGACCTCCTCGGTGCGGATCTTCTCGGCTTGCTGGAGGCGTTCCGCGGCGGCGACACCGGCCTGCATCCGGGTCAGGTCCCCGGTCAGTTCCGTGATCGGCTCGACGAGGCCGAAGGCGTACAGCAGGAACGCGATCATCGTGGAGACCTCGAGGTCCCCGGTGCTGACCCGCCAGGCACCCAGTCCGAGGATGGCGATGACGGCCAGCTGCATCCCGGAGCTGGCGACCGACCAGGCGATGGCCTCGGTCCTGACCGCTCGGATGCTGTGGCGGGCCGAGTCGTCCGCGTGGCCCATGATCCGGGCGATCTCACGTTCCTCCGCGCCGGACGACTTGACCGTGCGCATCGCCCCGACACCGCCTTCGAGGATGCCGCCGAGCTGCCCGACCGATTCCTGCGCTTCCCGTTGCGCGCGGGCGATCCTCGGCATCAGGGACCCGGTGAGGACACCGACGAGCAAGATCGCGGCCAAGGTGCTCATCAGCAGGGGCACGTCCAGCACCGCCATCAACACGATCGTGCCGACCAGTGAGACGGTTCCGTTGACCAGGTTTACCAGGCTCGATGACGCCGCCTCCCGCAGCAGCACGGTGTCGGAGGTGACGCGCGTGACGAGTTCGCCTTTGGACCAAGTGTGCAGATCGCCCAGCACGGACCGGAAGAAGCGGGACACCAACGAACGTCGCGCGTCGAGCACCACGTTCTCCGCCAGCGCACCCAGCAGTACCCACTGCACCACCCCCAGGCCGGCACTCACCATGAGCAGCGTCAGCAGCACGATCACCGGACCGGCGATCGACGCCGGCGCCTGGATCGAGTCCAGCACCCACTTCGTCACCATCGGGGTGGCCAGCGAAGCGGCGGTCACGCCGAGGCCGAGAAACAGGGACAGCAGAAGACGTCCGCGGTAGGGGCGAACGAACGACCACAACAGGCGCGCGTTCGACCACCGCGCACGACGCGGGGTGGGGGTGTTGGTCATCGTCGGACCGGGCGAGCGACAGCGTGATCGGAAAGCATGGCATCCACACTAACAGTCCGCCTAGTCGGTTTTCGGGCCTGCCTACTCGGCCGGACGTACCGGATCCGCGAGGTCGATGACGGCCAAGACAGCCGGAGCCACCCGTGTCAAGGCCAAGAGGTCCCACTCCAGCTGCTGAAACCCTTGGGCGTCAACCTGCTCGTGCAGCTCACCCACTTCAGCACCTTCGGTGGCCGCGATGATCATTCGCGCCATCCGCGGATGCAGGCCGTCCTCGACCAGTGCCGCGTGCCACCGGGTCTCGAGCTCTTCGATGTGGTGGCGCACCGAGGGAAGGTTGGCGAGTTGAGCCAGCAGCAGGTGATCGCTCGCGTCCTCCGATGGCTCCATCCCGGCGAACGACGCCCGGACGTACGCGCGGGCAAGGCGGCCGGGGGCGGTGTCGTCCTCGGTCACCGCCGCGGCCACATCGGCCTCGAACTCGCCGTACAGGCTCTCCACCAGGGCGAGCATCAACCGTTCCCGGGTCGGGAAATGGTGCATCAGCCCCCCTTTGGACACTTCGGCCTCCCGCGCGATCGCGTCGAGCGAGACGTTCGGCCCCACGCGACGGACGGCGTCCGCCGCCGCGCGCAGGATCCGCTCCTTCGTGCGTTCCGCATCCCTGATCTGCCCCATGTCCACCTCCTGTGTCTCGGAACACTTTACTAACCGACCAGGCGGTCTGTTATGGTGGGAGCACGTACACCGTTCACGAATGGAAGGGCAGAGGCGACGTGGAACCCACACTCGACGTCATCGTCATCGGCGCCGGAACCGCCGGATTGGCCACGGCCCGCGAGCTGGCCGACGGCGGCAAGAAGGTCGTCGTCGTCGAAGCCCGCGATCGCATCGGCGGCCGCATGTTCACCGACCACACGTCGATGTCGGTCCCGGTCGAACTCGGCTGTCACTACATCCACGGGCCGACGGCCTCGACCTGGGACCTGGTTCACAAGCTCGGACTGAAGACCCACCAGGACAACATGATCGCCACCCGTGAACAACCCGGCGGCCCGTGGAAGAAAACCATTGATGACGACCCTCGGCCCCTGTACCAGAACTTCCGCGTCATCGGCGGCTACAACCAAATCCTGGCTCCCCTCGCCGACAAACTGACCATCCAGCTCAACACCGTCGTCAAACGCGTGGAGTACTCCTCGACCGGAGTCACCGTCAACGCCGACAAA
>Ga0193717_1001395_pt1 | contig 14827 bp, 11 predicted proteins | sample U2c2metaG_FD_145900 | JGI IMG/M metagenome (GOLD analysis project Ga0193717, IMG submission 145900) | Soil microbial communities from a riparian zone of the East river system, Colorado, United States - U2c2 | ecosystem: Environmental > Terrestrial > Soil > Riparian zone | place: USA: East River... | reverse complement strand
ATGAAATGTAGTCGTGAGTGCCAATCGGAATCTCTATCCGCTCACCTTTATCGCTGGTTGCAGTGCCGTAGTCCTGGTTAATGGTAAGAATCTGATTAAGCCGCCGAGAGCCTTCAGCCAGATTCAACTCGGAACGAAAAGGGAGGAGCGCTTTGGGATCGACGTAACTGCTAATCTGGTCGTTGGCAGAGAAAAGGCGTTGCGCTGCATTCGTGGTTTGCGCCCGCAGCGTAAACAGGAAGGCGTCGCGATCGAAGTGCCGTGCCCGTGCGCGCACCTGGAACGTTGCGGTGCCGGCTGGTGGTTTGATGTCTCCCAGGAAGATTTGATAATTCAGTTGTTCCCCGACTTTGAATGGCAGGTCCAGAGTGTTGTCGCCCGAATCAGCAGGAGGCTGAGGGGGGGCCACCGGTGTCGGTCCCGCCGCGGGTGGCGTTACAGGTGTAGTGGGAGCCGCCGCTTGATCAGGAAGCTTTATGACGTCTGATCCGGCGAGTTCTGCTCGAAGTTCACCCGCGCCGATACGAGCTGTGATCAGTACTGGAATGTGTCGTTGATCGTCACTGAAAAAGATTCGGATGTGATAACCATTCGCCCGGGAATTATTAGTCCGAACCTGGGCGACAACTGTATTGAATGACCCTACATTCGTCTTGATGGTCTGCCGACCTGTCACCTTCACCTCAGCTTGATAGTCTTCCGTGTCACCTTTCACGGATAGGTAGTGCGTAGACCCTTCAGCCAGCGGCAATGCTCTCAGACGGTAGAGTGCCGACAGGAACTCGTAGACACCAGGAGACTCTCCATTTCTCAATTTTGATTGGATAGCTGCCGGATCGTTAAATGCTCTTTCCGTGCTCGAACTGCGGGTAGGATCGCGTACCACTTGCTGTGCATGAAATGGTAAACCAGTTTCCGGATCAACGTAGGTGAGGTAATCATTATTGATGGCAAACAGTGCAGCATTGACTACGCCTGTAGTCTCGACATGAGCACGAAGTTGAATTCCTTCGCGTCCGAAGAACACGCCGCGTGCACCTACCTGAAGTTCGACATGCGCGGCGCTGATAAAGTTTGAAAATGAAACGTTATAGGTCAGCCGCTCACCTGGAAGGTAGATAGCCGGAGAAAAAGGGAGCGAAACTGAGTCACTTTTGCTCTGAGCGGAAGGGCCCACGATTGCGAGGACCATTAATATGAGGTTACAAACAACTGCCAGCTTCAAACTTTGCTTCACCCTTGCATCTTAATTTCAAAACGAGGCCAGAGCAATGTTGCAGCCGCTGACCACTTGTCCCAATTGTACACGCACGGATAGCTTGTCCGTTCCTCTTCCTGCTGGATGAAGGCGTCAACCCAGTCCTGGGTCAATCTCTTCCAGGACCTTCCCGGCCGATTCTACGGGGTCTTTAGCGCTGGTGATGGGGCGCCCTACAACAATGTAGTCCGCCCCGGCCCGGATCGCTTCAGCAGCAGTCATTACACGTTTCTGATCATCCAGAGCAGCTCCCGCTGAACGTACGCCAGGTGTCACGATTAGGAACCCCGGGATCACTACCGTGGACCTGACTGCTCCAATTTCACGGGGTGATGCGACGACGCCATCCATACCGCTGGCCTGGGCCAGCAGTGAAAGGCGGCGCACTTGCGACTCTGGTTCAGAGCCGATGCCTATCTCTGAAAGCACGGTCGCATCGGAACTCGTTAGAACTGTAACGGCAATTACTGATGGGTGTTTGAGGCCCTCTTTCGCGGCGACTTCTGAGACTGCGTCGGCCGCGCGTTGCATCATCTCCCGATCCGATCTCGCATGCACATTGAATATTGAAACACCCAACCGAGTCGCTGCGACAGAGGCGCACGCCACAGTATTCGGGATGTCGTGAAACTTAAGGTCCAGGAAGACTTCATTGCCAGAGCTAACGATCTCGCTCACAATCTTCGGACCGGCCTCGGTGAAGAGCTGAGATCCGACCTTAAACATTCCTACTATTCCTCGCAGGGAATCAACGAGTTCACGCGCCCGACGCTCGGTAGACACATCCAGCGCTACAATCAACCTGTCTTTCGCTACACGATTCATATTTGTGCGCACCTCAGCAAGGCACATCAAGTAGTCATTGAGCTAACTCTTTCGAGCGCGATCCAACAGCTTCATCAAGCATAGCGAAACCCTCGCGCGAGATAATCCGCGCCAGACCTTCGTTAATCTCTTGAGCTATTCTCGGACCCTGATAAATGAAACCGGTATAAAGCTGAATTAGACTCGCTCCAGCGCAGATCTTCTCCCAGGCATCTTCTGCAGTGAAGATCCCTCCGACACCGATAATAGGAATCAGACCCGAGGTCAGAGTGTAGAGTCTGGCAATCATCCTGGTTGAGCGTTCCCGAAGAGGCATGCCACTGAGACCTCCTTCCCCGCAGGCTGCGATTTCGTCTTTCGATGTTCTAAGGCCATCGCGTTGGGTGGTCGTGTTGGTGGCGATCAGGCCGGCCACGCCGGTTCTGTTGACGACGTCAACAATGAGTGTCAAGTCTTCTGGCTCCAGATCAGGGGCCAACTTTACAAGTAGTGGCTTTAACTGGGCCCGGGCGCTTTTCTCACTCAAAACCCGATTTCGCTTCTGCAGGGCTTGCAACAACGAGTCAAGCTGTTCGGCTCTTTGCAGATCTCGCAATCCGGGGGTGTTGGGGGAACTAACGTTCACGGCGATGTAATCCGCCACCGGATAGACGATTTCAAAACTCCGGAGGTAATCCTCCACTGCATTCTCGATGGGTGCAGTTTTGCTCTTGCCTATGCTGATCCCCAAAACACAATCGGGCCGGTGAGACTCTACCTGTTGCGCAAATGCAACGGCGCCCTTGTTGTTGAATCCAGCTCGATTTATTAGGGCTTTGTCCTGGGGAAGCCGGAACAGTCTTGGCCGTTGGTTGCCTGGTTGCGGCTCGTAGGTGACGGTGCCCGCCTCGATGAAACCGAATCCCAACGCCGCCAGAGCCTCGAGTGCGATACCATCCTTATCAAAGCCCGCGGCCAGGCCCACAGGATTGGGAAAACTCAAACCAAAGCGTCGCAGTTCTCCGAATGGCTCTTGCACGCGCCGGGAAGCAAATACTCGCTTGACGAGCCCGGGGGAGAAAGAAAGTGTATGAAGCGCCAGTTCGTGGGCGGTTTCCGGAGACAGGCGAAAGAGTAGCGGTCGCAACAGTGAGCGATAGAGCATTCAGGCTGTTTATCGCAGTTCGTTCTTCAACGTGGGAGACTAACAGAGCGTTTGATTACTGACAAGCGCTTTACAGAACCGCGAGCGGTAACGACCGATCCTTTCACTCAACCCGTTTCTTAATTCTCGCGCCCTCCAACCTGGTGCTAAACGGAGATTGAATTCAGCATCCGGTCGCTACCGCTCGCGGTTCCGTAATCGAGTTTGCCCCAGTACGAAGGGATCCCTTGTCTCTCTTCATTCTTCTTGTTAGTATCCGGTGAAATGGATTTCGTCGAGAAAGCGCGCATTATGGATGGCCCGCGGATCAATCGCGCGCTTGCCCGTTTGGCGTCGGAGATTGTCGAAGAGAATCATGGTGCCGGTGATCTCTACCTCGTGGGCATACGCCGCCGGGGAGTTCCGCTGGCGGAACGCATGGCGGATAAGATTGCGGACCTGGAAGGTGCCCGTCCACCAGTCGGTGTTCTCGACATCACACTGTACCGCGATGACCTTTCGACGGTAGGAGCCAAGCCCATAGTAAATCGCACAGAACTTCCCGGCGACATCGAAAGCCGGAACATAGTGCTGATAGACGATGTGCTTTATACCGGTCGCACCATTCGTGCTGCTCTTGATCAGCTAATCGATTATGGCCGGCCCCGCCGAGTTCAGTTGGCGGTATTGGTCGATCGTGGCAAAGAGCATCGGGAGCTGCCTATTCAGGCGGACTACATTGGCAAGCTTGTGCCCACGAAAAAGAGCGAGATTATTAAAGTGATGCTGCAGGATTTTGATGAGGAAGAAGGCGTCGCTATAGTTGAGCGCCCGTCCGCAGAAACGGGATGAGAAAAGCGGCCAGCGATGGCCGCTTTTTTACGTGGTCAGTGGTCAGTGGTCAGTGGTTCGCTTTTACACGATGAACCTTGCAACCAGGTTAAGTGACCGTTAACAACGACAACGGACCACTGACAACCGACTACTGACAACCGACTACTGACAACGGACCACTGACAACGGACCACTGACAACGGACCACTGACAACGGACAACTGACCACTGACAACGGACCACTGACAACTGACAACGGACCACTGACCACCTCGTGACTTTTGACCGCAAACACCTGTTGGGAATTCGTGAGCTGTCGGCAGAGGAAATCACCCATCTGCTCGACACGGCTGACACCTTTCGCGATGTCTCGCGCCGCGAAATAAAGAAAGTGCCGGCGCTTCGCGGTCGGACCGTTATTAATCTCTTCTTTGAAGCTTCCACCCGCACGCGAACTTCCTTTGAGATTGCTGCTAAGCGACTTTCTGCTGACGCGGTGAATATTGGCGTGTCGACCTCGAGTGTCTCCAAAGGGGAAACGCTTCTCGATACGGCCCGCAACCTCGAAGCCATGGCCCCCGATTGTATTGTGGTCCGGCATTCAATGGCGGGGGCGCCTCATCATCTGGCGCGAATGTGCAATGCGCCCATAGTCAATGCCGGCGACGGAGCTCATGAACATCCCACCCAGGCCTTACTGGATGCTTTGACGATTCGCGAACACAAGGGGCGCATTGCTGGGTTGAACATCGCGATAATTGGGGACATCCTTCATTCACGAGTAGCACGATCGAACGTCTTTCTCCTTACCAAGCTCGGGGCAAACGTCAGAGTCGCCGGGCCGGGCACTATGGTACCAGCGGAGTTTGCCGAACTCGTCGAGCACGGTTTGCGAGTTGAGCAGCGAATCGAGGATGCGATTGAAGGTGCCGATGTGGTGATGATTCTACGGATTCAACGTGAGCGCCAGGATGCGGCGTTCTTCCCTTCTATGCGTGAGTATGCGATTCACTATGGTCTTCACCCGAATCATCTCGAACGCGCCTCGCCGGAGGTAATCGTGATGCATCCAGGTCCGATTAACAGGGGCATCGAGATTTCGTCGGAGATAGCGGACGGCAGTCGCTCTTTGATTCTGGACCAGGTTACAAACGGAATTGCAGTACGCATGGCCGTACTTTATCTGTTGGCGCGCGGAAACCACACCGCCCAGGAAGAGCCAAGTGTGAAGCCGTCAGTGCCCGCAGGGAACGGGAAGAAAGTTCGGAAGGGAACCAAGGCATGAAGCTCCTGGTTGCGAATGGCTATGTAATCGATCCGTCGCAGGGGTTGAATTCCGGAAAGAACCTGCTGATCGAAGAGGGACGCGTTGCCGGGGTTCTGGATCGCGGCGAGCCGTTGCCGAAGGACGTTGAAGTGTTCGACGCGACGGGGCTCATGGTCGCGCCGGGTTTTATCGACCTGCACGTTCACCTGCGCGAGCCCGGGCAAGAATACAAAGAAACCATAGCGACCGGTGCTGCGGCGGCCGTTGCCGGCGGTTGGACTAGTATTTGCGCGATGCCAAATACTGATCCGGTGAATGATAGTCCCGCTGTAACTCGCTTTATTCTGGAACAAGGAGCGCGGGCCGGGCTGGCGAACGTGTTTCCTATAGGCGCTCTGACCAAGGGAAGTGACGGCAAAGAGCTCTCGGAAATGGGCGAGCTGAAAAATGCCGGCATTGTTGCCGTCTCGGATGACGGCCGATCAGTCCCCAACGCGGGAATGATGCGAAGGGCGATGGAGTATGCCCGCGGGTTTGACCTGACGGTAGTGGACCATTGCCAGGATCAGTCGCTGAGCGCTGGAGGCGTCATGCACGAGGGACGCTGGTCGCTGATCTTGGGTCTGCGGGGAATGCCCGCCACGGCAGAGGAAGTCGACGCTGTTCGCGATTGCGCCTTAGCAAGGCTTACCGGCGCCAGAGTGCATCTGGCCCACGTTTCGACCCGGGGCGCTCTGGAAGCAGTCCGCCGCGCAAAGGAACTGGGACTGCGAACGACCTGCGAGGTCGCACCTCATCACTGGGCGCTCACCGACGACGCGGTGGCAGATTACGATACCAACATGAAGATGAGTCCGCCCCTGCGTAGCAGGGACCACGTGGGCGCGTTGCTTGAAGGCTTAAGAGATGGAACGATCGATGCGATTGCCACCGATCACGCTCCTCATCATGCTGACGAGAAAGGCCTTGAGTTTGATCAAGCGCCGTTTGGGATCACCGGGCTTGAAACCGCCGTTGGCCTCGCGTTTGACCTTGTTCATCAAGGAGTAATTAGCCTGGAACGGTTGGTAGAGCTGTGTGCGACCAACCCAGCCCGGATTTTCACTCTGGAGGACCGCGGAACGCTGCGCAAAGACTCCTGGGGCGATATTACGATCCTCGATCCCGAGCACCAGTGGATGTATGACTCTTCCAAATCGAAATCGAAAAGCCGGAACACACCCTTTGATGGGCGAAGTTTCAAGGGTGCTGCAGTCGCGACGATTGTCGCCGGCCGCGTTGTCTATCTCCACCCGGATTTCGCGCGCATAACTGCTTCCAAACAATCTGAGTTTGCGGCGGGCGGTTAGTTCCACAATCTTCGTGGGATCGCTGTGATCTCTCAGCCAGGCAAACGATCCACACTAAATGACATTCAGAACAATGACAAAATGACAAAATGGAAAATGATCTAGTAACTGACTGGTGTCGGTTCTAGATCGCCTCGCGCAACAATTCAAGATCACAAAGAGAAAACCCGCCGCGCTCTCCCCTTCGCGACGGGTTTCTCCTTTTGGTCGCCTACTTACGTTATAACAGGGGCGACCGAAGTCATTGATTCTTTGGAAGCCCGCCCGCGCTCTCCCCTTCGCTTGCGGGCCTCCATTGCACCGACAACCGCGAGGGCTGCCGATCTTTTATAACTGACGAACGTTAGCAGCTGGCAACGAGAGGTTCTGATTCAGGACTAGGCCAAACTGCGTCCCTGACTTCACCACTGCCTCATGACCCTTGGAGAATAACGCGCCCGCGACGCCGAGTCCGGCACCCACTCCGGCACCGATACCTGCGCCCTTACCACCGCCGGCAATGGCCCCAATTAGCGCGCCCGTCGCTGCGCCACCACCGATGAATACGACATTGCGTTGGGTAGCCGACTTGCCCGACACCGCACCTTCGTTATCTGCGTTGACGTTATCGCTCGTAACATCTGTCAGGTCGGCATTGATGGCTCGCGTGATGCCCGTAGGTAGTCTCAATGACACAAAAGTAACTTCAATCGTGCCCGCTTTGCTTTGCCGTGACGCGCTCTTTACGTTTCTCACCTGGCCTACAATGGAGCTGCCCGCTGGTATCACTTCCAGGCCGCCGGCATAGACCGGATCGACAACGGTCGTCGTAAATTGATGGCCTACGCGAGCCGTTTCGGACGTTATGGTTTGATTCATTCGGACGCGAATCACTTGACCGCTGTTCAGTGTGTAGTAGGTCACCGGCGGTGGCTTCCTAACCACTACGCGTGTCGACCGGCGACGCGGCCGGCGGTTGGTCTGACCCAACGCAGGAACAACTGTTGAAGTCATCAACGCTACTAGAACCAGGAGTCCGATAGTGAAACGCGATACTGAGTTCTTAAACTGTGCCTTCATCGTCAATCCTCCGTGAGACGGCGCTGTCGATAACCTCTTTGCAAGCCGCACCGAACACTTTGGCAATGACCATGCCACATTCGCTCTCTTGCAGCAGGCAGGCTGAGAACCCCAGTCATTTCTTGATTTAGCGTCTTGCCGATCGACGCCACAATCGAATCACAAGAACTCGGATTGACGTGTGCGAATGCGTTGGTGAAATACCGCACGATATGGGATAGAAAAAAGGTTACCGACGGACTTGATAGAAAGGGAAGAGGAACCTAACGATCTAACGCGGTGCGGAGGTATGCGGCTTGCCGTTTCCCTTGTGGCAACGCTCCGCCTTGCCGGGGCGTTTATTATTGAATTTAAGGCTATGCCTCCGCTTGTGCTGACAAGGCACAGCCTCAACAAGAAAATAGAAAGCCTTCCGGTAAGGCTGAGCCTTACCGCACGGGAAGCGGCAGAGCCGCAAAGCTAACTCTTGCGCGTTTGGGCAGGTGATGGCACACTTGGCCCCACAATACTCGGACTCCCACAAGATGTTTTTGCGTTTCAGTTAGCGAAATTTATTCAGGACGACGACCAGCCAGCAAACACGATATGAAACGAATTCTGCTCGTGATCGTAGTAGTCGCACTCTACATACTGCATCAGGACTTTTGGTTTTGGTACACGCCATATTTTCGTGGCGCTATCCCTTTTGGCTTCATCCCCATCGGGCTCTTCTATCAAGCCTGCTTTTCTTTAGCCTGCGCATTGGTGATGTGGTTACTAGTGAAGTATGCCTGGCCCACTCAGCTGGAACGTGAGGTCGAAGAACGAGACCCCGAGGAGGATTCCGCGCATTGATTCCTGCAATAGTAGTCTTCATCTATCTCGCTACCGTCCTGTACATCGGCATCTTCGCTTTCCGTAAGGGGAAAGGAACTGAAAAGGCTGAGGACTATTTTCTGGCGAGTCGTTCGCTGGGGCCTTTCGTTTTCCTTTTCTCTCTCTTTGGAACGAACATGACGGCGTTCGCCATCCTCGGTTCGTCGGGCCATGCCTTTAACAACGGAATCGTCACCTTTGGCTTGATGGCTTCATCTTCCGGATTGGTTATTCCGCTCACTATTTTCCTGATCGGGACCCGCGTGTGGGCACTGGGTAAGAAGTATGGCTTCATGACGCCAGTGCAGATGTTTCGCGACCGCTGGGAGTGTGGCCACATCGGCACGCTGATATTTATCGTCCAGGCCGTGCTGCTCGTTCCTTACATCATCATCGGCATTATGGGTGGCGGCACGACCCTACACGCCATCAGCGGTGGTCTGGTTCCTTACTGGTTTGGCGGCGCCATTGTCGCGATGGTTGTGATGAGCTACGTCTTTTTTGGTGGCATGCGCGGCACCGCCTGGGTAAACACCTTTCAGACAATTCTCTTTTTGTGCTTCGGGGCTGTGGCGCTGGTTGTCATCGGGGTGGGAATGGGGGGCTTTCGCAGCGCTGCGCAGGCCTTGCAGTCTTCTCCGGCTTCGGCGTGGCTGCTTACGCGAGAACGCATATCGCCACGGTATTTCTTTAGCTACACCTTCATTCCGCTTTCCGCAATCGCATTCCCGCACATCTTGATTTTCTGTTTGACTGCCCGCAAGATGGCCCAGTTTAAGAAGACCGTGATCTTCTACCCGCTCTGTATCATGGCGATCTGGCTACCGTGTGTGTTTTTGGGTGTGATGGCGAACCGTGTTGCTGATGTCCCAGAGATACGTGCGAAGCAGGAAGCGCGGCGAGTGCTCGCAACGCAGGGCAGAACAATGGCGCCGGAAGCGCGTGACGACTTGCGGGAAAAGGCCGCTGGCGATGATGTCATCCTGCTTCTGCTCAAACGTTACGCTCCGTTCTGGCTAGCGGGCCTGCTTGGCGCCGGTATCATGGCAGCCGTGATGGCCAGTGATTCACAAATTCTTGCGCTCTCGACGATGTTTACTGAAGACGTCTTTGCCTTTTACGGGGGTAAGAGGCGGTTTGGTGAGGCTGTGCAGGTTCAGACTGGCCGCATCTTCATCGTGATCATTACGTTGTTTGCGTATGCGGTTGCTTTGCGCGCGCCGGAGACAATCTTTGAGCTGGCCATCCAATATGCCTTCTCCGGCTTTGCCGCGCTTTCGCCGCTGCTTATCGCCGCTCTTTTCTGGAAGGGGAGTACGAAGTGGGGGGCTCTGGCAGTAACGGTCTGGACTGCGCTGGCAGTGATTGCGGTTGCTATCTTCCAACACTCCTTCCCTGCGCCCGCGCCTGGACCTCCAACAATCTTCTGGTCGTTGGGAGGCACTGAGGTTGTTTCACGAACTCCCGGAGGCACGGCAGTTTTTGGTTTCATGCCGGTTGTGCCGATGGTGCTGGTGTCCGCGCTGCTGATGATTGTGATCTCTAAAATCACTCCCAAACCGAAAGGGACGACGCTGGCGAAGTATTTCCCAACTGCGGACGTAACTTGAGTGTCGCACGCGAAACAACCGATCCACGAAAGACACTAACCAATACGAATGTTGTTAAAGCCGTTTCGTGTGATTTAGTGAAACGTTTTTATTGCTTCTTATGACACAGCGATGAAAAAAATAATCCTGGCGCTAGTCGCTCTTACCTGCATCTCTTCTGATATCTATAGTCAAACATCTGCGCGAAAGGGCGGCTCTGCCAGGAGCCAGAAGAGCACTTCTCCCGTACGCCGCACTGTCTACATTGGCACACCGCCTCAAAGCCCGGTCTTTTCCCCGGCGATCGTAGCTGGCGACCTGGTCTTCACTTCGGGACAGATCGGCATCGATTCGAAGACGAGTCAGCTGGTCGAGGGTGGGTTCGAAGCGCAAGCTGAACAGGTGTTGCTCAACCTAGCGGCGGTGCTCGAAGCTGCCGGAAGCGACATGTCGCAAGTGTTAAAGACGACCGTGTTTCTCGCCGACATGGAGAACTACAACAAGATGAATGAGATTTATCGCCGCCACTTCAAAGAGGATCCACCGGCGCGGTCAACCGTTCAGGTGGCGCGCCTGCCACGCAATGCTCTGATCGAGATTGAAGCTGTTGCTCTCGTGAAGAAGTAATCCACACCGGACGGATTGCGGTAGCCAATCCCAGCTTCACCCGACACGAACAGGAGTCGCTCAACACAGAACCATTTGCGGTAGCCAATGGATCCTCGCACTCAACGCCCGCAGAAGCCGAACAACTGCATTCTTCTTCAAGGATCTGGCCGTACTGAGAGCCAATCCATTGGCTACCGCAGTTGTGTTGAGTGGTGATGGCGTTGAAGCAATGATAATGAAAAATGCCCAGCTTCACATCAGCTGAAGCCAGGCATTCTCCACGTCGAGACGACAGAGACTATGGAGTAGCGCCTCTCATCGTTTCATCACGTTTCGCCTTAAACTCCGAGCCGGCTTTCCATTCAGGATACCTCTCACCCTGAGCCACCCGATAACCGATGGTGGTAAGAAGTTGCGCGTCCTCAACCGCGCCCGCCAGATCCCAGTCAGGTTTTATCTCATCCGAAACCTTGTGGTAGTCCTTCTCAGTGTACTCATCGCGCTTTTGCTTGCTGTAGTTTGCGTCTTTACCTATGTAGTCGGTGCCCGAATCAGTGTAGAGCGCGGGAACGCCTACCTTGGCGAATTCAAAGTGATCCGAGCGATAGTAAAAACCCTTCTCAGGTTCAGCATCCGGATTCACAATACGATTCTGAGCGGCCGCGGTTTCGCGGAGCAAGTCGATGAGCGTCGAGTTATCGTCACCGACCATTGTGATATCTTTGGTTCGACCCCATTGATTGACGCCATCCATGTTGATATTGGCGAGTGTTTTGTTCAGCGGATAGAGCGGATTTGTGGCGTAGTACTTCGCACCGAGCAAACCCTTTTCCTCGGCTGTCACTGCCAGGAATAGGACGGAGCGCTTGGGCGGCGTTGCGAGTTTGGTAAAGGCTTTGGCGATTTCCAGGAGAGTGGCGGTGCCGGATGCGTTGTCGAGCGCTCCGTTATAGATTTGATCCCCTTGCAGCTTAGGGTCGCGTCCCAGGTGGTCCCAATGCGCCGAGTAGATCACATACTCGTTTTTCAGCGTCGCATCGGAGCCTTCGACTCTAGCGACGACATTGTTAGAGTTGATCTCACGCAGAGTGTTTTTTAGATCGAAGTTAGCCTTGGCATTGAGTGTCACCGGTTTGAAATCTTTGGAGACTGCAGCCTTCTTGAGCGCATCAAAATCCTGCCCGCCGGCGGTGAAGAGTTCTTTGGCGCGGTCCGTTGTAATCCATGATTCGATAGCCGGCCGACCCATATTCTTGTCCGGCCGCTGAATGTCGAAATTCTCGCGCGACCAGCTCCCCGAAACCACTTCATAGGGGTAGCCCGCGGGTCCGGTTTCGTGAATGATAATGGCGGCTGCAGCCCCCTTCTCGGCAGCAATCTCATATTTGTAGGTCCAGCGACCGTAGTAAGTCATCGCCTTGCCTTTAAACAGCTTCTCATCAAGCTTCGAGGGATCTGTCGGATCAGGCACAGCCGGATCGTTTATCAACATGACAATGGTCTTGCCGCGAACATCCACGCCCTTGTAATCGTCCCAACCGTATTCGGGCGCAACTACGCCATAGCCGACGAAAACGATATCGGAATTCTCAACCTTCGACTCGGGCACAAATCGACGCGAGATAGCGACGTAGTCTTGTGGGAAATTCAAATTGATCGTTTTTGCACCTGCCGTAAACGATGCAGTGGGTTGCGCGGTGAAGCCCGCCAGCGGAACTTTCTGTACGTAAGTACCGTCAGGGTTCCCAGGCTTGAGTCCGAGCTTCTGAAATTGTTCGGTCAAGTATTTTACCGAGAGCTCTTCGCCCTTAGTGCCTGGGCCGCGACCTTCATACTCGTCTGAAGAGAGCACTTTCGTGTGTTGCAGGATGTCATTGGCGCTGATCGAATCGAGCGCGGGCTTTAGTTCAGCGGGAATCCCCGCACTCGCAGGCGTGGTTGTGTTTGCAGGTTGATTAGTTGTGGGAGCTTGCATGCACGCAATTGCCAGCATTAGCCAGCCGGCCAGCAGACCGAAAGACAGAACGCGTTTCTTCATAACTTTGACTTGCCTCGTGCTTAATTGGATTTGAACAGAAAGTTTCTAAGCCGAAAGAAGGTGACAAGTCAAACGCGGAGAGGTCATTTCCTGGAAGATTGAGTCGTAGATCGGGCTCGGATTACAAAACGCGCCGATGCTGCTAACTACGCACTTTCACGCAAAGACTCGAAGGCGCAAAGACGCAAGGTCGAGTTTCGCTTTGTTCCATCTTGGCACCCTTGCGTCTTGGCGTGGAAATTCTAAGGCTGCGGGTGCGCTATAAAGAACTTAACGATTTCCGCTGATGCCCATGACGGATAGACATGACCACCAGGATGAATAAATGTCTTGACTGGCGTTTGGGTCGTTGACGGATACAGAGTGCAGTACTGGCCGCAGGGCTGGCCAGGGCCGGTTGCGTTGTCAGCCTGACGAGCGGTTTCAATCGTTTGCTTCTGGGCTCTGAAGGGATTAATCGGATCGGCCAGACCTGCAATAGCCACCAGCGCCCGCGGCAACGTCAACTGCTCCGACGGGGCCAGCCGGCCTGCACATTCGCCCACAGCCGCTAGGCTCTGGCCGCGCTCAGCCCAAAGCAGAAGGCTGAAAGCTGCTCCGTTCGAGAAGCCGGCAGCGTAGACTCTAGTGTCGTCCACGAGATACTTCTGTCGCATCGTTGTCAGCATGGCGTCGAAGAAATTGAGATCCTTATCTCCGATGTTCGCCTGGTTTGCTTCAACCTGCCATCCGGAACGGTTTCCCTGAGGATCGACTGCGCTCGGCCGGTTCACGCCTTGCGGATAAACGACGATCGCTTCCCTCCATAGCGTATGGATGTTCATCCGTTGCGCTATGCCGTTCATGTTGCCACCGTGACCATGAAATGCGAACACCAGCGGGCTCTTCACGTGTCCGATTGTGGGCGCCGGGGCAAAGACCAAAGCCGCGCGATTCTCTCCGTCAACGGTCCACCTCATCGTGATTCCCTGCGCAGATGCCGCGGGCACCGTTCCGAGTGCAATGGCCAGGATACCGATTGCGATCATCAAACGAACTCTCATTTGTTCCATCTCCTTTGCTTTCTAATTCAACAACCGGGCGCAGGTGTTTCAAAGCACTGATCGAAAGGTCTGCGACCTTCATGATGATCTGATGCGTGACGGCGTGGGTAGGCCGCGAGGATTCCTGGCCGTGTGATTCTCCTCCTTTTCACGGGCTCGAAGGTAAGAACCATCATTATGTACCAAGCTAACCGCGAAGCGCAGCAATCTTAGCTTCGCTTCGCAGTTAGGGGCGCGCTTCTTTCCTTCGTTTCCAATCTGCGCCTGGCAGGCGTGAGTAGTTAAATCCAAAACTAATCCACTCCATACAGCTTGAGGAAAGCCAGCACGGACGGGCCCCAACGTTCCGGGTCGCTGATGAATCCCACGTGAGCACTCTGGTAATCAACGTCCCCGTTTGCGAGCAAGAACTTCTTGTAAGGGAAGATGGAAGCCATAAACCTGTGACCGTGCGTTGGGTCGTCGCTCCCGTACGCATGCGCGTAGGCGAGGTCGATGGTCGAGCGCGTGTCGTAGTCCCACCTCGCCTGAAGGTAGAACGCCGGATGCTTGGCGTTTTTCGCCGCCGTTAGTAGCGCCCCAAGGAGGGTCCTCCGGGCCTGACTGAGTTCCCAATCCCCAGCCGCGTAAGCGAAATTGACCTGCCCCCAACCTTGCGCCGCGGCGGCGAAAGCGAGTGCCGCCCTCTGCCCGTGGTCTTTGCGGTTGAAGAAGACTGTCACTGACCCGCCATAAGAATTTCCGCCCACGCCGAAGATGTGTTCCCCGTCCCGATCCTTTTTCATGCGGTCGGTTAGCTTCAGATAGTTCAGCGCATATACGACCTCCTGGTCGGATTGCAGTCGCAGGAGTTCAGCACGATAGCATGCCGTCGTCGTGCAAGTAGTGTCATGGTGGGATGGGTTGTTACCGAAGTCTGCCACCAGGTCCTCGACGTAGACACCGCTTGACTGATGGTTCGGGGGGTCGCCTTGCCCA
>Ga0193717_1001394_pt1 | contig 14830 bp, 11 predicted proteins | sample U2c2metaG_FD_145900 | JGI IMG/M metagenome (GOLD analysis project Ga0193717, IMG submission 145900) | Soil microbial communities from a riparian zone of the East river system, Colorado, United States - U2c2 | ecosystem: Environmental > Terrestrial > Soil > Riparian zone | place: USA: East River... | reverse complement strand
CGATGTCAAACAGATGATCGACAAAGTCGTCGCCAAGTTCGGCGGCATCGATATTCTGGTCAACAATGCGGCGCTGACCGACCATGCGAATATTTTTGACAGCACCGAGGAAGAGTTCGATAAAGTCATCGCCGTCAGTCTCAAAGGACCGTATCTGGTAACTAAGTACGTTGCCGAACAGATGCGCAAACAAGGGCGCGGCGGTAAGATTCTGAATTTCGGCTCGACTTCCGGCATGATCGGGCGCTTCGATGGTATCGCTTACGCCGCAGCCAAAGCCGGCGTGATCAATATGACTCGCGCCATGGCCGTGCAACTGGCCGAGTACAAGATCCGAGTCAACTGCGTCGTGCCGAACCGTTCCGGTTCGCCGGTTGGTTTTGACGATGACGTAGCCGGCAACCGGACCTTTGAAAATCTCGCGGGGCGCTTGGGAACCGCGGAGGATCAGGCTAAAGCGGCGTTATTTCTGGTCAGCGACGATTCGGCTTTTATTTACGGGCATCCGCTGGTCGTGGATGGCGGTGTGATGGCGACGGCGAATTTTCCTCGGGAGCAGTTTAAAAAATAGCCAAAAGAATAGGTTCAAACGTTCAAATCGTTTAGATGGGATGTGCGACCGATGCGGAAATTAGTCGTCGCGTTTATCTTGGCAATAACAGGATTCGTGCATTGTGCTGCCGGGCATGCGGCTGTGACGGCGCGCAAAGTCGTCATCGGCCACGCGGCGTTGAATGCTCGGGTGGCGCCGCTTTGGGTCGCCGAGGATCACGGCTTTTTCACCAAGTACGGCGTAAACGCCAGTTCGATTTTTATCCGCCAAGCACCGGTGCTGGTGGCCGCGCTGACCGCGGGTGACGTCTTGGCGGCGTATACCGGCGGCACCACGGTTCTCACCGCGGTGGCCGGCGGCGCCGATCTCAAGATCATTGCGACCCTGACCAACCGGTTGGGTTACGATGTCGTCGCCGCGCCGAGCATTAAAACCGCCAATGATCTGCGCGGCAAAAAAGTCGGTGTGCAAACTCTCGCCGGCACGGTGTGGATGGGTGCTATGCTCGGGCTCGAACATCTGGGGCTCGATCCGCAACGCGACAAGATTACTTTTTTGGTCATCGGCGATCAGACGGTGGCGACCCAGGCGCTGGAGGCAGGGCAGATCGACATGACCGTGCTCGACGGCGTGTTCAGCCGCAGGCTACGCCAACGTGGTTTCAACGTTCTCGCCGAGTTGGCGAAAGCCAACATTCCATTCTCATCCCAAGGTCTGGTCGCGCGCGGCAGCACGCTACAGGAGCAGCGCGAGACCATCGAAGGCATCATGAAAGGCTTGCTCGAAGGCATCGCCTTTTGTCTGGCGCCGAGGAACAAGCCGGCAGTCATCGCCACGATCATGAAACGGCTCAAGCTGAACGACCCGGCGTCGGCGGAGGAAGGCTATCTCGACGTGATCAACGGCGTGGAGCGCAGGCCGCTGCCCGGCGTCGAGGGCCTGCGCAACATTCAACGCCTGATGAAGTTGCGCAACCCGAACATTGAAAAAATGAAGATGGAAGAGCTGATCGACGACCGGATCCTCAGGCACCTCGACGAGAGCGGTTTCATCGACGTATTGGCCAAGACCTATCCGGGAAAGTAAGTCCGCGATGCACCGATGCGCCGTTCGATTTTGCTCATCATCTTACGATACTTCGGTCCGTCGACCGCGTTGAAGCGGCGACGGATGTGCGTTAACTCGTCTCTTTTTTCAGCCAATCGACGATGGTGGGAAAAATGCTGCGGCGTTTGACCCATGTGGCCGCCGGGGAAAACCCGCGCCGATTTCGGCGCGCCGTGCTCCAACAAAAGATACAGATCGGCGATCGGCGTCTGTAGATCCTCTTTGCCGTTGACGAGCAGCATCGGACAGGACGGTTGATCGAGCCAGCCCTGGTCTTGCAACGACATCTCGGCCCAGGGCTTGGATAACTCCTCGATGCTAGCCACGCCGAAGAGCCGGCAGCGGGCGATGTCGTGGTCCATCAAATAGCTCGCAGCGTTGGTCGACTCGCGCAGCCAATCCTCCTGGAAAAAATAATGAATGCCGCCGCCCCAGACGACTGCCGCGCGCAAGCGGCTCGCTTCCACGTGGGCCATCTTGGCGGCCCAGTAACCGCCGAAGCTGCGGCCCATGATCGCGATGCGCTTGGGATCGACACGCGGCGCGTCTCCAGATAATCGATCGCCCGCTAAAAAGCGCAGCGCCGCTCGGCGACGCTTTGATCGGGCATTCGCCGACCCCGGGCATGTCGACGGCGCAGGATGCCAGGCCGGCCCGCTGGAGACCTTCGTCATATTCGTAGCTTTCCGCTTTGAACGAGTCGATTCCGCCAAAATTGATCACGATCGCGTGCGGCTTGCCGTCTTTGGGGACGCGCGCATAAATGGGAATTTTGCCGATTTGGGAGGCGATTTCGACGCGCTCGAGCGGCGGCGAAAAATAGCGGCCAGCCTTCTCGTACAATTGAAGGCTTTTGTGAAAACATTCCAGCTTGCCTGGAGTGTGGGGTGTCGGGTAGCGACCGGTGGCATAGTAAGCATAGGCTTGTAGATAGGCCTGGCGCGCTTCGTCGAACTTTCCGGTTTTTTCGAGTTCATCGCCTTGATCTTCGTACGGTTTTGCGACGCGCGACCATTCTTGCGCCCAAAGCTCGGGATCTTTGCTGGTCAAACCCGCCAACACCGATTCGATGTCTTCGCGCTTGGCGTGACGAAAGGTGTTGCGCTTGCCCGTACGCGCGCGGACCATGGCTTTGATTTCATCGAGAGTTTTTATCCGGCCCATTGAAACCTCCTTTTAGTTGCTCGAGATGTTCCAATCGTTCAATGCCAGGAGCTTGCGGTTTCGTCTACTCCAGCCTGCTCGGAACTTCAATCTAAAACTCGTCGGTGGCCTCTCTTTGATTGGGCATTCGCGGTAGCTGCAGCGTCGGCACTCCCATCTTATTGGCAGTGCGAGGATTTAATGCTATTGGAGATTAGCTGCAGACCATTGCGACTCTGCGGAAGGTGATTGGAATGGTGCAAGTCGAAGCGCTAAGGACCATTCCCGACCGTCGCTAAAACATGGCTGATTTACTTCAGGTCAAAGATCTTGAAACCTCTTTTTTCACCCCGGAAGGACAAGTTCGCGCCATCGATGGCGTGAGCTTTGAAATCGGCGAGGGTAAAACCCTCGGACTGGTCGGCGAATCAGGCTGCGGCAAAAGCGTCACTTCGCTGTCGATCATGCGTCTCGTGCCGTCGCCGCCGGGAAAAATCGTCGGTGGCGAAATTCTCTATCGTGGGCGCGATCTCTTAAGGCTCAAAAATGAAGAGATGCGCAAGATCCGCGGCAATGAGATCTCGATGATCTTTCAGGAGCCCATGACATCGCTCAACCCGGTGTTTACCGTCGGCAACCAAATCGGCGAAGCGATCAGTTTACACCAGGGGCTCGGCAAACGAGAAACTCGCGCGAAGACCATCGAGATGCTCCGTCTGGTCAAAATCGCCGACCCGACATCGCGCGTCGATGCCTACCCACATCAGTTAAGCGGGGGCATGCGCCAGCGCGTCATGATCGCCATGGCGTTGTCTTGCAATCCCAGCCTATTGATTGCCGACGAGCCGACAACGGCGCTCGACGTAACGATCCAAGCGCAAATTCTCGAACTGATGAAAGAGCTGCAGCAACGACTCGGCATGGCGCTTTTGCTGATTACCCATGACCTCGGCGTCGTCGCCGAGCAGGCCGACGACGTCGCAATCATGTACGCCGGCAAGATTGTCGAGCGCTCTAATACACGGGCGATTTTCAATCAGCCGTTTCATCCCTATACGGTCGGCTTGCTCAATTCGCTGCCGAGCATTGGCGGCGCCAAGAAGAAGCGGCTGGACGCGATCCCGGGCGTGGTGCCGAACCCCCTTAAGTTGCCGAGCGGTTGCCGTTTTCGCGATCGTTGTCCCAGAGCGGCGGATACCTGTGCGCAAATCGAGCCGCAATTGCTCGAAAAGGCGCCCGGGCACACGGTCGCGTGCCATTTTCCCCATACGGAGACGCGGGAGATTACGCGATTAGAAGCTTGAGGCGCGCGGAGGCCGAGCGTCAGCCCTAAGGGCGCCGCCTAGGATAATTCACTTGATATGAGCTTGTTGGAAATTCGCGACTTAAAGAAGCACTTCCCCGTTGGCGACGGCTTATTTTCGCGCGGCAAAGGCGCGGTCAAAGCTGTCGACGGGGTTACTCTGTCGGTCAATGAGGGCGAGACGCTCGGCTTGGTCGGCGAATCGGGCTGCGGCAAATCGACTCTCGGGCGGGCGATTCTTCGCTTGATCGAACCCACCGGCGGCGAAGTGATTTTCGAAGGCAAGAACCTCTTGGCGGTCTCCCAGCGCGAGCTGCGCGACATGCGCCGCGAGATGCAAATTATTTTTCAGGATCCTTACGCCTCGCTCAATCCCCGCATGCGCGTCGGCGATATCGTCGGCGAGGGGCTGGAGATCCACAAGCTCGCCAAAGGCAAAGCCAAGCGCGAACGAGTGATGGAGTTGCTCCATCAGGTCGGTTTGCGTGAAGATCATTATGACCGTTATCCGCATGAATTCAGCGGCGGCCAGCGCCAGCGCATCGGCATCGCCCGCGCGCTGGCGGTCAAACCGAAGTTTATCGTCTGCGACGAGCCGGTGTCATCGCTCGACGTTTCGATCCAGGCCCAGATCATCAATCTCTTGCAGGAATTGCAGGAGCAGATGCACTTGACCTATCTGTTTATTTCCCACGATTTGCGCGTCGTCGAACATATCAGTCATCGAGTCGCGATCATGTATCTCGGCAAAATCGTCGAGATCGCCAAGAGTGACACGATCTACCGGGACGCCAAACATCCGTATACGCGCGCCTTGCTCTCCGCCGTGCCGATTCCCGATATGGGCCGCAAGAAGGAGCGAGTGGTGCTCGAAGGCGACGTGCCCAGTCCAGTGAATCCGCCGCCGGGCTGCGCTTTTCACCCGCGTTGTTCCTACCGGGAAAGTGTATGCAGCGAAATCGAGCCGCTCCTGGAATTCGGCGCTGATGGCCATGGCGTATCTTGCCATGTTTTTGGCCCTGGACGAGAGACTCGCGCGAGCTGAACGGGGTTTTGCATTCGATTCGATCTGTACTAATATTGTTGCCAAAGCAATTATCACTCGATCTCGAAGAGCGAGAGCTAGAGAGGATTTCACGGGTTGAAATCGAAGATTCGGATGATAGAGTAGACGACAGCTAATACAGCGCGATAATGGATTTGATTGAAGGCCTCTCGGAAGCGATTCCGAGGGGTTTTTATTTTATCTAGGAGTTGAAAAGCTATGGCAGACGCAAGCGTGCCAATGACCAGCAAAGGCCACCAGTTCCTAGTCGAAGAACTGAAGCGTTTGAAGACCGTCGAACGGCCCAAAAATATCCGGGATATCGAAGAGGCCCGCGACCATGGTGATCTTTCCGAGAACGCGGAGTTTCATGCTGCGAAAGATCGTCAATCACTACTCGACGTGCAGATCCGCGAAATTGAAGACAAGCTTGCGCGCTCCCAGATTATCGAAGTGGGAAAACTTTCAGGTGATAAGGTGGTCTTCGGCGCCACTGTGTCCCTCGCTGATGGTGAAACCGGCGACAAGGTGGTATACCAAATCGTCGGCGATCATGAGGCTGAGCCGAAGAACGGCAAGATTTCTATTAGTTCTCCTATCGCCCGTGCGTTGATCGGCAAAAGCGAGGGAGACGAAGTGGAGGTCCGCACCCCGACGGGCGTTCGTACGTTTGATATTCTCAGCGTGGACTATATCGAATAGAGTGCCGCGATTGGTGGGGCGGGTTTTTCTGGAAAGGCGCCATGTCCTTTTCAGCCGCAAAGGCTGCTCCAGAATCGAGTTCAACGCGGCTTAATCTACGCTGCAGCCGGCCTCGACATTGCTATCCCAGACGGTTCTTCATTCGAATCGCGCGCCAGTTTCTATTTCTATCACTTTTGGTTCTGCTAGTTTCTGCCCCGGCGAGCGCGGCGATTTCGATCGATCCACGGGTCGGTTTTCACGGGGTGTTTCAACTTGGCCGGCCCTTTCCGCTGGAAATCGACCTGAGCAATAATGGTCGCCCCGCCGAAGGAACGCTTGATGTTCAGGTTTGGAAAGGCGGCGCAACCAAAGGCGGCGCACCCTACCCGGTCAAATATCGCCGCGAGCTGTTTCTCGCCGCGCAATCGCGCAAGACCATTCAATTTACTGTCGATCCCGACTTCATCAGCCGGCCGCTGAAGATTACTTTTTCCGGAGCTGACACCCAGGCGGCGCGGGAGGTCGATCTGCGCCGCCATTTTTCACCGGTGGCGGTGCTGTTGCTGATCAGCGAGAATAGCGCGTTGCCATCTCTATCCTTGGATCCGTCTCTGCAGAATCGCTTGGTGTCGATCGCTTTGGGCGAGCTGGCAGCGGACCCGCGCGCCTTGCTCGGGGTATCGCACTTGATCATTTACGATCAGTCTTTGCGTGATCTTTCGCGGGCGCAGCTCTCGGCCATCGACACTTGGTTGAGCGCCGGCGGCAAACTGGTCGTTCTTGGCAGCGTGAACTATGCGCTTTATCAAGAGCCGGCGCTCGGACGTTTTTTGCCGGTGCGGGTTACCGGCGCTCGGCGCATAACATTCACTCCGCGCGTTGAAAAAAATGCTCCGCCGGTCAACATTCGGGACGCCTGGGTCCAGCAATCAACGGTGACCCAAGGCGAAGCGTTGCTCGAAGCCGACGGTATTCCGCTGATTGTCGAAGCCAAGCGGGGGCGCGGCGCCATACTGTATCTCGCGCTCGATATCGGCCGGCCGCCGTTGTCGCAGTGGAACGGGCTTCCTAAATTTGTCCAAAATCTGCTGGCGCCGCGTCTCCTCGACGAGGCAACACCGCGCAGCGAATGGAATGAGTCGGTATTTTCCCAGCTGATTACGAGCCCGTCGTTTATCGCGACCTATATTCCCTCGGGCTCGTTGTTCGTCGCCATGATCACCTATCTGGCCGGCATCGGCGTGATCGCCTGGCTGTGGCAACGCAACCGATGGCCAGCGCGCCATCTGCTCGGGACATTTTTAGCCTTTGTTGTACTCGCGACGGTCGCCGGTTATGTCCAATTCAGCCGCGGCGGCAATATTCCCGATGGGGTATTGCTGTCGTCAACGGTGCTCGAAAGCAGCGCCGACGGCTTTGTCGATGCTCAGGCTAATGTAGCCTTGTTCTCGACCCAGGTACGCGACTATAACTTACAGCTGGAACGCGGCTGGATGGATCTCACGCCGGTATCAAACCGGCCGAAAGAAACTGTGGAAGCCGCGGTGGTGCGCCAGGACGGCGGCGGCGTGAGCCGATTCCAATTACCGCTGCGTGAATGGGATTATCGGCTGTTTCGTTTGCGCTTTGTCGACCGCTTCCCAATGCGCGCGGAGTTCGAAGTGCAAGGCGATCAGTTGCTGATGAAAGTTGAAAACCGCAGCGCCAAGGATCTCATCGACTGCTGGCTGCTCCTACCGGGACAGCGCTTCTCGCTGGGGCAGATTTCGCGCGGCGACAAATGGACGAAGACTTTTCCATTGAGCGACCCTAAATCGCTCAGCGAGGCCGGCACCGTGCGCGCCGACAACGTTAGCTTTCGCGAAGTTACTTTTCCCGAAAAGACCCGCGATATTCTGTTTCATTCATCGTTTTTCTCGCGCGAACAGGATTCCATCTGGGCGAACGGAACCGGGGTATTTTTTGGCTGGGTAAAAGATCCTGAGCCGCGGCTGCACACCGACGACGCCAATATTCAATTGCAAGATTATACGCTTTATCGCAAGCTAATTCCGTTGGCGCGGGGTGACGACGAATGAGAGCTAATCCGGTTTGGCGCGAAGGCGTGGAGATTTATGTCGCAGAGGGGCACGGCTTCGCCGTGTTCTTTTACTTGCTGATCATTCTCGTCCCGGTGGAATTTCTCTCGTTGTATTTGCCGTCGCTCGACGCTCAGATGTGGAGCGGGTCGGCCAGTCTTTTCAAAGTCTCCGCGGTTACGGCTTTGATGTTGATCGTCTATTTTGCGCTGCGCGTTGCCAACCAGGAATTTGCCCCGTGGCGCTTCAAGACGCTCAAGTATTGGTTGCGCGATCAGGGTGCTACGCCGGCATCGGTGGTTCAAGGCCATCTGGCTTTTTTGCTGACCCATTGCGTTTTCTCGTTGCTTTTGTGTGCGCCGTTGCTGGTCTGGGCCGGGGCGATCTCGCGCACGCCCCTCGGCCGCGTTGCTTCGACACTCGGACTTTTGCTGTTCTACGCCGTGAGTTACGGCGTCTGGGGGCTGGCTGCGCTGGTGCTCTGGGAGCGCCGCGTGGAAAGCCGTCAGGTTTTCATTCGATGCTTTTTTGTCGCGCTAGTCTTGCTCACCGCGTTGTTCTACTTGCCGCTTAATCCGGTCGCTTACCTGCTGGCATTTCTCGGTCGGCAGGAACTCGCGCCGCTGGCGTTTCTGGGCTGGCAATGGCCGGCGTCGCTGGTTCACTTTGCTTTTCATCTCCTGCTTGGCGGCACCGGTCTGGCCGTGCATCGCTGGGCGCTCCGTCGGGAGCTTTGGCAGTGACTCCCGAAGGCGCAAACCTAAAGCGCAAGTTTGCCGAGCTGCTCGGCTGGGAACGGCGCAAGCGGCGCGAGCAAATTTGCTTGATCGTTGCTTGCTGCGCTCTCGGCACGGCACCTTTGCTGTTCCCGCTGCATAGGTACTTTATGAACTCCTGGCTGCGTTGGTTGGTTCCGCTGGCGTTATGTGCCTTGTTTGCGCCCGTCTGGTTTGTTAGACGGCGCTGGCGCCCGCTCGATACTACCCGTGTCATCACCGGTCTGGATAAGGCGCTTCGCCTCGATGAGCGCGCCATCACGGCCTGGGAATTGATTACCCGTGATCGAACCGGCAGTGCGGCGCAATGGGTTCTGCATCAAGCCGAAGCCAAGTTACGCGCCGCGGCGCCGCGCGCGCTGTTTCCTCGGCGCGGGAGTTGGGGTGGCTATCTCATCCTGCCGCTGTTGATGCTCTGGTTCGCGCTTCTATGGTTCGACGTCGATCATAAATTATTCGCCCCCGGCATTGCCGCGCCGCTATCCTTGGCGCACCGCCTGCGCCAGTTCGCCCGCGAATTGACCGACAAGGCTCAAGGCGAAGGGCTGCGGGAGAGCCTGAAGCTCGGTCAAGAGCTGCAACAGATCGCCGAAAAAAACCTTGCGGCGAAAGCCGATGAGCAACAGCTCAAAAAAGACTTGGCCGGTACGGCGAAGAAGCTGGACGCGCTCGGCAAGAGCGGCGCCGATAAACAAAATTTCGCCGGCACCGAGAGTCAGCAAAGCTTGAAAGACCTCAAAGCCGAACTGGAGGCAGCCAAGGACCTGCAGAACTTTTCGGAGGGCGATAAGGCAGGCGAGGATCGCGCCCAGCAATGGCTCGAACGCTTGGCTGCTTTGCCGCAGCTCCATCGTCAACTCGAGAATGACGCAGCGAAAGGCCAGTCCTTGGGGCAAAATCAATTGAAAGAGTTTCTCAGCAACTTGGATCGCCAAGTCACCAACGAGCTCGACCGCCGCGCCGTGCTCGATGCCCAAAAGTTTCTCGAGCAAATGATGCAACCGGGCCAGCGCGAGCAAGGCGAAGCGAATCTGCGCGGGCCGGGTCGAGAGAGTGACGATGAGCCGGAGTCGGGTGAAAAAAGTCGCACCCAAAGCAACCGCCCGGGCACCGAGCCGGGTCAAAAAGATGAGACCGCATCCATGTTGCCGCCTTTTCGCGGCGGCGCGGAAACCCAAGTCAAGGGCCAGCTCGGCGCCGGCGACAGCAGCAGCATCGTCTTCAAAGGCAAGCCGACACCCGGCAAAAGCGAGCTTTCGCAGCAGCAAGTGGTCGCCTCCTATCGCCGCCAAGCCGAGCAGGAGCTCAATTCCGAACGCGTCCCGGAAGCGCTCAAAGAGACGATTAAGAATTACTTCTTGTCGCTGGGGGAGGGGAAGAAGTGAGGGAACGAAATCGATTGGAGTATTGGAGTACTGGAGTACTGGAGTGTTGGTTTCGAATACCCAATACTCCAATACTCCATCACTCCGATTCAGCTTTGAGGAGAACCTAGTCTATGGAAGCCGTGAACGAGATTGAACTCCGCATCGAGCACGCGCAGCGTTCCTTCAACGAACTGAAAGCAGAGATGGCGCGCGTCATTGTTGGCCATGAAGATCTGATCGAGCAGGTTTTTATTGCGCTGGTCTGCGGCGGCCATTGTCTGCTCGAAGGAGTGCCCGGCTTGGGCAAGACCCTGATGGTGCGCAGTCTCGGCGAAAGCTTGAGCCTGACTTTTTCCCGGGTGCAGTTTACGCCGGATCTTATGCCGGCGGACATCACCGGCACCAATGTGCTCACCGACGATGCTTCGGGGCGCAAAGTGTTTGAGTTCCAGCGCGGTCCGGTGTTCGCCAATATTGTTCTCGCCGATGAGATCAATCGGGCGACGCCGAAAACCCAGTCGGCGCTGTTAGAAGCGATGCAGGAGCAAAACGTGACAGTCGGCGGCAAGATGCATCGCTTGGAAAATCCGTTCATCGTGCTAGCAACCCAAAACCCGATCGAAATGGAAGGCACTTACCCATTGCCCGAGGCGCAAGTCGACCGGTTTTTTTTCAAGCTCCTTCTGCAATTCCCCAGCCGCGCCGAGCTCGGCCGTATCGCCGATCTCACTACCGCAGCACCGCCGGCGGCGCTGCACGAAGTATTGGACGCTGCGGCGATCCTGGAGATGCGCCAGTGGGTGCGCGACGTGCCGCTCGCCGACGTGGTCAAGGATTACGCCGTCCGGCTAGTCTTGTTTACCCATCCGCGCAACGAGGCGAACGATGGCGTGTCTGCGCTGGCGCGCCGTTGCGTGCTTTACGGTTCCAGTCCGCGCGGCTTGCAGAGCCTCATTCTGGCGGCCAAGGCGCGCGCGCTTTTGGCGGGCCGGCCCAATGTCTCCTTCGAAGATATACGCACAATGCTGCTGCCGAGTCTGCGCCATCGTTTAATCCTCAATTTTGAAGCCGACGCCGAAGGCGTTCTGTTGCGGCTTCAGCGCCATGCGGTGGAAAAGCTTCCTCGCTTCTTTGGCAATGAAAATTTAAGCGTGAGGGAACACAGTGGACTTTCGGTATCCCAACTCGAGAGCCGAGACTCGGGAGGCGAGACTTTTTTCGATACCGAATTTTTAAAAAAGCTCGAGCGGCTCCACTTGATCGCCAAACGGCTCAGCTGGGCCGGCGCCAAGGGCGAACACACGGCGTCGCGCAAAGGCTTTAGCCTGGAATTTTCCGACTACCGACGCTACCAGCACGGCGACGATCTGCGTTACGTCGATTGGAACGTCTACCGGCGGCTTGATCGTTTGTTGGTGAAAGTCTTCACCGCCGAGGAGGAGATGAACATCTACCTGCTGATCGACACCAGCCGCTCCATGGCCGAAGGTAATCCGAACAAGCTCGATTACGCAAAAAAGGTCGCCGCGGCGCTCGGTTACATTGGCCTCAAGAACCTCGATCGCGTCGGCGGTGCAGGGTTCGCTGCACGCCTCCAGCGGCCCTTGGCTCTCGGTCGGGGCAGAAAGCAGATCCTCCGGCTTTTTTCTTATTTAAACCAACTGTCGTGCGCCGAGGAAACCCAGCTGCGCAGTACGATCCATGCTTTTACCAATCTGTTTCCTCATCCCGGCTTTGTCGTGATCGTCAGCGATCTGTTCGATCCCAGCGGCTGGCGCGCCGCCTTCGAAGAGTTGACCGCCAAGCGCTACCAGCTCCTTGTCGTTCATATTGTCGATCAGCAAGAAGTCGAGCCCAACTCTCGCGGTGATGTCGCGCTGGTCGACGTCGAGTCCGGCCGCGAGCGGAAGTTTTTTCTCGATGACGATTTGCTGCGCCGCTTCCACAGCGAAATTGCAAACTATTTCAAAGATATCGAGACCGTCTGCACCAGCCGAAAAATCGACTACCTGCGCACGGCGACCCAGGTCCCCTTCGACGAATTCGTTTTACGGATGCTTCGGCAAGTGAGCAGTGTGGGGTGAGCTATGCTCTGGGGTATGCCCGCAGCGTTGTTGCTGCTTGCCGGAGCGTTGCCGCTGATCGTATTTCTGCACAGCCTTAAGCCGCGCGGGTTGCGGGTCAATACGACCACGCTATTTCTCTGGGAGCGGGTGCTTAAAGAACGCGCCCTTGGCACGCGGCTCGGTTGGCTGCTGCGCAAAAACCTTTTGCTGATTCTGCAACTCATTGCCGCGACCGCGCTGATCGCCGCATTGGCCGAGCCGTCGTTGCGTTATTTCGGTTCGCGCGCCGGCGACCTGGTCGTGGTGATCGACTTGAGCGCGAGCATGAAAGCACACGGCAAGCGCGGCTCGCGCTTCGACGTCGCGCGCAAAGAATTTCTTTCCCTAGTCGATAATCTGGCGTCAGGTCAAAAAATGCTGGTGATCGGCGCGGGCGCGCAGCCACGGCTGTTGATGCCCTTCAGCGCCGACCAACGCCGTTTGCGTGAACTCGCGCGCGAGCTTAACGCGACCGACGCGGCTGGGCGGGTCAGAGAGGCAATCGATTTTGCCCATGCATTTCTTAAACGCGGCAGTCCGGATCGAGTAGTGGTCATCACCGACGGCGCCTTCGCCGGCGCCGAAAACTACGCCAAACAGGCGGCGCACCTGCGTTTCGTCAAAGTCGACGGCGGTGAAGCTAATCTCGCCATCGTCGGTTTCGAGGTGCGACGCCCTAGCGATCGGGGAGCGGTGGCGGAAATCATGGTGCACTTGCGAAACTATACCGTCAAGCCGATGCGCGCGCCGGTGACGATCCAGTTGAGCGGCAAAGTCCTCTTCCGTGAAGAGGTCGAAATCGACGCGGACGATCGCAGAGTCTTGATCTATCCTTACGACGGCAGTTTAAACGGGACGCTGGTCGCCCGTCTCGATGTCGACGACGACTTCGACACCGATAACCACGCCTACCTGGTGGTCAGCGATGCGCCGGTTCAGCGGGTTCATTATGTCGGTCCGGGAAATCCTTATCTGGATAATTTATTACGGCTCTTTCCTAACGTTGAGCTGACTAGCGCAACGCACTGGGAACCGCCGCGAGCGGAGGAGCCTTACGATGTCGTAATTTTTGATCGCGTGACGGTGCCTGCGCTGGCTCAGGGCAACATCATTCTAATCGACACCATGGCACCCAATCTAGCCATCGCGCTCGATGGCAAGTCGCAAAATCCCCGGGTTATTTCTCCAATCGTTAATCATCCACTTACAGCCGGCATGAGCCTCGCCGATTTGCGCGTTCAAGAAGCTTGGCGAGCTTCACTAAGAGGTGACGGGACCGTGCTTGCGCGTTCGGCGCAGGGTCCACTGATCATCGCCCTTGAGCAGCGCCGGCTGCGCCTGATGTTTATCGCTTTTGATCTCATGGCATCGGACTTGCCCTTGCGCGTCGCTTTTCCCGTCCTATTTCACAATGCGTTGCAATGGTTCCAACCGCAGCGGTTGGAATTTCCCGCCCAGAGCACGGCCGCCGGTGCGCCGTTTACGATTCCTTCGGCGGCGGCTGGAGCGATCGAAGTCACAACCCCGGCCGGCGCGCACGAGCAACTGGGCGCCGCCGCGAGGTCAGCGGTTTTTTTGGACACGGCACAAACCGGTTTCTATACTTTTAAAAGCGCCACCCGGCAGGGCCGCTTCGCGGTCAATCTCTTCGATGAAACGGAGTCGGAGATTCTGCCACGGGTGAATTTTGCTGCCGCAGTGCAACGCCAGACCGAGGAGAGCACGCCCAGCCAAGCCGGATTATCGCTCTGGCCGGCTCTGCTGGTCTTGGTAATGATTTTGCTCGCGCTGGAATTATTTCTCGCTTACCGTGAGGGAGTTCCGCTTTATCCGATTGTGCTACGCGGCACCGCGTTGGCGGCGCTCTGCGTGGCACTGCTCAACCCGCGACTGTTGAAATCGGTGACCGGCCTCGATGTCGTGCTCGGCGTCGATTTATCGCGCAGCGTCGGCCAGGCGGGGCGTGAAAAGGCCCAGGAAATTCTTGAAGCGAGTAGGCAGATCAAAAAAACCGACGTGCGCACCGGCTTGCTCACCTTCGGCCGGATGCCGGAATGGGAATTTTTGCCGCGGGCTGAAGTTTCCGACACCGAGTTTGCGTCGCGCTTGGACCGCGAAGAAACCGATATCCAAGCGGCGCTGCAAGCCGCGTTGGCTCAGGCGGGCGATGGCCGCCAGGAAAAAATTCTCCTGATCTCCGACGGCAACGAGAATCGCGGCGAAGTCGCGCGCGTGTTGCCGCTGTTGCGCGCTCAGGGTGTGCAGGTCTGGTCCTTGCCGGTCGGTTTGTCGCGTGGCCGCAACGAGATTTATTTAAGCGATCTGACGGTGCCAGGCCAGGTGGACAGCGCGGAAGGTTTCGAAGTCCGCGGCGCCGTCGAGAGCCTGCGCGGCGCGCCTGCGTCTGCTGCGGGACGGCGCTTTACATTCCGAGCGCGAGATCCAATTGAATGCCGGCGCTAACGCGGTTTCTTTTCGCGATAGTTTGACGGCGCGCGGCAATCATACCTACGAACTGCTGGTCGAATCTCCCGATGACACGCTGGCGGCGAACAACCTGCTTCAAGGCGTCGTCGAGGTGAAAGGACCGCCGCGGGTCTTGTTGCTGTCCGGCCAGAATGACAGCCAACGCGTCCTCTCTCGCGTGCTGCAAGTGCAGGGTTACGCGG